>Ga0187770_10001344_pt1 | contig 13025 bp, 10 predicted proteins | sample 0116_SJ02_MP02_2_FD_133154 | JGI IMG/M metagenome (GOLD analysis project Ga0187770, IMG submission 133154) | Tropical peat soil microbial communities from peatlands in Department of Meta, Colombia - 0116_SJ02_MP02_20_MG | ecosystem: Environmental > Terrestrial > Soil > Wetlands > Peat | place...
GTCACCGCCCAGAAGCCGAGCTGATCGTCGGGCAACAAATAGCCCGTGAAGGAAAGCAGCAAAGTCAGCACCAGCAAAATCACGCCGACGTTCCAATTGAACTCCCGCGGCTTCTTGTACGAGCCCGTAAGGAATACACGGAACATGTGCAGCTCGACGGTGATCACCATCAAGTGTGCTGCCCAGCGGTGCATGTTGCGCAACAACCCTCCAAAAGGCACATCATGCTCGAGATAAAGCACATCGCGAAAAGCCTGCACCTTGGTGGGGTGGTAATAAAACATCAGCAGCACACCAGTCAATGTGAGCACAATGAACAGGTAGAACGTGATGCCTCCCATGCCCCAGGTGTAGCTGTAGCGCACCGCATCGCGGTTAATCTTGGCCGGATGTAAATGCAGGAAAACGTTGGAAAGTATGCCTAGAGCGCGGTTACGTGGTGTGTCGTCGTGTTTGTGGCGGAAGATCGATGTGAAGAGTTGCGTCTTTGTGGGTTTGCTGATCAGTTCCACTTGCTCTTTGGCTTTGCTTGGGAGATAGCTCTTCAGTATGTCAAGTTCTTCCTTGACCTCTGCTTTTACCCGTTCCAGCAAAGCGGTTGACTTTCCGTCCTTACCATTCCCGGCGTTCGTGTTGCTTTTCTCTGGCATCGCGTTTGTTCCCGTAATTACCGCTGCTGGCTACCTCTCACTTTTTGTACCTCGCTAGTTCCGCTCCACCGCGGGCGCTCAGACGGGTAAATAAGACCCCGGTTCGTTGAAACGACTGACTTGTCCTTTGGGCCATTGATACAACCGGGAAACATCTACAACGATCTGTCCGTCCGGGGCTAATTCGACGTGGGCTCGATCCATCGGGCGGGGTGCTGGCCCCTCGAAGTTGATCCCTTCGTTGTCATACCCGCTTCCGTGACACGGGCATTTGAATTTGTTCTCGCTAGACTTCCAATCCGGTGTGCAGCCGAGATGAGTGCAACGCGCGTAGATAACGAAGATGCGATCGGACGAACGACCAACCCAAATGCGGTACTTCTGCTGCCACTTGGTGTCCACTCCCAAGTCGTAATCCGAGGGATACCCTATCTTGAATACGGTAGAAGGTTCGAAAAGCGTACGGGGCAGGAAAAATCTGAAGAAAGCGATGAACCAGGCGGTAAGAAAAGCGGTGACGGCACACCAAGCTACTCTCCGCCGGCCTTCATTGATTTGGCTGGGCTCCGGGCCAACGGAGGCAACGCCGGCCGCAGCGGCGGCTTTCGAAGTACCGACAGCCGGTGTACCGACATAACTCGTAGCCTCTCCACCTGTGACAGAGGGTGCTTTTGTTGCCTCCGAATTGGGTTTGGCCGATTCGTTCTCCGACTGCGTCATGTCCATCTCCGAGTGAGTGGTTCTCGAAATCAGCTAGCAGCCGTCAAAATGGCTGTTCTGGCTTGCTTGTTGCTGGCTAGTGCCTCTGCCCATCCGGTCGTATTCTCGGTTTTGGAATCGCAAGTACCTTGCCAACTTTTCCACGGCGTGGCGCTGTGATTTTGTGCTCGTCGAAGTGGTTTCCAACCAGTAAGTTAGCCAGAGTCGAACCACTAGACTGCGCAATTGTTGTCAATCGACCCTTGAATTCGAGTGGGACATACATGCCCCACCAACGGGCCCAATAACTTTCGCATGTTGCTCACAAACAAGCCTAGATTGACATCCCCGCTTAAGAGACATATATGTCCCATATATGGGACTCTAGCGTCTCACTCGAAGGCTCCGGCCGGAAAGCTTGTGTTTTGCCATCAAGCGATGGAACGTTCGCCGGGGAAGGTGCGCAAGCAAGGCCGCGCGGGAAACATTGCCCTTTGCCTCAGACAGATAGTCGGCGAGTACCTCCCGCTCAAACTGCGCGATCGCGTGCGACTTACTTGCCTTAAAACCCTTCTGCAGTTTGAAAGCGGGCAGGTCCTGAACGTGGAGGGGAAGATGCTGGGACTCAATAAGCGAACTCGCAGTCAAGACCACTGCCCGTTCGATAACGTTCTCCAGCTCGCGAAGGTTGCCGGGCCAGGAGTAATTCCGGAGCAGACCAATGGCTTGCGGGGCGATAGACTCCACATGCTTATTGACTTTGGCTCGCGCCCGCTGCAGGAAGTACTCTGCCAGGAACGGGATGTCTTCCGTCCGCTCCCGAAGTGGAGGAAGAGTTATGGTAAACGTATTGATGCGGTAAAACAGATCTTCCCGGAATGCGCCGTCGCGAATTGCTATCTCCAGGTCGCGATTTGTGGCCGCGATGATTCGCACCTTCACCTTCCTGGTTCGCACATCGCCGACAGCGCGAATCTCTCCCGTCTGCAAGGCGCGCAAAAGTTTGGCTTGGATCTCCAGGGACATGTCGCCAATTTCATCGAAAAACATGGTGCCGCCGTCGGCCTTTTCGAACAATCCTTTTCTATCGGCATAGGCGCCAGTGAAGGCTCCGCGTTTGTAGCCGAAGAGCTCGCTTTCCAGCAAAGTTGGCGACAAGGCAGTGCAGTTGAGCGTTACCAACGGCTGATTGCTGAGCACGCTATGACGGTGAATGGCCCTAGCCACCAGTTCCTTGCCGGTTCCGCTCTCGCCTCGGATCAAGACCGTAGTGGGAGTGGGGGCGACTTTGTCAATCAGTTCCGAAATCTCCTTCATCTTCGGATTGTTGCCGATGACGAACTCACTTTCGGCGCGCGCCTCCAGCTCCCGGAGAGCAAGCTGATACTTGTCTTCCAGAGCTTCGGTCTTGTTCCTGGCGTCGATGAACTCCCCGATGAAACGAGCGGCATTGCCGCCAATGACTTCTGCCTCCTCAGCCTTGAGCTGATGAATCATCCTGGCAACCGCGGGGTCGCCGGTCACATCGACAATGAGGTCGGCTCCTTTGTCAGCAAGCAGTTCTTCATAACTTGTGGAGACACGCAAACCGAGTTCGCGTGCTCGTACCAATCCGGCTGAGCTTTCATCTTTGTCAGCGACTCCCACGATTTCGACATTGGGGTCTTTTTGGAACAGCTCTAGCAAGGCTCTGCCCCTTCCTTCCGCCCCGATGAGCATGATTCGCGTCATGTCTGGTTCTAGTAGATAGCTTTCGATTGTGCGGCGTGTAGGGCACACCTCAAGATGGTCTGTGAGGTGATCTCGAAGTGATCGTAGAGAGCCGATGCTGGCGCGGAGGCACCGAATCCATTCATGCCGATAAAGGTTCCCTTTTCGCCAATCCAGCGATCCCAACCGTGCCGGACCGCAGCTTCCACCGCGATTCGAGGGGCGTTGCCCAGGACCTCCTGACGATAGGAATCGGGCTGAGCTTCGAACAGTTCCCAGCAGGGCATGCTCACCACCGCGGCATGGACACCCTGTTCTGCGAGGAGACTAGCAGCCTGGAGCGCGATGTGCACCTCCGATCCTGTGGCCAGCAGGGTGAGATCGCGAGCACCGTCTTTCTCAGAGAGCACGTAGGCGCCACGGGCGCACAAATTCTCGTCGGTGTGGTCGGTTCGGACGAGCGGCAGATTCTGTCTCGATAGGGATAGCACGGAAGGTGTTTTACGGGACTGCAGTGCGAGTGCCCAGCACTCCGCGGTTTCGACTGCGTCTGCGGGGCGAAACACGCGCAGGTTGGGAGTGGCCCGAAGCATCGCCAGGTGCTCGACTGGCTGATGTGTGGGCCCATCCTCACCGAGGCCAATGGAGTCGTGCGTGAAAACGTAGATCACACGCTGTTCCATCAAGGCAGACAAGCGAATGGCGGCGCGAGCATAGTCGGAGAAGACCATGAAAGTGCCCCCGTAAGGAACAAGGCCGCCATGCAGCGCGATGCCGTTCATCGCTGCCCCCATGGCGTGTTCTCGAACGCCGTAGTGAATGTACCTTCCCTCAAAGCGCCGCGGGCTAATCGCTTTCATGCCCTTCGTAATTGTGAGATTCGAGTGGGTCAGGTCAGCGGACCCACCAATGGTTCGATCCGTTGCGTCGTTAATAACAGCCAACGCCAACTCGGACGCCTTACGGGTAGCAATTTCCGGTTTTTTCGCAATGAGCGACTGTTTGTGTTCCCCAAGTTTGTGAAACACACTCGCAGGCAAATCGCCCGAGACGGCTTCAAGAAAAGCGCTTCTCAGAGGCGACGCCTTCAGCCGTTCTTCCCACGCGGTCCGCTGGTTCCGGCATCGTTGCCCAGCCTGGCGCCACGCGTCCTTGATAGGGTTGGGCACCACAAATGGAGGAGCACTCCAGCCGAGGCGTTCGCGGGCGGCCGCAACTTCCAAGGAGCCTAGGGGGGCACCGTGGACAGACTCCGATCCTGCCTTGTTCGGCGCTCCAAAGCCGATGATAGTTCTGCACGCGACAAAGGAGGGGCGGTCCGCAGCCTTGGCCCGCTCTATCGCGATTACAACCTGCTCCGGGTCATGGCCGTCGACCGATTGCACATACCACCCACAAGCTTGAAACCGCGCAAGCTGATCCGTTGAGGTTGATAGAGCGGTCGGGCCATCAATGGAAATGTGATTGTTGTCCCAGAGAACAATGAGTTTATTGAGGCCGAGATGTCCGGCAAGGTCAATCGCCTCATGACTGATGCCTTCCATGAGGCATCCGTCACCAGCTATCACCCAAGTGAAGTGATCCACGAGTTCATTTCCAAAGCGTGCGTTCAGAATGCGCTCGGCGATCGCCATCCCCACGGCAGTTGCCAAACCTTGACCGAGCGGGCCGGTTGTTGTTTCGATCCCAGCCGCATGACCGTATTCCGGATGCCCAGCGGTCTTGGCACCCAACTGCCGGAAGCGCTGCAGCTCCTCCAAGGTCATGTCCGCGTAACCCAGCAGGTGATTCACGGCGTATAACAGCATCGAGCCATGGCCAGCGGAGAGAATGAACCGATCACGGTCGGGCCAGGCCGGATCGCTGGGATCGACCTTGAGAAAGCGAGTGAAAATCACCGTTGCAACGTCCGCCATGCCCATAGGCATGCCGGGATGCCCGGACTTGGCCCGCTCGACCGCGTCCATCGCCAACGCTCGGATGGCGTTCGCCATCTCGCGGACCGAAACGCCGGAGGCCAACTCAATAGTTGTCCCTGCCGCAGGGTCGGGGCTTGACATTACGATGCTCTCCGTTTCCGTTCCGCCAGTTGGAGAATCAAGGGCGTGAGGATGAGTTGCATGGCCAAATCGAGTTTATTGCCCTGAATCACAATCGAGTTCGCGCGCGACATGAAACTGTGCGGAATCATGCTCAGCAGATAGCAGAAGTCGATGCCACGGGGACTCCGGAACCGAATTACGACCATGGATTCATCCGGCGTCGGTATCCAGCGGGCGATGAATGGATTGGATGTGTCCACCGTAGGGATTCGCTGAAAATTGATGTCGGTCTCCGTGAACTGGGGACAGATGAACTGCACGTAATCGGGCATGCGGCGCAGAATGGTATCGGTGACCGCTTCGGTTGAGTATCCGCGCGCAGAGCGGTCCCGGTGGATCTTCTGAATCCATTCCAAGTTAATCACCGGTACCACTCCGATCTTCAGATCCGCATGCTGGGCGATGTTGATATCGCCCGTCACCACCGCCCCGTGCAAGCCCTCGTAGAAGAGCAGTTCCGTTCCGCCCGGGAAATTCTCCCATTCCGTGAATTTCCCCGCCGGGACGCCAAATTGCTCGGATTCGGTGCTGTCGTGCACGTAGTGGCGGGTGCGGCCCTCGCCGCGATCCGCATAGCTATGAAACACCGCTTCCAATTCCGCAAGAAGGTTCGCTTCAGGGCCGAAGTGACTGAAGTGATGGTTGCCTTTAGCGGCCTCCTCCGCTCCTACCTGCCGCATTTCCTGGCGGTCATAGCGATGGAAAGCGTCTCCCTCGATAAAGACCGCGTTAACTTTTTCGCGGCGGAAGATCTGCTCGAAAGTGTTGCGCACCGAGGTAGTCCCGGCGCCCGAGGAACCGGTCACGGAGATGATGGGATGCTTGGTTGACATTTATCCTCACCGCCTGATTAAACCGCGCTTGTAAAAGAGCGGATCCCGCTCCGCCGAAAACTGTGGATCGGTGTGGTAACGGCTGATCCTTTGCACCGCGGCGAAAGAACCGAACACAACGGGCGTTCTTACGTGGAGTTCCTTCGGCTGGATGTCCAAAATGCGCTGGATCGTGTCGGTCGCGCCTCCACCCGCCTGCTCCACCAGGAAGGAGATAGGATTCACTTCGTAGATCAGCCGTAGTCGCCCCTTGCCGTAGCCGCGGCGCTGGTCTCCTGGATAGAGGAAAACGCCGCCGCGTATCAGAATCCGGTAGGCATCGGCAACCAGAGAGGCGATCCATCGCATATTGTGGTCACGGGACAGTGGACCATCTACGCCCTGCATGCAATCGTCGATATAGGCGCGCACCGACTCATCCCAATGGCGATAGTTTGAGGCATTGACCGCGTACTCAGTCGAATCCTCTGGTATGGCCAGTCTTGGAATCGCAAACCGGAATGTGCCGGCTCGACGGTCCAGAGTGAAGACATGCGCTCCATCGCCCATGGTGAGTACAAGAGAAGTCTGAGGTCCATAAATAAAGAAGCCGGCAGCAACCTGTTCCTGGCCAGGGCGCAAGAAATGATTTGCCGCATGGGGAGCGTTCGCCAATGCCAAGTAAATGCTGAAAATCGTCCCGATCGAAACGTTGGTGTCGATATTGGAGGAGCCGTCTAGCGGATCGATGGCCACCGCAAAAGGAGCCGACGAATCCAGCGCAATCGGGTCGTGCGATTCCTCAGAAAGGATTGCGGCGACGGGGGCATCCCGAAGGGCATCGACAAAAACCTTGTGGGCCACGAGGTCGAGCTGCTTTTGTGCATCGCCGTCACGATTGGCCGAGCCTACTTCAGCTCCCAAATTCGCGGAAATCGACCCCAGCGAGGCAACTTCTGAGACCTGAATCGCGCCCTTGGCCAGCAGACCAATCAAGGCTGCCAAGGCGCGATCGTCATGGCTGCGGCCGGAGACACTGTTTAGAAACGCGTGCAGAGAGGTTCCCCTCGTGAGCGCATCCTGTGATTGTTCGCTGATCGGCGCCTGGGGTTTTGCACTCGGACAGCGGGTCTTCGCGGCGTTGGACGTATGCGGCATTGCGCAAAGCTAGCAGGATTCCAGACAAAATAAAACTGAATATAATTGTCTTTGTACTTAGCAAAAGTTAACGTCTTAATCCAGGTGGGAGGAACTATGTCGCGCCCATCGCGCCGGGCAGCGCCAGCCAGTCAGCACCCTGACGAGCTTCCAGCGCAGCGGCGCGGATGGCGCTAATGTTGGCGGCGTAGCTCTTCGCTCCACCTTTGAATACGGCTGAGCCGGCAACCAGAGTATCCGCGCCGGCTGCAGTGACCACTCCGGCCGTTTCCCGGCTGATGCCGCCGTCCACCTCGAGCCGAATCGCCCGTTCGCCGATTAGAGCGCGCGTGCGCCGGATCTTCTCGACCTGTTCCTGCAGAAAGGATTGGCCGCCGAAGCCTGGGTTCACCGTCATGATTAATATAAGGTCGATTTTGTCGAGGACGTAGCTCAACACCGTCTCCGGCGTTGACGGGCAAATGGCTACACCCGCTTTCTTGCCGAGGCCACGGATCACCTGCAGAGAGCGATCCAGATGTGGACCAGCTTCCGCGTGCACCGTAATGATGTCGGCGCCTGCCTTGGCGAAGGCTTCTAGATAGAGATCAGCAGGCGAGATCATGAGATGCACATCGAACACCCGGTCCGTATGGGGGCGCAGCGCCTTGACGATATCCGGACCAATCGTGATGTTGGGCACAAAATGACCGTCCATGATGTCCAGGTGCAGCCAGTCGGCGCCAGCCGTCACAGCCTCGCGAACCTCGTCGCCGAGCCGGGAGAAATCGGACGCTAGAAGAGATGGAGCAACGATGATCGGTTTAGTCACGAGTGTCCTCCTCCTCCTCGCCGCTCTGGATGTTCGTGGTTGAGCCTTGCTGGAATACGCGGCTTGCTAGCACATCGGGCGCGTCAATCGTCATGAGATCCTCCGCCGTGACTTTGCCTTCCCCCGCATTCCGAACGATGCGGTTGGCCTGACGTAAGCGAGCGCGGTCAAGGGCATTGCGGACAGAGCGGGCGTTCGCAAAATGAGGTTGTTGCTTGCGAACAACGATGTAGCGCGCCAGAGCTTCCCGCGCACTCGTGCTCAGCTTGTAGTTCAGCCGTGCCAAAATCATCTCGCCAATCGCCAGCAACTCCTCGTCGGAATAGTCTGGAAAATCGATGTGATGAGCGATGCGCGAGCGAAACCCAGGATTGCTGGCAAAGAATTTCTCCATTCGGTCGGTGTAGCCGGCCAGGATCACCACCAGATCGTCGCGCTGGTTTTCCATCACTTGCAGCAGAATCTCGATCGCCTCCTGGCCGTAGTCGCGCTCATTCTCTGCGCGATAGAGGTAGTACGCCTCGTCAATGAACAACACACCGCCCATGGCCTTTTTCAATATTTCTTTGGTCTTTGGCGCGGTATGGCCGATGTATTGACCAACCAGGTCGTCGCGTGTCACCGAAACCAGATGACCGCGCCGAATGAACCCGAGGCGGTGGAGTAGATTCGCCATACGCAACGCTACGGTTGTTTTGCCCGTGCCTGGATTTCCCGTAAACGACATATGCAGAGTGGGCGCCTCACTCGATAGACCGAGTTGGCGTCGCACGCGCTCCACCAGAAGCAGCGCGGCGATCTCGCGAATTCGGGTCTTTACCGGAGCCAGGCCGACCAGTTCGCTGTCGAGTTGATTCAGTATGTCGTCAATGCCGGCATCGGCGCGTTCTTTGAGGAGGTCGATCGGCTGGCCGGACGGTCCCCCGGCCGCTATCTTGGCAACAGAAGCTGGCGGAATGGGCTGGTCGGTGCCTCCGCGCGTCTGCTCAGCCGCAACAGGGTCGGTAATGCCGGGATGTCCGTAGGTTTGCTTCGTTTCGCTCATGAGTATCCCTGGGAAAGCTGACCAATTGGCGAGTTCCATGACCGCCTGTTGGTCCATATGAGCCATCACGCGGTCACCGCACTACAACTGGTTTCATAAATCGGCTCTGGGGGAAGGGTCCGGATAAATCAACCGTGTCGTTCAGAGCCGCCGAGGAATGAGGTTTCAGTCTCTCGGGACCAGGTTCGCAGGTTCGCGAAGGCACCTATGAAACCAGTTCTTGCAACATCAGCTATAGCGCTGTCCCTCCGGGCGATCGGTGGCGAAAGCCTGAGTTGTATAGCGCACGGCGCGTCCCGATCCTTCCTGACGGACCACTCGGAAGCCGGGCTCCTCCTTCGGCCGATTCACCAGGAACGACATTCTTACCGATTCCCAGCCGTGACTGGAGTCGAATCCCGAGACCCGAATATAGCGGTCGCCATATACCTTGCGACACTCGGCCAGCTCCATCATCACGGCGGCGGCGTCTTGAATGTCAAACATGGGCAGGCCCCACATCTCCCAATACGTGTTGCGGGGATGCGGATCGTCGGTGAACTCAATGTTCACGGCCCAGTGCTTGTCAATGCAATACTGCACCTGCGCTCGAATTTGCTGGTCGCTTAGGTCCGGTAGAAACGAAAAACAGCCTTGAGTCAATCGCATCTGATTCCCCCTTTTCACATTGCCACAGTGGCTGTGGGAACAAAGTCCGGTGTGTCGGTCGACGCGTAGTCGAACGTCACGTCTTTCCAGATTTCGAGCGCTTGCTGCAGCGGCAGACACTTCTTCGCCGCCGCTTCGAGAATCTGGGGGCCCTCCTGCAGGATGTCTCGTCCCTCGTTGCGCGCAAGAACCATGGATTCCAGCGCGACGCGGTTAGCTGTTGCGCCGGCTGCGATTCCTGCGGGGTGCCCGATCGTACCTCCACCAAACTGCAGGACTACGTCGTCGCCGAGAAGATCGAGAAGTTGATGCATTTGTCCGGCATGGATGCCGCCAGAGGCGACTGGCATGAGCTTCCTGAGCGACGCCCAGTGCTGATCGAAGAAGATGCCATTCTCCAGCTTCTGGGGAACGAAATCCTCGCGGCAAATGTCATAGTAGCCGCGCGTCGTTCTCGGGTCTCCTTCGAGCTTCCCGACGACCGTCCCGGCGTGGATGTGGTCAACCCCAGCTAGGCGCATCCATTTGGCGATCACCCGGAACGAGACCCCGTGCAGCTTCTGCCGCGTATAGGTCCCGTGGCCGGCGCGGTGCAAATGCAGAATTACGTCGTTTCGACGGGCCCATTTCGACATGGACTGGATGGCGGTGTATCCAATCACAAGATCGATCATGACCACCACCGACCCGAGTTCCTTGGCGAACTCGGCGCGCTCGTACATGTCTTCCATCGTGCCGGCGGTGACGTTAAGGTATGTTCCCTTTACTTCCCCGCTCGCGGCTTGCGCCCGGTTCACAGCCTCCATGCAGTACAGAAAACGGTCGCGCCAATGCATGAAGGGCTGTGAGTTGATGTTCTCGTCGTCCTTAGTGAAGTCCAATCCGCCTTTCAATGCCTCATACACGACACGCCCGTAGTTGCGCCCGCTAAGCCCCAGCTTCGGCTTGACCGTTGCCCCCAGCAGCGGCCGGCCAAATTTGTCGAGACGCTCTCGCTCCGCGACAATCCCGGTTGCCGGGCCATCAAACGTTTTCACATAAGCGACGGGAAGACGCATATCTTCCAGACGCAGCGCTTTGAGCGGCTTGAAACCGAAGACGTTTCCTATGATGGAAGCGGCCAGGTTCGCGATCGAACCCGGCTCAAACAGGTCCAGGTCGTAGGCAATCCACGCGAAATACGAGCCCGGCGCATTGGGCACGGCTTCGACGCGATAACACTTCGCGCGATACTTCTCGCAGGCAGTTAAACGATCCGTCCAAACCACAGTCCAAGTCGCCGTGGACGATTCGCCCGCCACCGCCGCCGATGCCTCAATCGGATCAACACCATCCTGTGGCGTGACTCGAAAGAGTGCGATGATATCCGTATCTTTGGGCTCATATTCAGGTTCCCAATAGCCCATCTTCTTGTATTCCATGACCCCGGACTTATAGCGGTCCTTGCCTTTAACAACCGACGCTTTCTCCTCTAGAGTTGTTGGTTTCATGCTGATGATCTCCCTCATCTTTTTTTGTGCGGCTATGCCGCATGGACCTGGATTTGCGGATCGAGCGCGCCGCTGCGATAGCGTTTCGCGACTTCCGCCAGCGGCAGCGGTTTGATCCTGGATGCATTCCCCGCGGTGCCGAATTCCTCGTATCTTTGCTTGCAGAGTTTTCTCAGCGCGTCCATCGAGGGCTGGAGGAATTTGCGCGGATCGAACTCCGATTTTTTCTCCATGGCGACTCGACGAATCTGCGCGGCCATGGCAATCCGGCAGTCCGTGTCGATGTTGACCTTGCGCACCCCATAGCGGATGCCCATCTGGATTTCCTCGACGGGAACTCCCCACGTCTGCGGCATTTCGCCCCCATAGCGGTTAAACTCGTCTTGCAGCTCCTGGGGCACCGACGACGATCCGTGCATCACGAGGTGGATGTTCGGCAGCCGTTCGTGAATGGCCTGGACGACGTGCATGGCAAGAATTTGGCCGTCCGGTTTGCGCGAAAACTTGTAAGCGCCATGCGACGTGCCCATGGCGATGGCGAGCGCGTCAATCCTGGTCTCGCGCACGAATTCGACGGCCTGGTTTGGATCCGTCAGCAACTGGTCGTGCGACAAGCTTCCTTCCGCCCCGTGGCCGTCTTCCGCCTCGCCCTTGCCGCTCTCCAGCGATCCCAGTACACCCAGTTCGCCCTCGACGGAGACACCAACGCGGTGGGCGATCTCGGTCACGCGTCGCGTGATCTCGACGTTATAGGCATAGCTCGCCGGCGTCTTCGCGTCCGCTTGCAACGAACCGTCCATCATGACGCTCGTGAACCCGTGCTGGATCGCCGAGAAACACGTCCCTTCGTCGTTGCCATGGTCCTGATGAAGACAAATCGGTATTTCCGGATGCATGCTCTCGGACGCCTCGACCATCTTGGCCAGCATGATGTCGCCCGCGTAGGATCGAGCCCCCCGCGAGGCCTGTAGGATGACTGGCGCGTCTGCTTCGGCCGCCGCCGCCATCACAGCAACCAGCTGCTCCATATTGTTAATGTTGAACGCTGGAACTGCGTAGTTGCGCTCAGCGGCATGATCGAGTAATTGTCGCAGCGTAATGCGAGCCATTTGTCCTCTCAACTCTGATGCCGGCGAGTCTTCTCGCCTGACCGGCATCGTCCTCACCGACCTTGAAATCCGTCCCTCAGCGAACGCGGAAGAGGAAGCATGCGCACACCATACCAGTTTGAAGCATGCAATAAAAGTGAATATAATTGTGATTAGGCTAAACAAAATTGACGGTTGCTAATCCTCATGGTCAACATCACGTTCAAACAATTGGAAGCCGTTTATGAAGTGGCTCGCCGCGGCACAGTTGTGAAAGCCGCCGGCGTGCTCTACGTCACGCCTGCAGCCCTGACCTCGCGAATCAAGCTCCTGGAGGACGATCTGGGCTTTGCGCTGTTCGACCGCACCGGAAACCGCTTGCGTCCCACTGACGCCGGCCGTGAAGCCGTTGCCGCCGCGGCGCGAATCGACCGCGTCATCCTCGACCTTGCCGATACCCTGAACGCCATGAAAGGGCTGCACGCCGGCTGCGTCCGCTTCGGCGCCGTATCCACCGCCAAGTACTTTGCGGCTGAACTGATCGCGGCGTTTCTCCGCGAACACGCCGGCATTGATCTCAAACTAGCGATCGGAAACCGCGCCGAGACGATCGAAGCCCTTCGAAACTACGACATCGACATCGGCATTATGGGTAGGCCCCCCGGCGACTTTGCCGTGGAAAGCGAGCCCTTCGGCACCCACCCTCTGGTCATCATCGCTGCGGCCGATCACCCCCTCGCTCGCGGCAGGGTCGTGTCCAAAGTCGAGCTGGCTGACCAGCGATTCCTCGTTCGTGAGGAAGGTTCCGGGAC
>Ga0187770_10001345_pt1 | contig 13019 bp, 11 predicted proteins | sample 0116_SJ02_MP02_2_FD_133154 | JGI IMG/M metagenome (GOLD analysis project Ga0187770, IMG submission 133154) | Tropical peat soil microbial communities from peatlands in Department of Meta, Colombia - 0116_SJ02_MP02_20_MG | ecosystem: Environmental > Terrestrial > Soil > Wetlands > Peat | place...
GAGTGAAGGTGTACCAGCGGAGGAGCTCACGAGGGGAGGGGAGAGAGTACGCGTTGGAGTATGCCTCGGGCCAATACATAATTGCGAACCTTGACCTCGACGACACCTTCCCGCCCCTTTTGGGCGAAATCGTAGGAAGGTACCACGAGACCGCAGAAGGCAAGGTCCTTGCGATATTCAACTCACCTCCGCCGCCAGACCTAGAAACTGGGTGGGTGCAGAACGTAACGATAGGGCCACGAGAATTGATTAGGGCTCTCGGCGGGTGGCGTAACCTCAAACTCTTCGAGGACTGGGACCTATGGAGCAGGGCGAGCAGAGTGCACAAGTACGCCTGGACTTCGTTCAGGTTTGCCACCAACGTTACCGTCCACCCGGAGACCAGGAGCGCCTACGGGCGGCTGAAGAACAGGTACGAGCGCTATCATTGTAGGCTAAGGCTAGGCATGAGGATATTCAGTCCCGGCGAAAAGGTGGGCCCATCCCAGAGGCTGGCGTTCGTCGCAGCTCGCATGTCGGTCCTCGGCCGGAGGGTCCTCGCAGGCCAAGACCCTGGCTTCAAGTCGTTGGACCCGGCCCTATATGTAGAACTGAGAGAACGGCCGAACAGAGAACTGGAAGTGCCTCCCGAAGGGCAGGCCACATAGCCGTGGATGGAAAGCTCTCTGGTATCGAAGAGGCATTTCTCACGAATCGGTCTCGCCTTCGCGCGATTCGGGATTCGACTGTTTCCGGGCATATCTTCCGGGTTTAGAATAACTTGCGAATAGCGTTCTTCCAACCCAAGTTAACATGGGGCGGCGGGGTTGAAGTCTTCCTGTCGTCTGTTCTCGCAAGATTGGGCAGAGAGAACCAGGTTGCGATATTTACATTCAAGTTCGACCCCGCCGCTCTGCCGAAGCGCGAAGGATTCGACGTTCGAGTAGTTCAGGCTAGAGAGGACATTGACGGCCACCTTAAGACCTACCTGAGGTCTCGACAGCGCGACAGGCTTCTTTCCGAACTCGAGTCCTGGAAGCCGGACATAGTAATCGTCCAGCAATACGCCGCAATCCGCCTCTGCCGTTGGCTAGAGGCCCGTCTGGGAGGGGTCCCTGTTATACCATACATTCACGACCTGTTCACGCTTCGTATGCTAGGTGAACCCGAGTCAGGGAAGAGAAGAGAACGGATGAGCGCCCTGACAAAGGCCTACGCCGACCTGTCCTCGAAGGAGCCATACGAGAGCAAGGAACTCGGGAGAACACGATTGGTGGCCTGCGTATCCCTTTTCATCAAGGGTCATGCCTCCAGACTCTGGGAGGGAGCTGATTCAAGGGTCATCTACAACGGCGTCGACCATGACTATTTCTTGCCAACCTGGGAAGACGATGGGTTCGTACTCTGCGTGAGCCGAATCGACCGGTCGAAGAATCTAGGCGCCATCTTGGATAACTTCAAGGATTCCACCTATCCTGTTGTCATTTGTGGAAACGTCCTCAAGGGGAATCGCTATTCGGAGGAACTTGCTGACGAACTCCGTTCCCGTGCCAAAGGCCCAATCAGGCTGATGCTGAATGCGGACCCCGTTACCGTGAGAGGCTTGATTCAGAAATGCAGCCTGGTTGTTCAACCTGGGAAGGACGAGGGCTTCGGGCTCGTGCCCGTGGAGGCCATGGCTTGCGGGAAACCGGTCATAGCTCACGAGAGCGGCGGGACCGTCGAAGTCGTAGGGGATGGTGGGGTGCTGCTGGGAGACAACGGGGCGGAATGGAGGAAGGCGACCGACGCTCTCATGGCTTCTCCAGAAGAAAGGAAAGAGCTGGGGAGAAGAGCGCTAAACCGTTCCATGAGATTCAGCTGGGACAGAACGGCAGAAGAACTATCCGACCTGTGCCGTGAGGCCATTTCCCGAGCCTCACGTCAGCCAATTCCCCCCGTTTCGGAGGCGAAGGGGAAGACTGACCCGTGGGAAATACGCACGCAGGAAGCCGAGTCAGTCGCGACCGAGCCGGTTGTCGGAGCGGCAGCGCGGGCCTCCTCGGCCAGCTCTCAGGGGAGGGTACGAAACGGGGGGAGCCACAGATTCGCTCTTGCGTTCAGCGACAGGGCTGCCTACCCTCCAAACATTCATGACATGAAGTGCTTCTACATTACGAGAGAGCTCCTTGCGAGGGGGGAAAAGGTGACCTGGCTGAACCTCAAAGGAGGGGGGCCGCGAAGAACCGAAGGGGGCATCGAATTTGAAAAGATACCCGGGTCCCCCACGCATACATCGTCCGCGGTCCTCTCTCTCTTCAGGATGACCCTGTTCTGCCTTTCAAGGCGGATCCGGGTGGTGTACATGGACGATTGGCTCTTCTTCCGAAACAGGCCTTTGCGGCGCCTGCTCGGGGTGGCAGCACTTCGGATAGTCGGAATCAAGGTGGTTCTGGACGAGAGGGACCCTTCGGTAGACTTCAAGATAGCCACCGGGGAACTCTTGCCAGGATCCCCCAAGTGTGCGAGTACCCTGCGGGCTACCCGCCTCACAGAAAGAATGTCAAATCTTATCCTGCTCACTTCCAAAGCTTACGAGGAGTCCTATGAGGCAGAGGGTTTCCAGCCCAGCACCGTCTTTGGTTCGTTCAGGGGGATCGACACCGGTATCTTCAACCCGAGTGTCGAATCCGATTCGGTAAGGGCGCGTCTTCACCTCGAGGGGAAGTTCGTCGTGGGCTGGTTCGGCCTGATGCATCGTTTTCGACTTATAGACGAAGTACTGCTTCCGATGATACGGACTATCAACCAGACAATTCCGGACGCTCACGTGCTGATAGGCGGGGAAGGGCCATTGAATGGAATGTTTCAGGAACTTCGGCTGAACAGGGACCTCCCTGTGACAGTCCTCGGGTTGGTGCCATACGACGATTTGCCACGCTACATCGCTGCATGCAACGTTCTTCTTTGTCCCGTGAATCCCGAATTCAGGCACACAAGGAATTCCGCGTGGTTGAAGATTCCAGAAGCCCTTGCCGTAGGGAGACCTGTAATTGCCACTAGGACCAGAATCTCAGACTTCGACTACAAGGAGATGAAGGGAGCAGTCTGGGTTGAACCCACTCTTTCGGGGTTCATGGGAGCCTTGGAAGAAGTCCATAGAAACTACACCAGGTACCTTTCGCTTGCCCAGGAGCAGGCTCACAACTTTGACGATTACGCAGTGCCTCATACCATAGACAGGATCGTTGACAGGATTGAACAGCTGGCGGGGGGGCCAACCGGACGAAGATAGCATTCATCAGCACCTTCAAGGCGATGGGGGGAATCAGCGTCCACTCGCGGGAACTCTTTAGGAAGTTCCAGGAACGCGGCCACGAAGTCACCGTCATTCCGCTGGCCGTCGAGTGGCCACAACCATTGGCAGTTGAACACTACCTCCGTACTCTGGGCCGAAGGTACGACATTGTTAACGTCCAGGGCACCTCTGAGATGTCTGCGATAATAGCATCCTATTTGGCCTCGAAAGGCACGAACTGCGGCTGCGTCTGCACCTCCCATGGCTTCAGCCCACCGCGGTGGTACAGGCGGGGGCTAACGAGGGAGATAATGCGAGGGACGCTTGAGCGCTATGGGGCTATCATATCAATCTCACAGTACGTGGAGAGGCGGCTACGGTGCTTCTTCGGGGAGAATCCTCCGAAGCTTTACACAGTCTACGATGGCGTGGATCCCAGCCTCTTCAACCCGGAAGTGGACCCGACGATGCTGAAGCAGTCCATGGGCCTCACGGGGAAGAAAACAATCCTTTACGCGGGCAGGCTGACTGAGAAGAAGGGGGTCAACGTCCTCATGGAGGCTTTTGCTCTTGTAATGGCCGAAGAGCCCGAGCTGATGCTTGTCTACTGCGGCAGAGGGGCCATGGAGGACGAACTGAAGTCAAGGGCTCGGGACCTTGGACTGGGGGAGAGGGTTCGATTTGTTGGAGCCGTCCCGCACCACGACCTGGCGCAGTACTACGCCATGTGCGACGTCGTTGCGGTTCCGAGCACCTACGAGAACCTGGGGCTCACGCCACTGGAGGCCATGAGCACGGGTCGCCCCGTCGTTGCCTCCGACACAGGGGGCCTCCCCGAAGTCGTAGAAGACATGAAGACGGGGATTCTGGTCCCTCCCGGCGACTCCGGGGCGATGGCCCGGGCCCTGCTCACGATAGTGAGAGACGAGGAGCTGGGGATCAGGCTCGGAGCCGAAGGACGCAGAAGTGTTCTTGGGCGATTCACTCTCGACATGTGCGCGGACGCCACTCTAAACGTCTACCGGGAAGTGCTTCAGCATGCGGCCTAACCGACCAATGAGGACATGGATGCCGAGTGGCGGCGAACACCAGAGAGCTCTCTTGGTGGGGAGGACCTACGAGTAGCAAAGTTTCTGGCCAGGAGCGTCTCTCGTATGATATCCATGGGCTAGTAAAGGTACAGCTCGGGGGACCAAACATCGCCCTCCTCGGGAGTCTCGACAGGACGCTCTCCCCCTTCAGGGTTGCAACGACGGACCCCGATTTCGTCCTTGAGCTCGGCACCTATCCCGCCACTGGGTGGGAGCCCACAGGTTCCACCGTAGGAGACAGGATGCTTTACGACTCTTCTGTAAGGCAGACGACAGTGTTCACTGCTCAGCTCGGAAACGCCATAAGAAAGCGGGACGTACAATACGTCATTACAGGGGAGCCCAGGGTAGGCACTGGTCCTGTAACTGTCAACGTTCCGAACAGCGGCAGGCGAGTCGGGAGACTGAGGCAGGCCGGAATCGAGACCCTGCATCTCGAAGGAAGAAGGGCGCTCCTGGCCCTCGCTGGCGATCCAATCTTCTTGGTCGAAAGGACCGAGCAGGAGGCAGAGGGTATTCTCCAAACCCTCTTCGAGCCTTTCCTCTTCTACAGGCTCCCAGGCAGAGACTGCACCCTGGTGCACGGAGCAGCCCTCTCATCGGGTGGCTCGGGGGTGTTGATGCTCGGGCTTGCCAGCGTGGGGAAGACTTCCCTTGCTCTTCGGCTGGTCAAGAACGGATACATGTACTACGGAGACGATCTCCCAATCATCGCTAGAAACGGGGAACTCATTTCCAACCCGAAGCCAATCAAGCTGCGTTCCCAGCACATCGAGCTCTTCCCCGAACTGGCTGATACCATCATACAGGGTCTGGACGGAGGCGAAAGAATTCTCCTTTCCAGAGGGGTCAGAAAGCACGAACCGGAGTTCATGCGGCGGCTCCCCCGCAGGAGTCTAGATGACATATTCAGGGGCGCGAAGATTGGGGACCGGGTCCCGCTGAAGACAATCATCTTCCTGCGGAGGATGACCGGAAAGGAATTCTATGTCGACGAATTGGATGGTGCTAGCTTGGTGCGTGACACGGCTGCCGACCTATTCTTCCAGTTTCCGTGTGCGCCATGGAGGCGCACCATGTACTACTTCTGCTCCTCCATCGCGATGGGGCGAGACTTTATGGCGGAAGAGGAGGTTCACCATAGGAAGATAACGGACATCCTCGCGGAGGCCTTCTCTAGTGCAAGGGTTCTCAGGCTGAATGCCCCCTTGGACTACGGCCAACGCGAACTGGAAGGGAAGGTCTTGGACGCTCTCTCCTCGGTGCACTAAACCCCATGGATAGTCCCACGTACAGTATCTGCATCACGCTGTACAACAACGCCCCCACAGTTAGGAGGGCCCTTGACAGCATTCTTGCTCAGATCGACAACCGCTTCGAGATTGTCGCTGTCGACAATTTCAGCACGGACGGCACGAAGCAGATTCTGACAGAATATGCGGAGGCGGGCAAGATCAACACTCTCGTGGAGAAACACTGCAGCAGAGGCCTTGGGAGGCGGATTGCGGTAGAGAATTCGAAGGGGCAATACATCATTGCAGATATGGACATGGATGACGAGTTCAAGCCTGAACTGGCCAATCTGCTCCGGTTCTATCACTCGAAGTGCGAGGGGTTCATTCTCGCCGCAGTGGGCGAAATCAAGGGTGCCACCTACGAGGAGCGCATGGCCACCAAGAACGTGACCATAGGTCCACGGGATTTCATTTTGGAGCTTGGGAACTGGCCTGACCTCCAAGCATATGAGGACTCGAACCTGTGGGGAAGGGCCGCACTCGGAAACAGATACGCATGGACAATCTTCTCCTTGGTACGAACAGCAGGAGGACATCCTGAGCGAATGTCGACACTCGGGAAGGTGAGGTTCCGCTATGTGCGGTACAGGGATTTGTACAGACAAGGAAGAATCACGGTAGTGGAAAAAGAGAGGAAGGGAGCTTCCGGAAGGGTTGCCCTTGTCCTCGCCCGAGTCGCTGCCCCATTCTACAGATCGTACGTAAGGACGACTTTCACGACCTTCAGGCCCAGAGACATGCCATACTTCGTCAACTTCGAGCCCTAGGCCGGGCCGGATTCACAGCTCTAAAGAGTACACCCTGTCGGTTATCCATTGCAGCTCGAGACGAACCGGATTCATCCAGTGGCTGGGGTACCTGGGCGGTGAGAGGCGAAGTGGCGACAATCCTGATATCTGCGCACCCTGATGACGTCGCACTTTCTGTAGGCGGGTCAATCCTGGCAGGCTACTTCAAGCGCCCCCTCCTGATTGTGAGCGTGTTTTCGTGGGGGGGAACCGCCCCCCTATACTCTGGCAGTCACGACTTGGAGACCCTCTACAAACTCATGGTACGGGAGGACGAAGCCTTCGCCGGCGCGGTCGGGTGCGGTCTAGTCGACCTTGATATGACTGATGTGGCCCTGGACAGCACGCTGGGGGAGCACTTCAAGCCACTCCGTTGGCTCTCCTGCCTCCTTCGAGGGCCTCCACCTCCGAACGATATGGAGCTCGAACGAGGTCTGACCAGATTGTCCGCGAAGGTACCTCGTTCTATGAAATGGTCCCTGATGAAATCCATGGTGGGCTTGGAGGGAGCATACCACTCGCTCAAAGAAAGACTCTGGGAGCTAGTGTCGAAACACCCTGACGCATCACTCGCTTCCCCGCTGTCTCTTGGCCTACACCCAGACCATGTCCTTGTGACTTGTGCATGCAAGAACCTGATTCCTCCTGACAGAATCATTTACTATGAGGACCTGCCCTACTCTATGACCTACAACCTCACAGGGATAGCAAGACACGTCAGGAGTTTCGACAGGAACCTACGGCCCACTCTCATTGACATAGAAGGGGTGATGACGCCCAAGCTCCGAAACCTTGGTTTTTACGAATCGCAACTGGCTCCCATAGATATTGCCAGGGTCGCCAAGCACGCGAGAAGGTTAGGGTCGGGAGGGAGAGCGTACGAGAGGATTTGGACAAGTGGTAGAAGCAGCGGTATTCGAAAAGAAGTGCAACGAACGATGAGCTATTCGCTCAAGAGGTAAACGGGTCGCGCGCCTTCTAATCGTGCTCCTAAAGCCCATCCGGGACGATCTTCTGTACGGGGCGGAGCAGAGTGCCCTTGACGTTGCCAGGGGCCTTGACAAGCTAGGAGTAAAGGTGGACATTGCCCAATGGACGCCATCGCCTTTGCCCGTGAAATCCGAGAGAGTCGGCCTTCTGGGGGTCAGGTTCTCGGGCCGCTCTGGCCTGTTGAAGCTCACATGTTCGATCCTGCATGCGATAGGCGAAACGAAGGCCGACTCCGTGTACGCATACGCAGATTGCTTCGAGGTCACCATGGTCCCTGCGTTCCTAGCAAGCTTGCTCACTCACAGGAAATTCGTCCTTTGCATACCCGACGACGCCCTCAAAGAGACTGATGTGCTGAGCCTTCCCCAGGTGTTTGCTCGTTGGCATGCCTCTGGTCATTCGATCAGGAGCTCGTTTCGCTTCACGTTCTACCATGCGACAAGGAGGCTTGCCGTCAGGACGACAGCAATCAGCCTTGTCAGCGCAGGGTCAGTCGAGGGCTACGCTAGAACTGTTCTGAGGGCAAGGAAGGTATACGTCATTCCCCTTGGGCTCGATCAGATGTGGTTTGGCAGGACAAGCACGCGTATGAAGTACGACGCAATATATGTGGGGGGACTCTGGGGCTACAAGAACGTCGATGTGCTGATCTCGGCATGGAGGCAAGTCATCGATTTTAAGGCCGATGCCAGACTGCTCATACTGGGAGAGGGTGGCGCCAGACCGCAGCTGCAGAACCTGGCAGAGAATCTTGGAATCTCGAGGTCTATTGATTTTATCCCCTACGTCCCCAATGCATCCGACGTGCACGACTTGCTGAGCGAGTCAAGAATATTCGCCTTCGCATCGGTCTGGGAGGGGTGGGGGAGGGCGGTAACCGAGGCAATGGCCACGGGCTTGCCCTGTGTTCTTTCTGACATTCCTATTTTTAGGGAACTCTACTCTAAGACCGCTGTGCTAGTCCCCCCGACCGACCCGAAACTCTTCGCAGATGCCATACTCGGACTCCTCGGCGACGAAAGTAAGTATGACCAACTATCGCGAGAAGGACAGAACCTGGTGCGCGGGTTCACTTGGGACTCAGTGGCAAGGCGAATGCTTACGGCTATTCAGGAGAACTGATACGTTGAGCCAGAGTGTGACGATTATGTGCTCGCACCTGGAGGCGTCCAGGAATGGTCCATCGCCGAGTTTTCAATTGGGAATGGACGCGGCACAGAATGCAACGCAGACTGTTCCCTCAGGGTCGATGGGGCAGGCCCTGATCCAATTTACAGTCGGAGGTCGCCAAAGGCTTTGAAGGACGTAGATTACGCACGAATCGCACAAGACTCGATAGAGGAATTGGGGCGGAGTCATCACTGTAGGATCGAGGGACGAAGCGCGGCCTTTGAAGTCGGGGGAAGGAAGTACAGGATTGTGCAGGGGAAGGCCGAAGACTCCAACAGGGAACCTGAGGAGTCCCTTCTCGTCTTGAGCTGGGAGGACCAACCATCAGTTTTCGCTTCCTATCCTGACCCTGCGGTTACTCTATTCGATCTGAGGTTTGGAGCACATTCCCGTCACCTTGACGAATTCGCGGCCGAGCTCAGAGACTCGTTATTCGTTCATGGGATTCACTTCAGAGAAATGGACTCTGGTCCAGCCAAAGGCCCCGTTCGGTTTTCTCTTAGAGGAATCGTGAAACGCCTCTCGCGGAGGGGGGGAGCCTGACAGAAATGCGAGCCGGCCGAGCAAAAATCGACATCACCCCCGCCGCAGGAACGCCCATGGACGGTTACTACGTCCGATCGGAGCCGTCGATTGGTGTGCACGACCCGCTGTATTGCAGAGCAGTCGTCCTAGACGACGGCTCGAAGACCCTCGCCATAGCCTCCTGCGACCTGTGTTGGGTTACTTACCCGGTGGTCACCGAGGTAAGGAGGCAGGCGGCTTTAGTGGGCATCGATCACGTATTCATCTCGGCTACTCATTCCCACTCTGGTCCAGCCATCGCAGATTTCCTCGCCCCTGCGACTCGGGCCGGGTCCGACTACCTGCGCGGGTTGCCCGGTCTTATTGTCTCGGCCATCAGGGAAGCATACGGGAACACGGAACCCTGCAGCCTTGCCTTGACTCGGAACAGTTCTCGAATCTCGGTAAACAGAAGGAGCGCAACAAAGGAAACAGACCCTGAGGTCGTTTCAATGATGTTTGAAGGCTCTAAGGGGCAACCAATCGCAGCCATGGCGGATTACGGCTGTCATCCCACTGTACTCGGGCCGGAGAATTTGCTAATCTCCGCCGACTATCCGGGGTGCACCTCCACCATGGTCGAGGACCACTTTGGTGACGGGTTCGTGTGTGTCTTCTTGAATGGAGCACTTGGCGATGTTAATCCCAGGACCTGCCGGGGGTATAACTGCCATGGTGATTTCTCAGATGTCCTCGGGGTCTCGACTGAACTTTCGGACTCCATCCTGCACCCTACGACGGAAGGGCCAATCGAGGACACATCAGGTCTCAGGTTGGCTTCTCAGGTTATCGGGCCTCTAGAACCAAACGGGTTGAGGTTTGAAGTTGAAGCTATGGGCCTTGGAGACTTCGTCCTGCTCGGGGTGCCTGCGGAGGTTTTCGCTTCTACGGGCATTTGGCTAAAGAGTCGCCTGAAAGGAGCTAATCTGATGCTTACGAGCTGTAGCAACGGCTACTGTGGATACATCCCCGCCCCCGACGCCTTTCTCAGGGGGGATGACGAGGCGAAGTTTGTCTGCTGGGTCGACAGCGATGCGGAAAGCAAACTGAGGACCTCGTGTGTCACACTGGTAGAAAGTGTCGCCAAATGAGGAGGCTCCTTGACGCGAGACTCGCAGCCCATCTTGAGGGGTAGCAACTCGATATGAGCCAAGGCTAAACGAGATGGAATTGGCAGAACCTCTTGTCTCGGTGGTCATGCCCAATCTTAACAAGGGGAATTTTATCAAGGCAGCCATCGAAAGTGTCCTCGCGCAGTCATACGCGAACTTCGAACTCCTCGTTGTTGACAATGGCTCTCTCGACCAATCGGTTGAGGTAATCCAGGAGCTAGCCAGGAGTGACGACCGGGTTCACCTGGTAAGAGAACCAAGAAGGGGTATATCATTTGCGATGAACGCGGGCGTAAGGACCGCCCGGGGGAGTTTAGTTACCTTCTTGGGCTCGGACGATGTCTGTCACAAAGGCAGACTGCTTCAGCAAACCAAGGCCATGACTCGAGACGCACCCAAAGTGTGCTATACCGAGGGGTGGATAATCGACGTGGCTGGGAATCCAACGGGCAAGCTCTACAATAGAGACATCGTTACACTTCCGGAGGTACATGAGGGGAGAATTTTCCATCAGCTCCTCAGAAACGACTTTGTGATTGGGGGTAGCATGATGGTGGCCAGGGAACACCTCGGGCCGGAGCCGTTTGACGAGTCTCTAGGGTTCGCCGAGGACTGGGATCTCCTGGTCAGACTTGCCAGTCAAATGGACTTCGTCTACGTTCCAACTCCTCTCTACGGCTATCGGATTTATTCCGGGAACACTTGGGCCAGAGGAAACGAAAGGAGATTCCATGGCAACTATGTGAAGACATTTGAGAAATGGCTCAAAGAACTTGACGGGCTCAACAGAGAAGACAGGTCGTGTATCCTAAGGAAACTATTGAAGTCTGAGGAAGAAATCGACGGGAAAGTGGGAATGCTCCAGGTCGCCGTACGACATCCAGGAGCCGCAGGCCTCCTTCTGGGAATGGTGACGTCGTCCTTCTCCCGTCGGATTCGAAGGTCTAATCTCTCCTAGATACATTCGGCATCTGGTACAATCTACTGGCTCACCGCGAGAGAACCAAGCCCGGTTTTCATGTTCCCACAACCATTGAACGGGTACAGGGCATTAATCATCGATGTTACTTGGATTTCTTTCAGTACCAAATTATTCTGCCTTCTGTCCCGACACGTCGTTTCAACTCCTTCATCGGGATGAGCCCTATAGAAGCCAGGAGCTCATATGTCCAAAACCTCCATTGTGCCGGTTCTCTGCGAATTGTATTCTCAATCAGCCTCGTACAACGTCGGTTTATCTCGTACGTGTCTCCCTCTGTAGGTATTGGGGCTGATATTGTCATAGTTTGGTGTCGCCAATCTCGCGAGCGATGGATCAGACAGAATAGCAGGGGGGCACCGGTAGACTTCGCGATCCTTATGGCTCCAGTCGGCAGGTGGGCTAACCCGTTTAGAAAGGGCATGGGGACCGAACCCGGATGACGGGCCGGAGATGTGACAACATCCATCATCACGAATACGAGTTCGTTCTGCGCGAGGACTCTAGCCGCCTCGTCAGCCACCATGTGCCTGCTCCCCTTGTCAACTATGATTGCGGGTCGTAGATGGCGCCGGAGAGTGTCATCCAATAGCTTCAAGGGTAATCCCTTCGGCCGCACTAACATCTCCCTCAGTGAAAGCTCCCTGCCACGCTTCCGGTCGGCGATCAATCTCACGGGGAAGCCTAGGATCCCGAGAAGCCCGACTTCCGCCTCCCACGAACCGAAGTGTGCGCTCCCAATCACCGCACCCTTTCCCTGGGCAAGTGCATTTTCGACGTGCTCCAGGCCCCGTACCTCTACCAGCTTGGCGAACCCCTGCCCGTTACCGGCCAGACGCATCCGGTCTAGGTCTTTGCAGGCCCAAACACGAAAATGTTCGTGGGCCAAGCGAATCCTTTCTTCAGGAGTGAGTCGGTCGCCAAATGCGAGTTCAAAACACCCCAGAACCATCCTTCGCTTCGAGGACTCGACCTGATATTGCAGGGTACCACCCACGCGACCGAGGCCGTAGGCGACGCGAGTTGGGAGGCGCGCGACGAAGAGCAACGCATACCTGTATGCAAGGATCTCCATGGGGAGGAGCATATTGGAGGCTTTCATCGGCTTTGGTGGCTTCAGGCGTCACCTATATTCTCATTAGTTACCGGCGTCTATCTCGAGGTGAGCACGCCAGTTCCGCATGGGCACACAGGCACGCCTGCCTGCAGACATTCAGGCCTGTGATTGATCTGTCCCTCCCTTAAATCACCATATGATCCGAAATAAGGAGACACAGACAAATTGAATCTCGCACCGTACCCCCCCGGGCGTTTCTTGAGCTCTCACCAGGATGTTCGTCCGTCAGCACTTTCGGGCCAATCGATGGCCCACAAACCCGCTCTGATACAACCCCACCACAGGGATGGGACATGGAAAGACCCGAGCTGATTCAGCTACCTCGCCCCGAAGTGAACCAGTTAGAACACGGGGTTTTTCGGTTCCTAACGTGGGCCAGAGATGGTGACACATGACGGGAGGAACCCCCAGAGTCAGCGTTGTCATGACCAGTTACGGAAAGTCTCGGTTCATAGGAGAGGCAATCGAAAGCGTTCTTGGTCAAACCTACGCCGAGTTTGAGCTGGTAATCGTCGATGATTGCTCTGTCGACGGTTCCAGGAAAATCGCAGAGGATTACGCTAGGACAGACGAACGGATTAGAATAATCCCCAACCCAGTCAGGATTGGATTCTCTAGGAGTACCAACGTTGGAATAAGGAACGCTCGCGGGGATGC
>Ga0187770_10001346_pt1 | contig 13014 bp, 11 predicted proteins | sample 0116_SJ02_MP02_2_FD_133154 | JGI IMG/M metagenome (GOLD analysis project Ga0187770, IMG submission 133154) | Tropical peat soil microbial communities from peatlands in Department of Meta, Colombia - 0116_SJ02_MP02_20_MG | ecosystem: Environmental > Terrestrial > Soil > Wetlands > Peat | place...
TAATTCGTCGGTGTTTTGTCCGCAATCTCCTTTGCTATCTGCTCCTTCGTCTTGCCTTCGGTACTTATTCCTAAGCTTCTGGCGGCAACAATCAGTGGATCCGTTGTGGGCTGCACGTTAGGGGCACTTGTTGAGGCTGTTACGACGGTCGAAGGGGCTGTGCTCGCTTCCTTTGCGGCCTTCTCGAATTCCTTCTTAGCTAATCCTATGGATCTAGCAAGTTCCGGTAGCTTCTGAGGACCCCATAGAAAGACGACTAATAGAATACCGACTACGATTAGCCACTCATAACCAACGAGTGCCAATCCTTTTCACATCTAAACACATGCTTCCCGCTTCATATAAGAATGCTGAACTAATTCTGTGTTGCGTAGCGATTTGATTCGGCTTCGCATATTTCTTTGGGCCTATGGAGTTCATTGGAAAGGCGTATATGACCTATCGGTTGTCCCGTTGGATGCCGGTGTCAAGCCGTTTGTCAATGAACCTAGTGACCGGGCAGGCATCCCCCGCCCATAGTGGAGCTGAGGTGTCATGCGAAGGGTTAGGGTTCGCCTACGGCTCAAGATTCATCTTCAAGGACGTCAGCCTAGCGGCGTTTAACGACGAACTTATTGCAATCATCGGGCCTACCGGAACTGGGAAATCAACTCTTCTCAGGGCTCTGGCCCATCTCATTCCGCCCACCACCGGTCGTGTACTACTGGAGGGAAAGGAGGTTACGAAACCTTCGCCCGCTATTGCACTCATACATCAATCGATTGCAACATTCCCGTGGATGACCGCGCTCGATAACGTGAGACTTGCCCTGATCTGCAAAGGCGTAACAAAGGAGGAGGCCACGGAGACCTCGGAAAAGATGCTCGACCTCGTCGGCCTGAAGGGCGAGGAGGCGGACTACCCAAAGGAGATGAGTGGGGGCATGAGGCAGAGAATCGCGATTGCGCGGGCGCTCGCGGCCTCACCGGCCGTGCTCTTGATGGATGAACCCTTTGTTCATCTAGATGAGTTGACCGCAGACGGATTACGAAAGGAAATTTATTCCCTTGTCTTCAACCCGGAGACGAGTCTAAGGGCGGCAGTATTGGTCTCACATAACCTACATGAGGTTATCCAACTTGCGGATAGAGTATACGTGATGAAGGGTTCACCCGCGGTTATCACAGATGAGGTCAAAATTGATCTTCGAAGGCCCCGAACCGAGCGAGACCCACGCTTCCTCGATTACCTTGACCAATTCTTTAATGAATTGTCGGTAAAGCCAACTAAGGTTTGACAAGTGTACTTTGGCATCCTCATCCCTCTTGCGACGCTCGCAACAGTAGGAAGGATATTTGCACTCATAGGCCTCTCAGTAGTCACGGGTTGGCTTTTGGCGTACCTCTGCATAAAGAGCAGAGGGTTTGAGAACGTCTATGTGCCTTTAGTCAATGTGCTTGAGTCAATTCCCGTCATAGGTTTCCTGCCCCTTGTCCTTGTAGCCTTTGTTCTATCCATTCCCGGAGCTATTGGAGTTGAGGCCGCGGTAGATTTCCTAGTCTTCGACGCGGTTTCTTGGAACATCTGGATCGGTGCCTATCAGGCCTTTAAGACTGTGCCAGAACATTTGCTTGAGGTTTCAGAGAATTATAACTTCGGTTTTCTACGCCGGATGAGGTACTTGCTCATCCCCCATTCGGTGCCAAGGTTGACTTCAAACCTTTTTGCGAGCTTCGCTGACGCTTTCTTCTATATCTCCGTAAGTGAAGTGTTCACTGCCGGGGCAGCAACGGCAAGTGTGTGCAAGGGGGGCGTCTGTTCAACGTTTGGCATTGGCACGCTGATTTCAAGATACATCGTCGAAGGGAATTATGTCGGCGTGGTTTACTCGCTTATCTCCGTTGGAGTAGCAGTGGTACTCGTCACCCTGTCCCTCTCCTGGCTTAGCAGGTGGGCCGTCGCCAAGTACGGGGTAGACACGCCATCAGTGATCAAGAGGCATGCGGGGAGGTGGCGCGGACGAATACCGCAACCATGGAGGCGATGGCGCGCCCTCCGCGGACAGGCCGTTGGTTTCTCGAGATATGCTTGGAGGATGAGAGCCTACTGGCATAGCCACCAGAGGCCCGGGAATCATTTGGACCACGGCAACCTGGCCAAATACGTTGGTTACGCGATTCTGGCCTGCGTATTGGGTTATCTAGTATACTCGTCTTTGATGCTGGTTATTTCTGTACCTGAGGGCACTTGGTATGTGTTCTTGCAGGAAACGCCCAAGCTCTTGACGTATGTTGGTGCTGACTACCTTCGCGTTAGCGTAATCACGCTGGCCTCGCTCGGATTTGCAATATTTGTTGGATATTTCCTTGCCTCGCATCACCGTATAGGTGATGCATTATTGCCGCCGCTTCAGGCCTTCGCTGCCTTTCCTGCGCCTACTTACTTCCCGCTTCTCTTCATTGCGACAATACCCTTCATAGAACGTGCGCTCCCATTCTTCTATACCGAAGTCTACATCTTCATTCTCGGATTTCTTAGTTGCTTTTACTACGTGTTCTTTGATTTCTGGATAGGGGTACAGGCTATTCCGTCAGAATTTCTCGATGTCGTGCGGAATCACGAAGTCCCGTTCTGGGCAAAAATGAGGAGGGTAATCCTTCCGGCTAGTCTGCCCTACCTCATTACCGGTCTCTCGAGCACGATTAACAGTGCATGGGCCGGAATGGCAATTGGGGAGTATTGGCCTGATATAGCGCCAAAAGTTGCGCCTGGAGGGTTGCAGGCGCCGTTTGGGATGATGTACTACATTACTTATAACATGGCCAATGGCGCCATCGGCCCGGCCGCCTATGTGTCGTTGCTTTTCGCAGTCGTTGTTGCTATATACGGGGTAGTGTTCACTAGGAACCTGATGGATCTGGCTCGAAAGAAGTACGTCATAGAAGAAGGCATCTTTGCTGCTTAACGCCGCGTAAGTGAGTTAACGAGCTTCTTCCTTTTGAATTTAGAGACGAAGTGTACTCGTCCCGAGAAGCTTGAAGCCGTAGTGGTACGCTGCCGCGCCAGTGATTGGGAGTTCAAGCCAGACTGTCACTATGCGAGATAAAATGGCGGCTGACGCTGCGATCGTGACTGGGATAGCGAAGAGGGCGAGGACGGTGGTAATTGCGGTCTCATATACCCCAATCATCCCGGGGATGGCGATTGGGGTCATCTGAATCATCCTGCCTATTGAAATGGTTATCACAACCACCCACACGGACGTGTTCACATTAAGCGCCAAGAGTGCAATCCACAGAATCGCAACTGAGCAACTCCAATCACCAAGACTCGCCAGAAATGACAATATCATCCGTCGTTTCGACTTTACCATTCGTCTGAAGCCCATGTCGTATTCGCCAAGAAATCGGTCAGCTTTGCCCTCGATCACGGCCTCCTTTTGTATTCGTCGAAGAAGGGGTTGGGCCAGTTTCAGCAGGCGGTCGAGCGCGGGTGATACCTTCCTTGGGTCTAATGAGAAGTAGAGGAGCACTCCTAGTCCTGCTACGGTCGCGATAGGGATAGACGCTAAGGCGAGTAGACTGATTGGATCTGTTGCACTGTGGCTTAGAACAGCGAACAATCCAAATGAAGTAATCACTAAAAAGCCTACGATGTAGAGGATCCGGTGCAACGCCACCGATGCCGTTGATTCGCCAAACGGCATACCTGTCTCTTTGGCTCCGAGAAGGCAACGGAGGACTTCCATGAAAACCCCACTGGGCGTTACGTATACCGCAAAGATGCTGGCCAAGGCAATTCCGAAACATGTTCTGAAGCGCAGTGCGTAGCCTTCTGCTAGGATCAACTGATACCACGCTGCGCTGTAGAATCCATACCCCAGCAATTGGAGCGTAACCATCACCACAATCGCTAACGGACTTACACTAAGCAGAGTGTTTACTATCGTCCCAATTCCAACGTAGAATAGGAACGCGACGAGGACGACTAGTCCGATAGTAAGGCTTGCGAACCTTGCAGCCTGATGTCTATTGATAAATTAGCCCTCCGCGGATTCCTACCATAACGCGGTTGGCATACTCCCGCTTATTCAGACTTATATTCATGGAGCATCGCGAATGCAACATCGGCAGCGAAGGCGGAGGCAACCGTAACGGTCGAAACGATGGCATTCGACGTAGTAATTGTCGGTTCGGGCATTGCTGGGCTTCGGGCGGCTATAGAAGCTGCGCAGGTGTCGAATGGCAACGCCAGCGTCGCGGTCATAACAAAGGTTCAAGCTATGCGATCGCATTCCGTCTCGGCCGAAGGTGGTACCGCCGCGGTACTCTACCCTGATAAGGGCGATACGCTTGAGTCGCATATCTACGACACGATAAAAGGCAGCGATTTTCTCGCCGATCAAGACGCAGTTGAGTTCTTCGTTCGCGCGATGCCGGCGGAAATTTACCGACTGGAACATTGGGGTATGCCCTGGTCTAGGACGGAGGACGGCAGGATAGCACAGCGTAACTTCGGCGGATACAATTTTCCGAGAGCAACATTTGCAGCCGACCGAGTCGGATTTTTCGAGATGCAGACACTGTACGACACGAGCCGCAAGTTCGACAACATACAATTCCTTCAGGAATGGTTTGTTACATCTCTCATCGTCGAACACGATACCTTCAGGGGATTGACGGCTATAGACATGAAGACTGGAGGGTTCCACGCAATTGAAGCGAAGGCTGGAATCATTGCGACGGGTGGAGGAGGGAGGTTGTACAGATTTGCCACGTTCGGGTACTCTTCGACTCCCGAGGGACTATCTTTGGCGTACCATGCTGGTGCGCCAATTATGGATATGGAATTCGTTCAGTTCCACCCTACGGGCCTGATTCCTTCAGGTATTCTGATAACGGAAGGGGCGCGAGGGGATGGAGCCATACTAGTGAATAAGCAGAACGAACGGTTCATGAAAAAATATGCTCCACAGAAACTCGAGCTCGCTTCGCGGGACGTAGTCTCACGGGCCATTATGACTGAGATAAAAGAAGGACGCGGCTTCAAAGATGAAATTAGCGGGATGGATTACGTACTCCTAGATCTTCGACCGATCGGCGCTGACAAGATCAAGTCAAACCTTTCCGGCATTAGGGAGATCGCGATAAAGTTCAAAGGAATCGACCCGATCGATGAACCGTTGCCCGTGCGGCCGGTATGCCACTACACGATGGGGGGCATCAGAACCAACATTAAGGCAGAAACACCACTGGCGGGACTCTGGTCCGCAGGTGAGTCAGCTTGCGTCAGCATAAACGGAGCAAATAGACTCGGAGCTAACTCAACGGCCGAATGCCTAGTGTTCGGCGCTCAAAGTGGTTCCGGGGCAGCTGCCTACGCGCTAAAGCAATCCACACACTCGCTGGGCACACAAATGGTTCAAAAGGAAGAAAAACGGTTGTATGACGACATATTACATGGACGCGGTTCGGAGAACCCGTACGAGGTCCGTGACAAACTCCAGACAATTATGGACACACACGCGTACGTGTATCGAGATGGCGTGGGGATGACGGAGGGGTTGAAAACGTTGCGCAACCTCCACAAAACCAGCTTCCGACATGTCGATGACCAAGCGAATGAATATAATAGCAACTTCATCAACGTGCTCGAGTTAGAAGCGATGTTCGAAATCGCAGAGATCGTACTCTCGGGTGGAATTGCCCGAACTGAGTCCCGGGGAGCACATTCCAGAACTGATTATCCCCAGAGAGACGATGCCAATTGGCTAAAACATACTCTCGCGTACTTCGGCGGCGAAGGACCTAGGCTTGAATACGCCCCAGTGACTATCACGAAATATCAACCGGCCGAGCGTCACTACTAGAGGGCAGACGAATGCGAATCGGGGAAGCCGTTAACTTGAAGGTCGCACGCCAGAACCCGGCGACAAAGACGAGGAGGACATACCAAGAATTCGCCGTTCCATACGAGACGGGAATGACTGTTCTGAACGCGGTTCTGTACGCAAAGGAACACTTTGATCACTCAATTGCCATTCGCTACTCCTGCAGAATGGCTTCATGCGGTTCTTGCGGAATGACAATCAATGGCCTCCCAAGACTTGCATGCTATACTCAGATAACAGAGCTACCTAACTCGACCATCACCGTGGGACCCCTTGATCATTACCCGCTCGTGCGAGACCTCGTAACGAACTTCGGAGGTTTCTTTGATAAACACAAATCGGTTGCCCCTTTTATTCTTCGAACCGATTCGTGCCAAGACACGAATCCAACCTCAGAGTTCGCTCAAACTCCGCAGGAACTTGACGAATTCCTTCAATTCTCATACTGCATAAAGTGCGGTCTCTGCAATGCGGCCTGCCCGACGATGTCTAACGACCCTAGGTTCATAGGACCACAAGCGCTCGGACAAGCGTACCGCTACATCGCAGACTCGAGAGACGAGGGCGCGATCCAGCGTCTAACGGCGATCGATGGAGAACATGGTGTTTGGCGGTGCCACTTTGCAGGATCCTGCAGTTTCGTCTGCCCAAAGGGTGTAGATCCGGCCCTAGCCATACAGAAACTTAGACGGCTCACTATGATCAAGCCCGGCGTCCCAAGAAAGTGAGCCAAACTCGAACCGCCGCTTGATATTCAATAAGCGTAAGCCGACCACTCCTCACTTAAAGCAGAGCGGCATCAGTACCCCAACAGAACCGAAAGGAGCAGGACAGACTAGCTGGTTAATGGAGGCTTAGATTTGGCAGGGATCGACAAATATGAACTTCTATCCGACTTGGCCAAGCGGCGTGGTTTCTTTTGGCCTTCGTTCGAAATTTACGGAGGTATAAGCGGATATCTCGACCTCGGACCTCTAGGCTCAAAGCTGAGGCGAAAGATCGAAGACAAATGGTTGAACACTTTTGTCGGTCAGCACGGCTACGCGGCAATCTCAACTCCCGTTATCACCCCTGAAAAAGTGTTCGTGGCCTCAGGGCACGTAGCGCACTTCAAGGATCTAATGGTTACCTGTACGCAGTGCAAGAGGCACTTCAAGGCGGACTATGTGATAACTCAAGCCATGCCTGCGAGGAGGGACATTGCCATCGAAGCAATGTCTGCCGATGAGATTGACCGATTCATCATTGAGAATCACGTCCGCTGTCCAGAGTGCGGAGGCGTCCTCGGCAATTCAGAGTTCTTTTCGACTATGTTCAAGACGAACATTGGGCCTTACAGCGATATAGTAGGATATGGCAGGCCCGAGGCCGCGCAAGGCATATTCGTGGACTTCAAGCGTGTCTTTGAAGCGACGCGCGCGAAACTTCCGTTGGGGATAGCGCAAATCGGAACGGTGATGAGGAATGAAATCTCGCCACGGCAAGGACCGATCAGATTAAGGGAGTTTACAATAATGGAAATGGAGTTCTTCTTTGACCCCGAAGACAGCAAATGCCCGTACCTAGAGCGCGTTGAGCAGACTTTACTGCCAATTCTTCTCGCGAAGGAACGTGAACGGGGAAGGGCAGATCTAATTGAGGTTAACCCACGCCAGGCGATAAGTGAAGGTAAGATCATGACGGAATGGGGAGCCTATTTCATGGCTCTTTCGATGGAATTTGTTGGCGCTTTGGGAATACCAAGAGATAAACAGAGGTTTGAAGAGAAGATGCCCGCGGAACGATCGCACTATTCCTCACAGACGTTTGACCATCAGATTTGGCTGGACAGATGGGGTTGGGTGGAAGTGGCCGGTCACGCCTACCGAACTGATTTTGACCTGTCGTCCCACATTAAGGTCTCAGGAGTCGACCTTTCCATCTTCAAGCCTTACGAGCAACCAGTCACGAAGAGGATTAATGTGGTCGTTCCTCAGGAATCCGTACTGGGACCTCTTCTTAGGGAGAAAACCAAGACAGTCGTTGAGGCACTAAAAGCTGTCAACCCCGAAGGGATTAAGGAATCCTTTGCAAGATCTGGATTTTTCGAGATCCAGGGGTTCAAGATACTTCCGTCACATATTCGCATCGAGGAGAGGACGGACAAAGAGGCCGGCAAGCGAATAGTGCCCCATGTTGTGGAGCCAAGCTTCGGAGCTGAAAGGCTGGTTTATTCGGCTTTGGAATACGCGTATACGCGCGTCGAAGACCGTGTGGTGCTGAAGTTGCCCATGGAGCTTGCACCCACGCAGCTCATGGTATTCCCACTTATGGCGAAGGATGGTTTGCCCGAAATAGCATCCAAAGTCCAAGAAACGTTAAGGGCCGGAGGGTTGGATGCCGATTATGATGAGGCTGGCACGATTGGAAGAAGATACGCTAGGGCGGATGAAATCGGTGTCCCGTTATCGGTAACAATTGATTACGAGACTAAGAAAGACCAAACAGTAACGATACGGGATAGAGATAGCTGGCGTCAGGTCCGGAATGAATGGAAAAATGTACCTGAAGGTTGCTCGCGTTATCTTCGCGGCGAGATTGGATTTGGGGAGCTAGGAACCCCTGTGGCGGTTGACTACGACTGAGTAAATCTAGGTTCTAGGCGATGGTTTAAGTCCTGAACCTCACATAATACGTGGAGAAGAGTCGTGAAGACAAGTGGCCTTCCCGATCGAAACCGAAGCGAACATTCGACGCAGGATGCTAGATCTATGCCAAGTACACGCTAGAAACGTTGTTGAAATAACTAGGCAGCTAGCTGTCCTGATGGACAATCTCTGCGAAAAGAAAACCAAGCAGGCGAGGGAGAACTACGAGGGTATATTGAAGACACTTGAAGAAAATGAGAAGAATAAGACCACTTTTCTAACGGAGGTCGCCTCTGTGGGGAGTCTCCTTGTAAGCAGAGAAGACTTCCTACGTCTTCTCTTTCGACTGGGCGAGGTAGCCGAATACTGCGAGGCAATGGGATTCAGACTTATGTGTGCTGTCGATTTGAAATGGAAAACAGATGTCAAGACGTTGCAACAGGTGTCGCATTTGATGAGTTCTGTTCTGAAAGAAATATCCAAGGTACGAGAAACCCTTCACTCACTATCCTTCGATGCTGAGAAAGCCATAGAGACTGCGAAATCCGTTGAAGAGCTGGAACGTCAAATAGACGCTCAATCGCGAAAACTCGATCTAGAACTAATGGCGACTAAGATGCCTCTTCAGAACCTGCTGTTCTTCAGAGATTTGGTTGATCGGGCGGAAAGAATAGCAGACATCGGCGTGGATGTAGTTGACCACATTCGCGTGTTGGCGCTGACAGGCTAGGTAGAGGCTCTCTTGGAGGACGGAACAGCAGCGGAACTAATCGGCACTAGACTGATTGTTTGGGATTACGCCGATGCCGTGAAGCTGTACCGCATGGGGTTTTTCGGAAAACCCGTCGGCATACCTAAGCCGAAGCCTGAACAGGATTTCAAGGCGCCCCTGATGCTAGATCTTATGGAAGGACTATACCTGCTAGACAGGGGGATCATCAAAGTTACCGACGAGAAGACCGCTAGATCGGTCTCGAGATCAAGACTTCTGAAACTTGCAAATCGGACATACAAACAATTCGACCTTGGTTACGCAGCCTATGAGAACTTGCGCGAAAAAGGGCTGATCGTCACGCCCGGCATACGGTTCGGCTCAGACTTCGCCATTTACGAACATGGGCCGGGTATCGATCACGCCCCCTTTATCGTGACCGTAAAGAAGGAGAAGGAGACTATGGGCCCCTTTGAAGTCGTTCTCGCGGGACGGCTTGCGACAACGGTTCGTAAACAGTTCACAATAGCCGTTCCGAGGAGAGGCAGTAAGGTTGACTATCTCGTTTTCCGATGGTTCAAGGCGTAGGATTTACAGACACGCGGGTCGGTCTAGGTTCCGGTGGACATTTCTACCACTGTTCTCTGCTGGCTGAAACCCATCTTGCCTAACAGACGCTTGACGACGTCGTTACCCTCTCGATTCCAAACATTGAGACTCGACACGCCGGACGCCGCGAGTCGATTCATGGCCGCGGCGATCTCCATCGTCGCTAGCCCTCTCGCCCTATAGAGCGGATGCGTGAATAGCTGGTCTATCTTGGCCCCCCCTGGTGGGTCGGCCGTCAGTAGGCAAGCACTTACGAGTTTAGGAAGCGGACCACTCGCGTAGGATGCGTCCGGTAGATATGTTCCCCTAGCCCCAGACATCGTTCTTCGCAGCGATGCTTCTGCCGTTTGAATATCGAAGAAAGCTTCCTCGGTCTTCGCGTAAGCGGTGTACAGTAACTGCGACAAGATCGGGAGTTCCTTTCGAGTAGCGTTGACCAGCGGAAGTAGAGGCATCATATTACTCACGGTAGGGGTGCGCGAAAACTTAGAGAAGGCCGGACCGCGCTGAAACCCATTACGATTCCATCGATCTACCTCTTGAGGCGGAACTCTCAAGGTTAGGTTAGCTATTTTCATTGCGTGCAGCTCTCCACGCAATACTGAAGCCACTACCTCAAACGAATCGTCGCTTGTGCAGATTTGCGAGATCGCCGCCCTTCGCTCAAACGTTTCAAGACTGAGGACGGCAGTGGCTTGCCCGTCTGCAAGAACGAACCATGAGTCTGAGGCAGTCAATGCCTTGATAACTTCCGTCGGATTGCCACAGGACGGCAGGCTATCCTTCAGAAAATCCTCCCGCTCACAGACGAGTTTCGCAGCCTCCTGGATGATCTTCGTTGAACATCTCGAAGCTTTTGTGAGCATGAAGAATCAACACACTGCGAAAAAACCCATATTCCTCAGTATAATCACTCCGCTGAGGTAGGCATGTATAGAGGTTTGGTCGTTTCAGGAGCCATCTTAGCTGCATTCGGCTTATTTCTCGTCATTACTGACTTGTATGTCCCTCTCGGTGTCTCAATCTTTGGACTGCCTATTTCAATCGCCGGTGGCATCATGTTCGCTATTGGGTTACTACGTCCAGAACCCGCACCCATAGAACCGGAGCCTGGTAAGAAATTCTGCTGGTACTGCATGAAACAGATCCCAAAGACTGCTGCCGACTGCCCGGAGTGCAGCCTTCCGCAGCATGGACAGCAGGATTGAGTACTGCTGGGATGCGTCCTAAGCCGAATGGCCCTGCGTATGAGCGTCTTTGTCCGTTTCGGGAGTCTTCTCTTCGCCTTTAAGCTGGATGTGTGCCTGGCCTTCCATGATTTTTCTCTGTACGGCGGTAATAAGCTCGTCAACCCCTCGATCATCTAGGCCGAGCCGTCGTAACTCGGCAATCGTCTCATCAGTCAGGGTGGCAGCTATGTTCGGTCCACCGTAACCTTCCATCCCGATCGCGCCGAACCTTAGTTTGATCCTTCGAAAAACGAAATAGCCTGAAATGTAGGTCACCCTTCCCTGCTCGTCCAGGGTGTCGACGTAGACCTCTAGATCTTCCGGTAAATCGGGTCTATCCATCGTTCTCACTTGATATTCGCAGGAACGGAACACATGAATATAGTTGCCTAGGGGGTGCCTCGTCGCTCAGGGTGTAGAGACCACTCTTGGATGTTTTGTTCGAATATGAACTCGCTTGGAATTTGGGCAGCCAAAATCAGGAAGTTGAGGAGCAGGACGTTGATAGATCCGCCGGTTACTGGGAATGAAGCAAACTGGCGCCATCGCATTAAGTCGACTCCCTGGGTTTCCCTCGCGGGTACGAATCGGCCTGAATGCGTTGCGAGGCGTCGACACATGAATCTTCCGAGCTTCACTCTAGCGCCCCTTGGAATTAGCTCAGGATGCTAGGTTTGCGGTGTGGTGTAATCCCACCGATGCAATTTCGTGCAAAAGGAGGCACGTTTAGAGGGGAAAATTGCGACAAACAAGCTGCCCTGTTTTATCGCGTTTGTGTTCACGCCAACTACTCGTTAAATAGGGCAGATAGCCGTATTACGTTAAGTCTTAAGTAACCTAAGGACGGCTTAACTTAGGACTGGTCCAGAGAAAAGTCTCATTCCATTATGAAACCAAAATGAGGCACAGTTCGATGAAGCCATATCGACACTTGCTCTCGTGCCTCGTGGTCTTTTTCGCGCTCACTATACCGCTGACGCAAATTGCTTTCGCACTCGGTCCATTGTCAGGCAGCACATTCGCTCCCGGAACCATAGTAGTGCCAATGGACGATAAGCAGGCCGACAGAGTCCATGTGTATGGGTTAATTCACGAATTTCTCAGAGACAACCCGGGAAGTCAAGTGTCCCGTATTGTCGAGCCTCCGAACGTTGCACTCCAGACGGATCTCACACCGGCAGGGGTGCTATACCAAGGAGGACCGTTCCTAATCGACTCCAGCTTCACGTCTCAGGTAAACGCTATGCTGGCGAACTCAACTTTCTCGAAGGTGACTGTTACACGGCTTACGACTACCTTCACGTCGGATCGAGTATTCCTGGTGACTCAACCAACAAGAATCCTTGTTATCAGCGATGGTTATTGGGGGAAGACATTCCTCACCCTTCAGCGTATGGGCATCAGTTACATGCAGATTTCAACTGACGACGCTCTAGCGGATCCTTCAATCGTAAATCAGTACACTTTGATTGTGCTGGACAGTCCCGGTTGGTATGGTAACCCTTCCGCTTACAGTCCACTCCATAGATCGCAAATCACGGCTGTTTACAACGCAATTCAAGCCCGTGTCGCGGCTGGTAACGAGGTCATGTACACGGACGCCGCGATATTTGATTTGAATTCCACGTTTCCGGGGTACGTCAAACTCGGAAACCCCGGGGAGACTGGTTCGTGGGTAAGCCAGATGCACAACCCGGCCGGTGGCAACTCTGGGTTCGATTCAGAATTTCCAAGCCAGTACTACAACCCCGGCCCGGATCCCAACAAAGTGACTATCTTCACGGAGGAAGGTGTTGGGAACTGGGTGCCGAACGGTATACAAGCAGCCCACACTGGCGACGTAAGAATCCTGATGGACACTACCAATTATGGGATACCAAAGCTTCCCTATTCGATTCTCGCCTTTTATTTTCCGTACGGAAATGGCATAGTCGAAGGCCTAGCCCTACAGCCGTATGAGCAGCTGTA
>Ga0187770_10001347_pt1 | contig 12992 bp, 7 predicted proteins | sample 0116_SJ02_MP02_2_FD_133154 | JGI IMG/M metagenome (GOLD analysis project Ga0187770, IMG submission 133154) | Tropical peat soil microbial communities from peatlands in Department of Meta, Colombia - 0116_SJ02_MP02_20_MG | ecosystem: Environmental > Terrestrial > Soil > Wetlands > Peat | place...
AAAACGCTACCCACGCGATCTTTCCGGCGGCGAGCAGCAACGAGTGGCTCTGGCCCGTGCGCTGGCAATCGACCCCGAAGCACTTCTCCTCGACGAGCCGCTTTCCGCGCTCGACACGCATTTGCGAAGCCGGATGGAAGCGCAGCTTCAGGAGACATTTGCCGCGTACCAGCGGTCCACGCTGCTCGTCACTCACAACATCGAGGAAGCATACCGGCTGGGCAAGGAGTTGCTGGTTCTTAGTCGCGGGAAAGTGGTCGCCATGGGGGCGAAGGAAGAAATATTTCGCAACCCGCCTAGCTTGGAGGTGGCGCGTCTTACAGGATGCAAGAACTTTACTCGGGTGCGGGCCTTGTCGGAACATAGCATCGAAGCCCTGGATTGGGGATGTGAACTCCAGGTTTCGCGTGCGGTATCGAAAGCGCCGACGTGTGCCGGGATTCGCGCGCACCACATTGATTTTGTCGACGACGCAACCAGCGGAGCTGAGTTGGATAATGTCTTTCCTTGCTGGCTTCTGCGCTCTTCCGAAACCCCTTTTCGAATCACGTTATTCCTTCATCTCCACCAGCCTCCAGGTAAACTCGCGGAGCACCACCTGCAGGCCGAGGTCTTCAAAGAGAAGTGGCTGCGCTTCCAAGATAGGCCAATGCCCTGGCATGTTCGGCTCGCGCCCGAATCGATCTTCTTGCTGCCGGAGTAGAACGCTCATTCCCGGGTGAAGAAACGCCGCAAGACGTCGGCGGATTCCTCGCTGAGTCCAGGCCGGATCTACTTGAATCGTTTTATGAACTTGACATCGAGACCGTACGTCCCGTTCACGTCGCGGAGGAAGACGACCGAAAGGCCGCGCTTGAGGGTGTATTCCACTTGAATGAGTTGTTCTTGAGTGGAGGTCGCATTTGTGGAGTATGTGACCGTCAGGTCGCGCGTGATCTGCTGCTGGACGGTGATGCGAGCTGCGGCATTTGTTTCCGTTGCCGTCCCGGCCAGGAAGGGGTCCACTCGAAAATGACTGATTCCGAACAAATGTTCGATCCTCCCACCAAGCCCGCTGGAAATTGCTTCAGATAAGAGCGCCGTTGCGCCGTAGTTTTGCGACGAAACGGATTGCGATCGCAGGGCGGATTCCTGGCCTGTCGTCCCGAGTGCTAGCAGAGCGATCACGTCAGTGTCGGGCAGCGGAGGGTCGGATCGATAGTTGAGGGAAAGCCTGCTCGCGGAGCCGGAGAAGTTTATGGACACCTGGTATTGGTTGATGGTGGTTGTGGCTTCGACGTTCAGGATGGGATCGAGACGAAGCGGGTTGGCAAAGTTGATGTCGCCGCGCGCGAGATCAAAGTTGTTGCCGCGGAAAGCCATCTGTCCTCCGACGAGGTGGATGTGACCCAGCAACACGGGACGGTCCCATGTTCCGCGAAGTCGGACATTTCCGTCCATTTCAACATGTGCGCCGCTCCATTCAACCCGTGCGCCCGGGCTTGTGTTTCCCTCAACATCAAAACTTAGGTTTTGCAGGAAAGGCGAACTCGGGGCCGGCGTTGAAGTTGTGCCGGATGCAGACGCGAACAGTGCAGCCACGTCCACCCCTTCAGCTAGCAGGACGCGTTGGACTTCGACCCGCCCGCTTATTAAGGCGGATTGGCTGGTCCCGTCCAGTTGCAACGTCCCACCGGCAAGCCAACTCATTCCCGCCGGGTAACGGATGCGAAGGACCGACGTTTTCGCATTGATTTCATACCGCAGCGGTCCGTCCCCATAGTTAACGTTGCCGCTCAAGGTTAAGCGCCCGCCGCCGGATTCTGCTGTGACATTGTCGAAAAGCAACCGGCTCGTGTCGAACACGAAATCGCCGTTCAGATTGCCCAGGCCCACTGGAAAGTCGGCATAGCTTGCTGAGGCACCTCTGACGCGGGCGCGTCCCGTGATCCGAGGCTTGCTGGCCGTGCCTTCGATAGATACACCGGCGTCGGCGCGCCCCTTTGCCGTGAGATCTGGAAGAAAACCTTTGACAACCTGCAGGTTGACGCCGCCTGAAAGAGCAAGATGGAGAGGGCGGTCGCCATCGAACCGAGCTGTGCCTTCCAATTGAAAGTCGGTGTCTGGGCCATGGAGATGCGCTTGCTGGACGCGCACTTCGTTTCGTTTGTACGCGAGATGGATGGGCCCGTCGTTCGTGAGGTGCACAAACTCGTAAGCGAACGAGACGGCCGTCATGTTGGCGTCCACTTCCAGAGTGTCCGGCTGGCGCAAATTGCCCGTGATAGTGAAGTCGCCGTCAACACTGCTGTGTTCAGTTAGATGCTTCAGGTGCAGTCCCGCGGTAATCAGCGGATCCAAATCGAAATGCTCGACGAGAAGCCGGCCCGAAACCGATTCGTCGCCCGCAAGAGTGGCCGAGAGATCACCTTGAAGCTTCCCTCGCGTCAGGTCCGACGTAAGCGAAAGCCGGGCCATCTGACCGTCGGAAGTCAGGTGGCCTTGGAAGTCACCTTGAGTCTCCGAGCCCATCTGCAAATTCGTCAGCCGGAAGTTTCCATCTCCCATTGGAGCGCGAGCAGGTCCCTTGCCTTTCAATTCAAAATCCAAGTGCCCGGCAATTGGCAAGGATGCGCTTTGCAGCAGGCCGATTTTTTGGAGCGCAATTGCTCTGCCGGTCAAATCAAATTCCGCCTCTTGCAACTGCGGATGATAGGCGACATCTCCTGAGATGCGGCCCCCATTCACGCGCAGCACAGCGCCAGACAGCCGCACCTCATCTCCCTCCATGTGGAATTGACCAGTCATACTATCGAAGTGAAGCTTTCGCGCCGTAATCTCTTCCAGGAGGAAGTCGGAATCGAACACGGGGGCGGCCCTGGTTCCGCTCCCACGAAAACCGCCGCTGAGATAACCGCTAATCGGATAACCTGTGCGAAAAATAGCCTGCAGATCGTCAGTGGGAGCGTGTTCAGCGTGTGCATCAAGGGTCCACTTATTCTCAGGGAGAAAACTCCAGGCGCCGTCGAATTGAAGTGCCATGTTGAGCTTGGCCGTCGCGCGAGCGTGCCGGACGGTGGTGTTTGTCAGGCGGAATGCGTCGGGCGAGTAATCCATATCGCCATCAATTTCGTCCCAGAAAAGGTTGTCATAACGCGCCTCTGTCGCGTGAAGCTGGCCGACAAAAGTGGGGCCTGCAAGAGGACCAAGTATGCGTCCGCGCCATGTGGCACTGCCTCCTATGCGGCGTGGTTCTGCATCGGCTCCGCGAATCGCGTTAATAAAATCATCCCATTCGAGCAAATCGCCAGCCTTCAAATTCAGTTCAAGCGCCGAATCCGCGGCACCGAGCACACCATCAATCTCAAGTCGTGTATCGGGAGTCCTGATTTCACCTTGGCGCAACGAAATCGCCCGATTCCGTTGGATGTAGTCGTACTTGAGGGTGGCAGACACGGGGATCATCCCCGGTGCCAGTTTGGCCGGCGGCGACCACCTCGTTTCTCCGGTGGTGTCGAAATCCTTGAAATTGGCGTTCCATGAATTTGTTGAGTCCACCTCTACCGCGCCATCCCAATGCAACGAACGGACAGGCAGACTTGGGCTGTCCAGAGCTGCGAGTATCTCGGCGAGGCTCGCCCCGCGCATGTGCGTTTCGGTCCGGAACGCGAGGTTGCGGAGATCCAGTTCCAACGAGCCGTCAATGTTCCCTCCGAAGGCTCGTGCGTTAAGCTTAGGCACAACCAAGCGGCGTCGTGCGAGTTCGTAATCTCCCCAAGTCTCGAATCCGCCCGCATGAAACCACTGATAATGCATGTCGATGTCGTGTCCTGCGTAGTGTCCTGCCGCAGTCCACTCCCCTCCGACGTAGCGCGCTTGGCCTGTAAAGTCTGCCGCCCCGTCTGGTGTGGAAGGATGGCGGAGAATTGTTCTCACATCCAGAAGCGAGAGGTGTCCCCGATAACGCAACCTCCAATCGGGCATTGCGAAGGTCGGCAGCTCGGCGCGCACATTCAAGACCGAATGGGGCAAATTACACACGAGTTCGTCGAGCTCGAACGCATCGCGACGAAGCGTAAATTTCATCGAAACATCGAATCGAAAAGGCGCGTCTTTCCGCTCCGCGATTTCGATTTGCCGCCAGCGGAAGAACCCGACATAGGATTCATCGCCCGGAGTTGGCGCAAGGTAGTGCAACGCAAATTCAAGATTGCGTCCCTGAAGGGCGAGCGAGACGTGGCGATCATTGATGATTGCATTCCCCTCTCGTAACTCGAGGTGGCCGATGCGCAAGTCGAAGAGAGTTTCTCGCCACGGTCGATTGCTTGAATGTGCTTTTGGCGCAGGCAGATTGCTCCGCCCGTCGCTCGCAATGCTGACTGTCACCTGCGGATGCTCGACGATCAATTCATCGAGCGCGATCCGTCGGCCCAGAAAGGAGAGAATCCGAAACGCAACACTGATCTTGTCGGCATGAAACAGCGGCGGAGCCCCCGGCCCTTCCAAACCACGCACCGTCACATCGTCTATGTCCGCCCTCTGGTGCAGGACGTGTAGTTGAAAACCGCCAATTTCGACCCGCGCCCCTGTTTTTTGTTCGATTTGTTTCACGAGCGCGTGCCGGGCCCACCTCTCGGCGAGGCCGGTTTTGAACACGACAAGAAGAACGAGCAACGCGGCAATTGCCACAAACACCGCGCGTTTCACCCAGCGTTTCCAGCGTGGCTTCACGGCGTGTTTCCTTCCGGCATGACGTCGATCTTGAGGCGCTCTCGGGCGTCGTCGAGCCACTTTGCGGCACGTTCGTTGATAGCGCGCTGAATCAGTACTTCGCGAATCGTGTCCTCCACTTTATCCAGCGGCGGGACAACATCGCCGCGCAATTTGAGTTGAGGAGAAAACTCGTCTCGGTAATATGCTTCGATCTGTTTCTCATCCACTTGCGCCGCGGGACGAAAGCGATAATCAAGAAAACGCGCCAGATACAATTGCTCCCCGACCAACCGTCGAAGAGCGGCGTCGCTCAACCCCACTTTCTTGCACTGCGCCGCGAGTTCTTCGCGGGATGGGAACTGGTCGACGAATTGAGCATACGCGCGGTCCGCGTCGTCTTTGGATGGACGAGGGTACTTTGCTGCGCTAGCCTCACCGCGGACGATCCACTGGTCGGCCAACTCCTTGATCACCTCCGGCCGGGGCTTGGCTCGGCCGTCAACAAGCTCTTGAAATGCGGAAAGCTCGCGCACTTCGCTTTCCGTTATGACGTCATCTTCGATTCGCGCAGCCACGCCATCGATCACTTGAGCTCTGCCCACATCGACGTTGCCTTGTATGCTTTCTAATGCGGCCACAGCTTGCGCGCGGAAGGGTCCTGTGCTCATGCCGACGGCGCACGCTATTAGCACGAAGACCAAGCGGGCGTGTGGCATCAGAAGATCGACCCGATGTTGAAGAAGAACTGGAAATGCGGCAAATGGAATGTCTGTGGCAATGTGGGCGGGGTGTTGGTAGCCAGATACTGTGCGGGATTGATTTGGTACGCAAAGTCGACGCGAACCGGTCCGATCGGTGTGGGGTAGCGAACACCGAAACCTGCTGCGTGCGAGAAGTAATTCAGATTCGAGAGCGAGGATGGCTTCCAAGCGAGAGAAATATGGCTGACGTCGGTGAATACGTTCCCTGCGTCATAGAAGACCGTGCCTCCCAAACGGTTGCCGACTACAGGAAGTCTCATTGGGAAACGCAATTCCTGATTGAACGTCAGCAAGGCCAGCCCGCCAATTGGAAAGCCTGTGACGGAATCGCGCGGGCCGGCTTGATTCAGACTGAATCCACGCAGCGAACTCCCGCCGCCCGCGAAGAAGCGCTCCGGTAAGGGGATGTCCAACTCATTTGTATTTCCCAACGGCAACTCAACTCCAAATCGCGCGGAACGTGCAAAGACGAAGGCGCGGCCAATGGTGTTGAACGATGAGTTTTGAAAGAAGCCGCGGAAGAAACTGGCGCTTGATCCGAGCGAGGTTGCAGCGACACTTACATCCGCGGTGTTGAATGTCCCGTGATTCGCGTCGGCTGGATTGTCACGCCGGTCGCGAGCGTAAGTTACACCGAACCCGGAAACCTGTGTCGGCTGGCTCAGCAGGGGGATTTCCAGCGGGTTGATCGTTTCATTTATGTCGATGGCTTTAACATGGCGGTAAAAGTACCGGTAGAGCAAGGAACTGGACGGCGAGAGAGTTTGAACCAACTGCAGCGCGCCTTCATATCGAATGGAGGTAAATGTGTTCACATCCTGCGTCTTGTCGGCAAATCCGGTGAGTTGGAGGCTGAGATCCTTGCGGGCAAAGAAGCTGTCAGCAGTATATCCAACTAAAGCGCGGTACTGAAATGCGCTTGCCCGAATCTTGAAAGTGGCCGTTTGTGCCCTGCCGAACATGTCCAGCCGGGAGATTTCGAATATGCCACGGGGACTGGCGCTGAGTATGGTGCCGTTGGGGTTGGTGCTGCCTCCAGCCAATCGCTGGACCTCGAACCCTCCGCCGTACCCCATCGTGTACCGTTTCCCTTCCTGGGCTTCCACAACCACGGTCTTATCGGGGTCGGAACCGTTCGGGTTTTGCGGTGCAATCTGCACGCGGTTGAACACGCCGAGATTGTAGAGTCCGCGCTGTGTGTCGACCACATCGCTTTCACGCAGCGGGCCCCCGGGTTCAACTTGTATCTGCCGGGCGATGATTCCCGGGCGTGTAAACTGATAGCCCGTGGTGAGAACGGTTTTGACGGAAATCCTTGTCCCTTCCGTGATGTGGTAAGCGAGCTTCACATGATCTGGTGCATCCCCGGGCGAGACTTCCTCCCGAAAGCGTGCTTCCGGAAAACCGTCGTTGTAGTAAAGCGCCAGAACGTTGATCTTATCGCTGGCCACCTGAGACTCCGAGTACGGCTGGCCCGGAGTGGATCCTATGACGGCGAGCAACACCGTTGTGCTGACTGCATGATTGCCTTCAAGCTGCAGGTCAACGACCCGTGATTGTTCTCCTTCGACGATATGAAATGAGACGTGGAGATTGCCCTTTTTCCCGTGGTAGTTATCGTCAATCTGTGACGCCACTTGTGCCTCTAGAAATCCGTTCGAGGCATAGAGCGCGCGAATTGATTCAGCGTCAGCGCGCACGAGCTCTTGACTGAAGCGCCCACCAAAGGCAAACGACGCCGCTTGGAGTTGCAGCCGGCCTGAAAGCAGTTCGCTTGAAAAGTACTTGTTTCCGCTGAAGGATACGCCCGCGAGGCGGAATCGCGACCCGCGCGACACTTCATACGAAATCACGCGTTCGGCGCGAGCCGTATCCTCGTGCGAGCTGACCTGGACGTCCGCCTCAAAGTATCCCTGTTTCTGCAAATAGTCGCGGATATTGCGGCGGCCTTCCTGAAGCAAGTCTTCGTCCACAGAACCCTCAGCGTAAATGGGCAACAACTTTTCCAATTTCGTCCTGCTTAGACGCGCCCCATCAAGTTCTACTCGGATACGCGGGCCCGCGGCGACATCTAGGGTGACGGGCACAGAATTCGTCGACAGATTATATGTCCCAGGTGTGACCACTGCACCGGCGCCCAGGTACCCTTGATCTACTAGGTATTCCTTGACGCGCTGTGCTCCGCGTGAAAGACGCGACTCTGTGAGTTCACTTTTGTCATGAATCCTGGATCGGCGCACAAGCTCTCGATCGGGGTAGGGGGTGTGATTCTGCACGGAGAAGTGTCCCACACGTGCGCGCTGTCCTGGATCGACGTGCACGGTGACATCCATCTGTCGCGTGTCTTCGTGAGGTGTAAGTTTCCAGTTGATTTTTGCCTGGTACAGTCCGTCGTCGCGAAGGAGTTCCTGTAAGCGCCTAACGGCTTCGCGGAGCGAGCTGTCTCGGAATGGTTCGCCAAGTCCAAGCCGCATCGTAGCCAAGGCAGCCGGTTCGCTTGGGGGTTCCTTGAGGCCTTCCACACGCACTACGTTGTTGTAATAGTTTCTCTGGACGACAAATCGCAAAAGCAGCCCGTCTTCCTGAAGAGTAGCAGTCACTCGCACATCCGCGTAGTCGCCACTCCGATTGAGTTGCCGCAGGCTCTCGCGTTCCAATGCGAAGTCAAAGGGCATTCCTTTTTCGATTGCGAGGGGCGGCGTTTTCTCCAAGACGGTGTTGCCTGTCTCATCGGTCACTATGACCTCTGCGACTGGAGCCCCTTCGATCGGGAGCACTTGCGTGCGAGCCGGTTCCGCTGCAAGGAGGATTCCAAGCCCTGCTACAACCACAGCAGCAGTCTGAGTTGACCGCAACGCCTGCAGAATTGGCCGTTCGTGAGGAACTTTCATTCGTCCTGGAGATAAAAGAAAAGGTTAGCATAGCCGTATTGCCCAACGGGCGTGAAAAGGCGTTATCATGAAGTGCAAACTAGGACACAGTGGAATGAATTCGGAAGAGCGCGAGAAATACTCACGCCAGATTCTGTTTGCGGGAATTGGCGAGTTGGGGCAGGAGAACCTCCTCCGCGCGGATGCCGTGATTGTGGGTTGCGGAGCGCTCGGGACTGCGGTTGCGAATCTCCTAGTGCGCGCGGGCGTGGGAAGGTTACGCATCATCGACCGCGACTATGTCGAGCCCTCCAATTTGCATCGTCAGACACTTTTTGAAGAGAGCGACGCGCAAGAAATGTTGCCAAAAGCACTCGCCGCTGAGCGCCGGCTGCGAGCGATCAACTCAAGCGTGCATGTGGAAGGCACGGTTGCCGACCTCACTCCGTCGAACGCCCTTGAGCTTCTCACAGGATTCTCCGTCATCGTGGACGGTACAGACAATTTCGAGACGCGACTGTTGCTCAATGACGCGGCCATCGCGCTCAACGTTCCATGGATTTACGCGGCCGCTCTAGGCAGCTATGGCGTGACCTTGACAATCCAGCCGGGCCAGACGGCATGCCTTGCTTGCCTGCTGGCTGGTAGTGATTTGGTGAAGGGCGCCGGCGCCGAAGAGACCTGCGATACAGCCGGAGTGCTGAATGCAGCGGTCAGTGCAATTGCGGCAATCGAAGCCGGAGAAGCAACCAAGCTTCTCGCAGGCAAGAAGGAAGCCGTCCACAGCCGTTTGATCGCTTGCGACATATGGAGCGGACGATTCCAATCGATTCGCATCGCGCGCAACCCGGACTGTCGCGCTTGCGGACGCCGCGATTTTAAGTACCTGGAAGGCGAAGCGCAGCCGCACGTCACGATGTGCGGGCGTGACTCGGTCCAGATTCATGAGCGAAGCCGTAAGCTGGACCTTGTGGATTTGGGTCGGCGCCTGGTGGCGGCGTCAGCCGCTGACGTGCGCAGCAACGAATTCCTGCTGAAGTTCCGTATCCCACCCTATGAAATGACCGTTTTTGTCGACGGGCGCGCGATTGTTAAGGGAACGAAGGACCCCGGCGTTGCGCGCTCGATCTATGCGCGGTACATCGGCGCGTGACCCGACCAAACTGCAAGCCATGCAAATTGTCGCTGGTTAGCCCACGAAGCGGCGCAATGCGGACTGGCGCATCGCCGCCCGATCGATATTCTCGCGGCAATTCATGAGAGTGAGGAGCGTGCTGAGTATGCGCGCCTTGATTTCGTCCGTCATCGTGAACCCACTTGTGGCGACCTGAACCAGGGCTTCCCCGCGAGCCGCCAGTTTCTGGTTAAACTCCATCTGGCGTTCGTGGCTTGCATTCCCAAGCGCTGTCTCGCGGCGCATGTCGGCGCACTCTTGCTCGACGAAGAGAGTGAAGTGGAGGATGCACAGGCGCTCTGCGGCGAGCCCGTCTGGAACGGTTGTTTTGCATCCCTTTGCTGTGCAGAAGTCGGCCACACGCACACTCAGTAGCGCGATTGTTTTGTAACACCAACAAGACTTAATTTCCAGCCAACATGATTGCACTGCGCCCTATTGAATAGCAGCGGGTTCGCAACATTGAGTTCCCGCGCGAGACGTCCGGTTGCTCCATGCTTGGAAACCAGCTTGAGGAACTCTGCGTCATACAGACAAGGAAGCATCGATCGAAGAGAGGAAATCCAATGAGACAGAATCTTCAAATTCAAGTACGCAGAGCTCTTCCCTTGAGTCTCTCCGTGTTGCTTGTGTTGGCCGTGGTGAGCGACCTCTTTGCGGCAGCACCAAGGAAAGACCAAGCCCCGCGTGACGCGGAGCATTACGAAGCGTGGCTGACCAAAGAGGTTCATCATGAATTGGTGATGCTCCCGTGGGTCACGATTTTCGACAACCTTGAATACAAGGTCGAGGGAACCAAGGTCACGCTGTACGGTCAAGTTGTGCAGCCCGTGCTCAAATCAGACGCCGATCACACAGTGAAGAGCATTGAAGGCGTCGAGGCAGTGGACAACCAAATCGAAGTCCTTCCGCTATCGCCGATGGACGACCGCATCCGCCGCGCCGAGTACCACGCGATTTACGGCTTCCCGGCTCTCGAACGCTACGCAATGGGTGCTCTGCCGCCGATCCGCATTGTTGTGAAAAACGGCCACGTCACACTTGAAGGCGTCGTTGCCACCAACGGTGACAAAGAAATTGCCGGCGTTCGCGCGAATGGAGTGTCGGGAGTTTTTTCGGTAACGAACGACTTGCGCGTCGAAAACGCCAAGTAGAATCGTCGCCTCGTTCTCGCCTATTGCGCGGCATGTTCGCCGGTTCGGAACTGAGTCCACGGTCCGGCAATCATGTCGCGCAAAACGGCCGCCTGCCATGAGTACTCGTGGTGCTCTTCCAGGAATTTTGTGGCATCGAAGTTGGTTCCACACGGGTGGCCAATTCGCGCTGCGAAACTCATGGCTTCTGTCATGGCGCTGTCCGTGGCCTTCCCTTGCACGGCGCCGCTCGGATAGTAAGGCTTCTTATCCCAATTCGGCTCGCCTTCCGTCGACGTGTCGCCATGACCGCAAAGCGTTCTGTTATTCGCGCCCATCTTCTTCGCGTAAGAATCGTAATGATCGGCGAGAAAAGTCTTGGCTATGTCGACGTCGATTTTTCCCCTGTTGTCCTTCATCAATTCATCCCACCGGACGTGCCTTGCGTTCGGCGAGGAGGACGCGTCCTTGGGATTGAATGTCGTGTCGTCCTTAATGACCTCAGGATCGCTCGCGAAGTTTGCGCCGACGAAGTAGCCGTCTTTCGTTCGCCACAACCTGGAATGCTTCAGCCCCAATTCGAATTGCGCGATTTCGCCTGTCTTGCGGTCGCCGAGCAACCAATCGTTCGCGTATCCGCCGTTGTTCCCGTCGAGCATGATCTTGACGTAGTCGTCGATCGATCCGGCGTACTGCAACGCCTTGCGTGCGCGAACGAACTCCGCTTTGCCAGTTGGATCCCAGCCGTGAAAATTCGAGATGGTCGTTTCGGTCACCATCAATCCGTTCGCATTAATTCCGAAATCATCGTCGCTCACGATCACGCCCGGGAAGCCATCCATCAACATGCGGTAGCCCGTTTGCGGGGCGATGTCGAAAATGATTCGCCAGCGTTCGCCCTCCATGTAGCTCGTCCAATTATTGTGCGCCATGACGATCTGTCCGCTTTTCGTCCAACTTCCCGTGGCGACGAAAGCGCTGCATCTTCCGGGATTTGAAATCCGCGGCGCGTTCTCGGCCTTGGTTTGATCGTTCAACCAAGGCACGTAATAGTCGGGCAACTCCGCGAAAGCGTTGAACGCGACGATGTCGTCGAGATCGAGCTTCACCTTTGCCGCCTGCAAGCCGTCGACGATTCCCTGAAGCTCGGCCTGGTATTCGGGATCGATTTTCGGCCACAGCATTTCGCGGGCGGCGCGGCGGAAGAAGTCCCAATCGCGATCAGTTGAATGGGTCATCTCCAGGCGTATAACGGCAAAGGCGTCGGCAATCTGAGGTGCCAACAGGTAGCCGTGCTGATACCCGATGTCGTGCGGCGCGCCTTCCAGATGAATGTAAGTCCAGCCGTCTTTCTCGAACCGGTAGGCCTTTTCGAGTACAGCGTCGTCCAAGCCACGCTGCGTTGCTGCTGAAGCTGCCGCGTGGGCAACCTCTCTCTGCGCGACAGGAGGCAATGCCGTCGCAACCGCGAGCATCGCCAGGCACATCAGAATTGTCAGAGACAGGCGGCTCCTGGGTGATTCCATCACAATCCCTCCATTGTGTTGATTCATGCTGTCGTGCGGTCTAGTGAGCCATGTTAGGCATGGGGTCGCAACAATGTCAACGCGCCCCGTTGCGTTGCTCGCCTGATTCCGAACGACCTGAGGGGCGTGGTTGGATGCCGGCCGGTTTGCCCTGTGCGCCGATCAGATGACGCGTGTTCCTTGTTCTCTGCGCGCCCTGAGGGGGTCTGAATCGTTTCCCGACCCGTCTCGCAGCGATGAAACATAATCTAGAAAAGTCCGTTTTACCGTATATTAGAAATCCCTTTATCCTTTCTTTTCATCCACTTACGCCGGTTTCTAATCCCTGTACCGTATATTAGAGTCAGGGCGCCATCGCTTTTTGCGGAACATTTCCCTTGCCCGTCACCACCGCCCGGTCCATATGCGATTTGGTTGTCAAAGAGCGTTTCAGCCCTCGCCTGGAGGGCCTTACTGTACTCAATTCAAGCCACTTACCACAGAATGGCCTCTCGCCATTCCACCGAGTTGATTATATCATAGAGTTACCTATAATGTCAATAAGAGGTTGGAAGAAACACCGCTATAGGCGGCAGCTTCGGAGCCAAACAAAGAACTTACCACCAAGCTGGTGAGCAAAACGGGGCACATGGCGCTAGGGCATTCGGGCGAATCCTTTGCCGGTGTCGCTTTCTACGAGATCGCGAAGGGATGGACAGGAGATCTCAAGGACGCTGGCTTCATCGTCGCCGAGCCAGACTATGCACAGAGAGTTTTGTCCTGCTCTGGCAATGTGATCGGAATTAAGGCAAGGCAGTTGCAGAGGACTATGCCGGAAACAAAAACGATAGGTCGAG
>Ga0187770_10001348_pt1 | contig 12989 bp, 9 predicted proteins | sample 0116_SJ02_MP02_2_FD_133154 | JGI IMG/M metagenome (GOLD analysis project Ga0187770, IMG submission 133154) | Tropical peat soil microbial communities from peatlands in Department of Meta, Colombia - 0116_SJ02_MP02_20_MG | ecosystem: Environmental > Terrestrial > Soil > Wetlands > Peat | place...
ACTCCAGGAGATTTCGAACGGCTCGTTGGTCCGGGGCTTGGTCGTCGTCTTCACCTGTCTCGGAACTTCAGCCAACATGCCGGTTGCGTCAACCTGCCGGCGCCGATACTTAACGGGTGTTGCAAGCGCCGATATGCTTGCCCGGGGCCCGTCACCTGGCCTGCCGTTGCTGACTAGGTCTATGGCCAGAGATCCCTTTCCTCGTCATCCGTGGACCGGCGTGGCTCTTGGGCCCGATTTCTGGTTGACCTGTCTCCGACGACAGAGAGCTTCTTGGTGACCCGCAGGAGACTGGCCGTGAAATGGTCCGTTTCCACGCTGTCGGCCATGGCGTACTCCATGCCGGGCATCTCCTGTATCTTCCATCCGAAAACTGAACTGTGGAACTTCCTGGCACGGGCCAGTCGTCTGCAGGTATCTCGAAGTGATGAACTTTGTCCATACTCTCATGCTCGATTCACTTGCCTCATTGATCTTGTTCAACGGGGATGGCGTGGCCCGGAGTCGATCTCACCCATTCTGCGGATGGTCGTGTCTCCACGCGGTCTCTCACAGGGTCTGACTGACACGCATTCGTTCATGGACGGCGTCTCTGTCTTGCCTGCGCGCGCTTTCGCACTTGCCTCGATCCAGAATGGTCAGACAGGCATGGGCGTCAGAGAGGGCAGATGGTGCGGGGGGTGGGACATTCGCCCGAAGCTTTCACTTCGGGATTCGAACCCACGAACCCCTAAGGGACGAGGTCCTAAGCCTCGCGCCGTTGACCAGGCTGGGCGACCCCCGCGGACGGCCGCGTGGCAGTCTGGTGAAACTATATTGCTTTACTGGCCCTCCTTGCAAGGTAGAGCCAGAGGGCGATGCTGGTGAGTGACGCGGCGGCGAAGATCGCCGTGGCCACCTCGAAGATGCCCGAAAGACCAGAGATGCGGTGTGCCAGGCTGGCTACCAGGGTCCCAACTGCCGTTCCCCCGCTGAGCATCACGCTGTAGAGTCCCATGGCCGACCCCCGCATCTCGTGCGCCGAGCGGTCCCCCACCGTGGCCAGTATCGACGGGACGAGGGCCGATGTGGCCAGGGCGAAGGCCCCGATGATGGGTATGTTACGCAGGAACAAGGCCGTTCCCCCTGAAAATGTGACTGTCAACGAAACAAGGAGTCCCATTCCTCCCACGGCGCCGATGGCCAGCACCGTCGTCCTCCCGACCACGTCAGAGAGGGCCCCGAACCCTATTGACCCCATGCCGATTATCAGTACCCCAGCAATGAGGATTTCCGCGGTCAACCCGCTCCCTATCCCCACCCTGGCGAAGGCCCTGGGGAGGAAGAACACCATCCCCAGCATGACGGTTACGGCGAGCCAAATCGGCATCGTCGCTTTCGTCCTCTCGTCGATGGACCTGAGGGGGTTCAATGTCAGCCTCCCACTCGCAGTCTCATGCGGTGGCTCTCTAAGCAAGAACGCTGCGAATACGAAGGCAACGGCCACCGTTGCCGCCGTCACGAAGAAGGCTCCGCTCAACTCGCTCGCAAAGGCGGTGTCGAGCCTCGAACCTAGGGCCAGCCCGACGGCATAGCCGCCGACGTTCATGAAGTCGAAGGCTCCCATGCCCGCCCCCCTGTTCCTCTCCCCGGTGAGGTCGGTGATCATCGTTAGTGTCGAGACAGTGATTCCGGCCGCCGCCACCCCCATCAGAGCGTGCAGAGCACCGACAAGGTAGATGTCCCTGGAGAGCCCTATCAGGGCCATCAGGGCCGTCATGCACCCTACTGAGAGAACGAAGATCCTCTTCCTTCCCTTCGTGTCGCAAAGCCGTCCCGTCGGAAGAGCGGCCGCCGCCTCCAGCGCGGGGTAGAGAGCCAGCGCAACGGCGACCTGGATGTCGGAGGCCCCGCTGAGGTAGGTGGGAAAGACAATGATGATGACTCCGAAGCCGACCCGAGAAATGAGCATCGAAACGTAAAGGATGGCCAGGTCCCTCCTCGCCACTGGTCCGGCGTTCACGGTTTTCGGCCCTCAGCCCATCGCCTAATTAACCGCTGCAATCCCGAGTGAAGGCGACAGACGGGCTCGCGGGTCCTTCATGACTCGTGACTGAGACGTTTCCCTGGCCCGGCTCAGCAACGTGGCGCGGGCGAGGCGGCCGTCTCCAACCCCGAGGTCCATGCGCCGTGGGGGAGCGAAGACGTGACGAACGATCAAGCCAAGGATTGAGTGGTACCGGAAGTTAGCCGTGTCTCTTCTTGGCGGCTTCCTTGGCTTTCTTCGACTTGGCGGCCGCCCTCCTGTCGTCGTAGGTCCCGAGGGGCGCTTCCGACTCGACGTATCCGTGGTGAATCTCAATGGTCCTCCTTACAATGGCTTCGCTCTCTTCGTTTCTCCTTGCCAGCCTTATGGAGAGGTTCCGCCTGTCGAGCACCACCGCCTCGAGACCGGCCTGCTTCTTCAGCTCATCGGCTACCTCCCCCATGGCGTACTCGTTTCCGAATAGCCCTCTGATCTCCCACGTCTTCGCCATGTGGTAGACGCCCGCCCTCGCCCGAATAAAACCTAACTCCTTGTGCGCATCTGCGTGACCAGCTCCCCTGGCGTGCTCGCCGGGAGCTTGCAGGTGAAGTTCTCGCAGACGTAAGCCAGGGGCTTCGTTTCCGGTTCCCTTCCCTCGAGGAGCGAAGTCATTCTGGAAAGCCTGTCGTAGTTGGCCCTGTCAGCCACCATCAGAACCGCTGCAGGCTGGTAGCTCCCCGTGAAAGCCTCCACCAGTGACGACGCTGTCCCCCTGCTTGCCGCCGTTATGACGACCTCCTTTACGCCATTTAGCAGGTTGTCCGCGACTGACATCATCAGGGCGTGCCCCGCTGGCTGCTCCACCAACCGGTCTCGGAAGCACCGCAACGTTTCCTCGGCAAGGTCCCTATACTTCGACTCCTGGGTCAATTCATAGAGCCTCAGCAGGTTTGCGGCTGCGACTGAGTTGCCCGACGGCGTGGGTCCATCGTAACTCTCTTTCGTCTTTGGTAGCCTTGTCTCCTTGCTCGAGTAGAACCCTCCTCCCTCCGTGTCCATCAACCCCTGAATCATCTCTTCCGTGATCTGAATGGCCTCCTCAAGCCGCGTGGGGTCGGAAGTGGACTCGAACAGGTCCAGGAGACCCTGGCAGAGAAACGCGTAGTCCTCTAGCGTCCCTTCGACGCCCGCCTCTCCCCCTGCGTACCTTCTCATCAGGCGTCCGTCCCTGTGCAGTTCACCGAGGACAAAATCTGCCGCCCTCTCCGCGGTCCGGACATGGTCGGTCGCCCGGGCGACCCCACCGACGAATGCGAACGCTGAGATCGCGAGCCCGTTCCAAGACGTCACGATCTTGGTATCGATGGGAGGCCGGGGCCTCGTGCTCCTGACCTCATAGAGCCTAGCTTTCCACTCCTCCGCCTCTGCAGGGGAGGCGTCGGGTTCAGCCAGGTGTGGGATTGACCTCCCTCCCTCGAAGTTCCCTGACCTAGTCACGCCGTACGTCTTGCAGAACCTCTCCGCGTCGGCCTTCCCCAGGGCCGATTCCGCTTCGCCCGGGGTCCAGGTGTAGAACAGCCCCTCACCGTCAGCGCTGTCTGCGTCCTGCGCTGCGAAGAAGCCTCCCCTTCCGGACTCCATCTCGCGTTTCATCCAGCCTAGGGTCTCACCGGCTACCTTGACGTACAGGCCGTTCTTCGTCGCCTGGTACGCTTCCGCGTACACCTTTGCAAGGAGGGCGTTGTCGTACAACATCTTCTCGAAGTGCGGGACCTGCCAGTTGCGGTCCGTTGCGTACCTGTGGAATCCTCCCCCAACGTGGTCCCTTATTCCTCCTGAGGCGATGGAGTCCAGGGTTTTCGTCGCGGCCTTCATGGCGAGAGCACTTCCTGTCCTGAAGTTGTACCTTAGCATGAAAGAAACGGATAGGGGGAGGGGGAACTTGGGGGCCATGCCAAACCCCCCATGATTGAGGTCGAAGGAGGAAACCAGCGACTGATAGGCCCCTTCAATCACATCCTTCGACAGCTTTCCTCCCGGCCGCACCGTCTCGGCCTGCAACGAAGCGCTCACCTGACTCGCCGTGGTCAGCGCCTCCTCTCTCCTTTCCCTCCAGATCTTGGCCACGAATTCCAGCGCCTGTCTGAAGCTCGGCATCCCGTACCTCGGCTCCTTGGGGAAGTAGGTCCCCGCGTAGAAGGGCTTCAAGTCTGGGGTGAGAAAGACGTTGAGCGGCCATCCTCCGCTCCCGGTCATCGCCTGGGCCGCGGTCATGAAATAGGCGTCGACGTCGGGCCTCTCTTCCCTGTCGACCTTGATGGGGATGAAGTTCTTGTTGATCAATTCGGCGGTCGCCCTGTCCTCGAATGATTCTCGCCGGAGGACGTGGCACCAGTGACAGGTGGAGTACCCTATGCTCAACAGGATTGGCTTGTTGTCGTTCTTGGCCTTCGCCAGGGCCTCTTGACCCCAGGGATACCAGTCCACTGGGTTGTACGCGTGCTCGAGCAGGTAGGGGCTCTTCTCGTTAGCTAGACGATTTGGCTTTCTGGATTCTGGTGCCGTAGACACTCAGACCCTGCTTGCCTGCAATTAAACCGCATCCTCGGACGCTGACGATTCGCCGACGCTACTATGAATCGGCCTGAAGCATCATGACGCTGTGGTCGTCAGACGGTCTCGCCGCGCATCGCGTTCCCTGCCCACGCCATCTCGGTGGAGGTCCCTCTGGCCGACGCCATCAAGCATGTCTTCTCATGAAGGTGGCGAGAACCGAAGCTGTCGCCAAGCCAGCACTGGGAGGCCCGCGCCTCCGCAAATTCAAATACGACCTAGGAGGGCTGGGCGAACGCGTAAGGAATGTCGCTTGAAAGCGTCAGCGTAATCAAGGAGAAGATCGAGGGTCCGACAGGGACCGCGAGTTTCTTCAACATTCTCAAGCTCGAGGAGTCCGGTTTCGAACCCGCACGTCTGCCGTACTCGATTAGGGTCCTGCTGGAGAACGCCGCGAGGCATTCGGGGCGCGTACATGGCGCCCTGGAGGCCGTACGCTCGCTTGCTGCTTGGCCCGAGACCGTAGGAATGGAGATTCCTTTCATGCCTTACCGCGTGCTTCTCCAGGACTATACCGGCGTCCCCCTCATCGTCGACCTCGCCGCGATGCGCGACGCCGCGGCCGCCGCGGGCCTCGACCCGGGGCGCGTCAACTCGAAGGTCCCCGTCGACCTCGTAATCGACCACTCGATTCAGGTGGACGCCTGGGGGTCTGAAGTGGCCTTCTCGACGAACCTGGACAGGGAGTACGAGCGCAACAAAGAACGCTACGCCCTTCTGAAGTGGGCCCAGTCTGCGTTCAAGAACATGCGGGTCTTCCCCCCTGGCAAGGGCATCTGCCATCAGTTCAACCTCGAGTACCTCTCCCAGGTCGTGACCACCAGCGACCGGACTGGTGAACTGCAAGCATTCCCTGACACTCTCGTCGGGACCGACTCTCACACGACGATGGTCAACGGGCTCGGGATTCTGGGCTGGGGGGTGGGAGGAATCGAGGCAGAGGCGGTCATGCTGGGGGAGCCCTACCGCATGCCCATTCCGAAGGTCGTTGGAGTACGACTCGCGGGCGAGTTGCGGGAAGGGGTCACCACGACCGACCTCGTCCTTACGGTTACAGAGGCTCTGCGCGAGAGGGATGTAGTGGGCTCGTTCGTCGAGTACTTCGGGGATGGCTACCGGCGCCTCTCTGCCCAGGACCGGGCGACCTTGGGCAACATGTCCCCCGAGTACGGCGCCACGGTCGGGTTTTGCCCCGTTGACGACGCCACCCTGGCCTACCTCTCCGGGACCGCGCGCCCCCCGAAGCACGTGGAATTCGTGAGGGAGTACGCCACCCGGGCGGGGTTCCTCCTTGACGGCAAGGAACCCGAATACTCCGAAGTTGTCGTCATCGAACTGGACAAGGTCGAGCCGTCGGTGGCAGGGCCTCGAAATCCTGACGAACGCCGTCCGCTGAGGAGCGTCCCTTCTTTCGCCCGAAAGATGCTGGATGAGAAAAAGGCATCCGCGCTTGCAAAGGCCGGCGGCCTGGGCGACGGCTCCATCGTCATATCAGCGATAACCAGCTGCACCAACACGTCGAACCCGACCGTGATGATAGGCGCTGGTCTCCTGGCCAGGCACGCGGTCGAAGCGGGCTTGACGGTCAAGCCTTGGGTGAAGCCGAGCCTTGCCCCAGGCTCGACTGTCGTTACCGATTACCTACAGAAAGCCGACCTGCTCGGCTACCTGTCAAGGCTCGGGTTCGCCCTCGTCGGCTACGGATGCACCACTTGCATCGGAAATAGCGGCCCGCTTTCGCCTGAGGTGGAACAGGCCATCAGGGCAGACGACCTGTACGCAGTTGCGGTGCTGTCGGGAAACCGGAACTTCGACGGACGCATACATCCCTTGGTGAAGGGCTCTTTCCTCATGTCGCCGATGCTCGTCGTCGCGTACGCCCTGGCAGGGAGGATTGACTTCGACTTTGCGGCCGCGCCCCTTGGGTCGGAGAAGGGAGGGAAGCCTGTCTTCCTCAAGGACATATGGCCGAGCCTGTCCGAGGTCAAGTCCACGGTCGAAACGTCGCTCAGCCCAGACCTGTACTCCCAGAGGTATGCAGACGCCATGAAGGGCGACGACCGCTGGGAGTCGCTTGCGGCTTACAGCGACGAGGTCTTCCGCTGGGACGCGGCGTCGACCTACGTGAGGCGGCCCCACTGGCTCTCGCCAAGCGAGAGGACTTCGGCGAAGAAGGATATCCTAGGGGCGAGGGCCCTCGCGGTCCTTCCAGACAAAGTGACCACTGACCACATCTCCCCCGCCGGCACCATACCGGTGGACAGCCCCGCGGGACAGTACCTGATCGGCCGGGGGGTCGAGATGATCAGGTTCAGCTCCTACGGGGCAAGACGCGGCAATCACGAGGTCATGGTTAGAGGAGGATTCAGCAACATCAGGTTGAAGAACGCCTTGGCAATGGGAAAGGAAGGGGGCTACTCAAGGCACCTTCCCTCGGGCAAGGTCATGCCGATTTATGATGCGGCCGTGAAGTATGGGGAAGAAAGGACCCCCCTGGTCATCCTGGCTGGCAAGCAGTACGGAATGGGGAGTTCCAGAGACTGGGCGGCGAAGGCCCCCAAGCTGCTGGGGGTCAGGGCCGTGATCGCTGAGGACTTCGAGAGGATACACAGAAGCAACCTAGTCGCAATGGGGGTGCTCCCGCTGCAGTTCAAGGAGGGAGAGGGGTGCCAGGCGCTCGGGCTGACCGGAGAGGAGACCTTCGACGTTCTCGGCGTCGAAAAGATGGCGGGCCCCAACGAGTCCCTCAAAGTCTCGGCGAGGAAGGACGGCAAGGAGAAGAACTTCACTGTCCTGTGCCGAGTGGACAACAAGACAGAGCTGGAGTACGTCGAGAAGGGCGGCGTCATTCCTTTCGTATTCGACAAACTCCTAACTTCCGTCCACTAACACAATTGTTATAATGTGCAGCCTAAGGCTGGCTCGGAGAATGCAGAAGGACCTCCTGGTCTACCTCAACGGCTCATTCGTCGAAAGGTCGAAGGCCGTCGTGTCGGTGTTCGACCACGGCCTCCTCTACGGCGACGGGGTGTTCGAGGGCATCAGGGCCTACAACGGGGTCGTCTTCAAGCTCGACGAGCACATCGCCAGACTGTACGACTCCGCGAAGATCCTGCGTCTCAGCCTTCCCGTCCCCCCCGGCGAGATGGCAGAGAAGGTCTTGGAGACTCTCCGAAAGAACAGGCTCCGGGACGCGTACATCAGGCTGGTGGTCACGCGAGGCCCCGGCGACCTGGGGGTCGACCCCGCGCACTGCGTGGACCCGACTCTGTTCATAATCGCCGAGCCCATGTCGACAGTTCTCGGCCCGAAGGAGCCGAAGGTGGTTCGGCTGGTGATCTCCACCGTCAGGCGGGACGCGGTCGACGCGACCACCCACGAGATAAAGTCGCTCAACTACCTCAACAGCATCCTTGCCAAGATAGAAGCGAACAACGCGGGCGCAGACGATGCGATACTCCTGGACAGGAGGGGGTTCGTCTCCGAAGCTTCGGTCACCAACATCTTCATCGTCAAGGACGGGAAGATCGCGACTCCGTCCTCGGCGGCCGGGATCCTCCACGGGATAACCCGTGCTCGTGTGGTCAAGCTCTGCTCCGACCTCGGCTTCGACGTGCAGGAGCGCGACGTGACCCCCTTCGAGGTCTTCACCGCTGACGAGGCCTTCCTGGTGGGGACCAAGTCAGAAATCGTCGCGGTAGGCTCGGTGGGAGACATCAGGATAGGCTCGGGGACTGCGGGTCCCGTCGCCCAAAGGCTGGTGAAGGAGTTCACCAAGCTGGTCCAGAGGCCGGAGGAAGGGACACCGATCTACAGAGCGGAGCGCGTCCGGGCGTAGGCGCCGGCACCGGTCTTTCCTCCTTCCGACTCGTTACTCTTCATGGCCGCCTTGACGAGCTTCCTGATGAGCGGCACGGGGACCCTTCTGTCCAGGGGAATGCGAATTGCTGACATTGGTCTCGTAACCTCCCAGGTCTTTCGAGTGCTGAGCTATCAGCGGCGGGAGAAGATAGAGCCTGATGTGCTTCGGCTGAAGGCCGAAGAGCACCAGGGGCCCATTGAGCGTGTATGCGGGTATCATGTAGTTGATCCCCTCCTTAGCATCCGGGGCAGCCTCCCTGATCGTGGCGCGAATCCCCCTTGGCTTCCCCTGCAACTCCTCCGCTGCGAGGTCTATGTATTCGTCGACGTTCCTTGCTCGCCTGTTCAAGGGGGCACTGCCCGCCTGGCGCCCGCCCAATCACCATAACGCGGCCCCAGAAACGCCTAAATAGACGCCTTGAAACGCGCTCGTTTGGGCCCTGCGCAGTGTATTGTGTTCGCCACTTACTGATTATTTTGAAAGGTGAGAGGTAGCCTTGCCAGCGACGAAGAAGACGGCGGCGAAGAGGCAGAAGGTAGAAGACGAAGTGCCTCCATTCAAGGTCAGCACTCATTTCCTGATACCTAAGCACGAGCTCCTCACGAAGGAGGAGGCTGTCCAGGTCCTTGCCAACTTCAACGCGACAGCGGCCCAGTTCCCCTACATCCTTTCGACTGACCCGGTCGCCAAGGAGATAGGCGCCAGGCCCGGCGACCTCGTCAGGGTGACGAGGAAGAGCGAGACGGCCGGGTCTAGCACGTACTACAGGTATGTGGTGGAAGCCTAGATGAGCAAGCAGATACAGCGCTCGAACTCCTGGATCGTCCTCCGTGACCTGCTGGAGAGGGAGGGTGTAGCCAGACAGCACCTCAACAGCTACAACGAGCTAATCTCCAAGGGACTCCAAAACATCGTAGACGAAATCGGCGAGGTGGAGGTGGAGACCGTCAGCACCCCGTACAAGATAAAGTTCGGAAGAATCACCATCGGCGCCCCAAGGGTCGTCGAGATCGACGGCTCGGTAAGCAGCATCCTCCCGATGGAAGCGAGGCTTAGGAACCTCACCTACTCCGCGCCGATCCTGCTCGAGATGACCATCGAGGAGGAGGGGCTCCCAAGGGACACCTCCCGCCAGCACATAGGGGACCTCCCGATCATGGTGAAGTCGGAGCTCTGCCAGCTCTCGAACAGGACCCGGGAGCAGCTGATAGAAGTCGGCGAGGACCCGAACGACCCGGGCGGCTACTTCGTGATCAACGGCGCCGAGAGGGTGATCGTGGGGCTGGAGGACCTCTCCCCCAACAAGATTCTCGTCGACGCCGAGAAGGTGGCGGGCGCCACCACCTACAAGTCAAGAGTCTACTCTTCCGTGGTCGGCTACCGCTCGAAGATGGAGCTCACCCTCAAGCAGGATGGAGCGATAAACGTCAAGGTCCCGAGCTGCCCGGTGGACCTCCCCTTCGTGATAGTCATGAGGGCCTTGGGGATGAAGTCTGACAAGGACATCGCCGACGCAGTGTCCCCCAAGATGGAGATCCAGGACCTCCTCGAGGTCTCCTTCGACAAGGCGAGCGAGGCTCCCACCGACAAGGACGCCCTTGTCTTCATCGGCAACAGGGTCGCCCACGGCATGCTTGAGGAGTTCAGGGTGAAGCGCGCCCTCTCCATGCTCGACTGGGGGCTGCTCCCCCACCTGGGCAAGACCGAGGACAGGCGCTTCGACAAGGCCATGTTCATGGGCGAAGCCGTCTGCAAGCTCCTGGAGCTCAGACTCGGCTGGACAGAGGCGGACGACAAGGACCACTACGGCAACAAGGTCATCAAGTTCGCGGGGCAGATGCTCGCGGACCTGTTCAGGACCGCGTTCCGGAACCTCGTCAGGGACATGAAGTACCAGCTGGAGAGGACCGGCCAGAAGCGCGGGGGGAACGTAGTGGGCGCGGCGATCCGGACCGGGATCATAACCGACAAGCTCAACAACGCCATTGCCACCGGCAACTGGGGGCGCGGAAAGGTCGGGGTCACCCAGCTCCTCGACAGGACCAACTATCTCAGCACCCTCAGCCACCTGAGAAGGGTCCAGTCGCCGCTTAGCAGGAGCCAACCAAACTTCGAGGCCAGGGACCTCCACGCGACTCACTTCGGCAGGATCTGCCCCTCAGAGACCCCAGAAGGGGTAAACTGCGGCCTCGTGAAGAACCTCGCCCTTTCGGCCATCATCTCCGTGAGCGTCCCGACGGCTGAAGTGGAGGAGAAGCTGTGGGAGCTCGGGGCCAAGCAGATCAGGGACGCGGACCAGAAGCTGCAGACCGGCGGGTGCAGGATATTCATGGACGGGCGCTTCCTGGGCTACGTGGACGACGGCGAGAGGCTGGCGAAGGCCTTCAGGAAGCTCAGGAGGGAGGGCCAGATCAACCCGAGCGCAAGCATACTCTACGTCCCCCCGCTCAACGACCGGGCCTACCCGCGCCTTTACATCAGCTTGAGCTCCGGCAGGGTCCTGAGGCCCCTCGTCGTGGTCGAGGGAGGGAGGCCTCTCCTCGGCGCGGAACTCATCGGAAAGGTAGACATCGGCCAGCTGTCCTGGAGGGACCTGGTCGAGCAGGGCAACCTCGAGCTGATCGACGCCAACGAGGAGGAGAACTGCCTGGTAGCCATGAGCGACGAAGACCTGTCGACCAAGAACACTCACATGGAGCTGTTCCCGGCTTCGATGTTCGGCATCGCCGCCTCGATCATCCCATACCCGGAGCACAACCAGTCTCCGAGGAACACCTACGAGTCTGCCATGGCGAAGCAGAGCCTCGGATTCTCCTCGCCCACCTACCCCATATCGCCGCACGTCAGGCAGCACCTGCTCGTGAGCCCCCAGGCTCCCGTGGTCCGCACGCGCACCCTTGACCTGCTCAAGATAGACGAGAGGCCCCTGGGACAGAACTGCGTCGTCGCGGTCCTCTCGTTCGAGGGCTACAACATCGAAGATGCCATCATAATGAACAGGTCCAGCGTCGAGAGGGGGCTGGCGCGGTCTTTCTTCTACAGGCTCTACGAGGGCGAAGCCAAGCAGTACCTCGGCGGGATGAGGGACACCTTCGAGGTCCCGTCTGCCGAGTCGAACATCAGGGGGTACAGGGGAGAAAAGTTCTACAGGCTCCTCGAGGGGGACGGGATCGTCTCCCACGAGTCTCAGGTGACCGGAGGGGACGTCGTCATCGGTCGGACCAGCCCCCCGAGGTTCATGGAGGAGTACAAGGAGTTCGAGATCAAGGGCCCCTACAGGAGGGATACCTCGGTGGCGGTCAGGCCCTCCGAGTCGGGAGTAGTCGACTCCGTCTTCATGACCGAGAACGTGGAAGGGGGCAGGATGTTCAAGGTCCGCGTGAGGGACATGAGGATCCCTGAAATCGGAGACAAGTTCGCATCCAGGCACGGGCAGAAGGGGGTCGTCGGCCTCGTGGTCCCCCAGGAGGACATGCCCTACACGGCAGAAGGGATCGTCCCCGACGTCATCATCAACCCGCACGCGTTCCCGTCGAGGATGACCGTCGGCCAGTTCATCGAGTCGATTGCGGGGAAGGCTGGGGCCCTCCGCGGCTCCCCGGTGGACGGCTCTGCCTTCGCCGGCGAGCACATCGAGGACCTCGAGAAGATACTCAGGGGCAGAGGGTTCGAGGCCACGGGGAGGGAAGTGATGTACGACGGGAAGACCGGCAAGAAGTTCGCCGCCGATGTCTTCGTGGGCGTGGTCTATTACCAGAAGCTCCACCACATGGTGGCCGACAAGATTCACGCCAGGGCGAGGGGCCAGGTACAGATGCTCACGAAGCAGCCGACCGAAGGCAGGGCCCGGGGAGGAGGCCTGAGGTTCGGGGAGATGGAGAGGGACTGCCTGATAGCCTACGGCGCCTCGATGGTCCTGAAGGACAGGCTCCTGGACGAGGCGGACAAGACTGAGATCTACGTCTGCGAAAAGTGCGGGCTCATCGCCTTCTACGACGCCAAGCAGAGGAAGTACACCTGCAAGGTTGACGGCGATCAGGCGAGGATCTCGACTGTCGTGGTCGCCTACGCGTTCAAACTGCTGTTGCAGGAGATGATGAGCCTGAACATCGCCCCCAGGCTGCAGCTGAGGGACAAGGTGTAGAGCATGTCGATGGAACAGGCCCTCAAGACAATCGGCGGGATCGACTTCGCCGTCTTCTCGCCGGCGGAAGTGAGGAAGTACTCGGTCGCTGAAATCACTCAGCCCGAGACCTACGACGAGGACGGGATGCCCGTCCAGGGCGGGCTGATGGACAGCCGCCTCGGGACCCTGGAACCGGGCCAGAAGTGCGGGACCTGCGGCTCGACCGCGGGGAGGTGTCCGGGGCACTTCGGCCACATCGAGCTCGCCGAGCCGGTGCTCCACATAGCCTTCGTGGACGAGATCAACAGGCTCGCGCAGACCACCTGCAGGTCGTGCGGCAGGATACTTCTCCCCCAGCCGGAGCTCGACGCCTACAAGGTCAA
>Ga0187770_10001349_pt1 | contig 12979 bp, 13 predicted proteins | sample 0116_SJ02_MP02_2_FD_133154 | JGI IMG/M metagenome (GOLD analysis project Ga0187770, IMG submission 133154) | Tropical peat soil microbial communities from peatlands in Department of Meta, Colombia - 0116_SJ02_MP02_20_MG | ecosystem: Environmental > Terrestrial > Soil > Wetlands > Peat | place...
GTCCGGATCGTATGGGAGAAGTCCGGACTCCCATCCATCGATCCGTTAGCATCCGATAACGTGCTCAGTTTCAACAGCGGTCCACTTACGGGCACCATGATGCCAGGCTCAGGGCGCTGCCATGTTTCCAGCAAATCACCACTTACCGGTCTGCTCGGTATGGCCAGCTTTGGAGGCTCATTTGCGCCAGAGCTAAAGTATGCCGGGTATGACCATCTGGTGATCACCGGGAAGTCAGCAGAGCCGGTCTATTTGGCGATCAATAATGAGGAAGCAACGATCCGATCGGCGGCCAACATCTGGGGGTTAGACACCTATGAGACGCCGAAAGTCTTGCACAAAGAACTCAATGACGAGGATATCCAGTGGGCATGCATCGGGCCAGCAGGGGAGAAGCTGACCCGTTTCGCAACGATCATAGGCAGCATGAGGGATTCAGCGGGAGGAACTGGTCTTGGCGCTGTCATGGGCTCAAAAAAACTCAAGGCGGTTGCTGTACGTGGTACAGGAGGACTTCGTATTGCCAACCCAGGGCGTTTTTATGAAGTATGTGCTCGCACCCTCGATTTACTGAAGGAGAGCGCCCCCCATAGAACGGTCTCCATTCAAAGACTCGAAGAAGAGCGGCGCCGGATGACGAACTGCCTCAGCTGTCCAACCTCCTGCGAAGAGGAATACCAGAATCCGAGCATCGGGAATGGCGTGATCTACTACAAGTGGTTTGCTGAAATGGCCAATAAGATCGGTCTCCGTGACATGACGATATGGCAAGAGTTGGCACTGCTCATCAACAAGAATGGGTACGATGCTGGTTCTTTAGGCGACATGGTGGTGTGGGCAACTGAATTGTTCGAACAGGGGATTATAAGCGAAAGAGATGTCGGCTTCCCGCTTGCACGTGGAAACGGCGAGGCCTATCTTAAGTTAGCGGAAATGACCGCCAGACGTGAGGGATTCGGAGATATTTTGGCAGAGGGTCTGATGCGCGCTACTCGTGCGATTGGCCGCGGGTCCGAGCGATACACCCTGCGTACATACGCGGCCAGTGGCGATAAGATCCCCCACAGGTTAACAGAGTTCTACGGACACTTTGCAGAGGGAGTTGCCGGTACCCGGATAGCCTTTCCCAAAGAGGACAAAGGCAAGGCTGAGATGGTCGCTAGCATAGAGGATGCGATCGGCAGGGCCGAAATAGTTGGGAGCTGCAAGTGGCATACGGAGTTCAATGGACTGCCGGCAACAGCCGACGTACTTTCAGAAGTGCTTTCGACAGGTTTAGGTAAAAGGATAACCGCCCACGAGCTTTCCATTTACCAGAAGCGAGCGCGTCAACTCGAACGCGCCTTCAACTGCCTCGAGGGGCTGCGCCGAGAATACGAGACTCTCCCCGATCAATACATTACCGATTTGATGATGGATGCCCATTTCGAAGGCTTGGCAAAGGAAAGAAGTCGTTTGGAGGCAATAAAAGACGATTTTTATAAACTTCGTGGATGGGATCTGACCACTGGGATGCCTACTCGAGCCACCCTGGAGTCTTTAGACCTGAAAGATGTGGCAGACGAACTCGAAAAGGGAAGGCGAACTGAAATTGAAGAAAGGTAAACCATGGTTCTGAAGGTTGGGTTTATCTATATTGATCTGGCGGTACTCGGTTATCAGGTAGCGAGCGTGTTATTCGTAATCGGATGCTTATACCGCTTCATTGCTTGGCTTCGTTATCCGCCGAACCGAACTCTATGGGAGAGATCCGCACACGCCCTCCAGCAGCGTGGCTGGAAGCCAAACCTCATCACCTTGATCAGATCTGTGATCAGCCGCTTGTTGCTGCAGACCTTCATCGTTCAACGCAGCTGGTTGCGCTGGTTTACCCATTTTGCCATTTTTTGGGGCTGTGTCATCGTCAGTGCTGTCTGCTTTGCCCTCGCCTGGGGTTGGATGAGTTTCTCTCTTGTAGGGCAGCAGACCTACTGTGCCCGCATGTTCGATATACCGATCATCACGTTCCATGTTCACAGCGTTATCGCCTTCCTTGCTTTCAATGCGATCAACCTGGGGGCGCTCCTGTTACTCCTCGGGCTCCTCTTAGCTTTCTGGCAGCGTATTAAGATGCGACCGGTAGAAAAGGCAGAACGATTAAGGGAACAATTCAGCTCATTATACCTCCTTTTAGCGATCACAGTGAGTGGCCTGTTACTCACCGTAAGCTATAAGTTCTTCAATGGCATTGGCCATCGTCAACTGGTGGTAATCCATGAAGTGATCGTTATTCTGGGGCTTCTTTGGGTGCCATTCAGCAAGCTCTTTCACATTGAAGTGAGCCCGGCAACGGTTGCCCTTGATGTGGCGGAAGGACCTGGGTTCGTTGAACCGAGTCGTTGCAGCCGATGTGGTAAAACTCTTTCGGCAGTGTGGACTCCAAAAGATTTGCAAGAGGTGTTAGCTTCTGCTGGTGTCCAGGTGGCCGGGGATGTGGCGGATCCTGAAGTGTTATCCCTATGCCCCTCTTGTAGACGTCACCGCCAGGCTGAAGGGCTCTTGTCGAAACATGTAGCCGTAGACGCAGGGCACCTGCAGAAACTGAGTGAGGGGGTGTAAGAGTCGTGTCAGGATCAGAGAGGGAAAAGGGCGTGCAGTCCCGTTCGGACGAGACCTTCTTACCAGAACTCTCTCTTGATAGCCTGACTGACGCGGTAGCGAGCCGACGTGGTTTTCTCACGTTCCTGATGGCTTGCTCCGCAGCACTCTTCCTGGCGACCGTGCCCTTCGCATGGCGTTTCCTACGGCGTAGGGAGGAGCGTTACCCTAAGGTGGCGCTGGGACGGGTGACAGACATGCCGCCCGGGGAAGCTCGACCTTTTGTTTATCCGGGGAAGGACAACCCTGCCCTGCTCGTGCATCTTCCGAACGGGGAGTGGCGAGCCTTTGAAGGAACCTGCACACACCTCTCGTGCGTCGTTTATTGGGATGCGGCATCGGGGAGAGTGATCTGCCCTTGCCACAATGCTGCATTCGCGGCTCAAACAGGTGCGGTGTTAATGGGACCGCCGCGCCGGCCGCTGCCCCGTATTGAATTGCGGGTGGAGAGCGACACCCTCTATGCTGTGGGGATCAAATCATGATGGACCAGACAGCACTTCAGACACTTCAGCAAAAAGCTGGGCAACTAAGGAAGGCAGCGATTGCGCTGGTGGTGATCGTCGCAGCTCAGGTTGTGGCACTGGAAATAGTCCTACGTGGATGGCAAGCTAAAAACACCCTGTCGGTCTTTGCCGGCATCGGTGCTTCCGCTCTTCTCTGCGCTTTAGCAGCAATCATCTTCCTGCGCACACGTGCCAAAAGAGAAGCTGCGATATCAGAGCCAGAATCACACTGAAACGAATCGGCCTAGTCTTAATACTGTCCAGCTAGACTGGCACTCTTCGCCTTGAGTCTGTCCGAATCGGCAGGAAGGAGGTAACTATGCCTGTTAATGTCCACATTCATAAAACGCATCGTCAGCACACCAACGGCCTGGAGGTGGTACCCGTAGCGGGAGGAACAGTGGGCGAGTGCCTGAGTCAGCTCATCAAGCAGTTTCCGGGGATGGAGAAACCTCTATTTGCCAAAAAAGATAAACTGCAGAACAATGTTGAAATTTTTGTAAATGATGCCACTGCGTACCCGAATGAACTCGTTAAGCCCGTCAAGGATGGCGATGAAATCCACCTTGTCGTGATGCTTACAGGGGGATAAGAGAATTCTTCGCTCATCGTTTGGGTTTCACCATACCCTATCATTGGGGGCAGGGGCTGCTTTGACGAGCGACGGTGATTCAATATATTGAAAGCATAGAGGGCCGAAAAAAGTGCCTATTATAACAAGCCGCTATGCTATTCAGATTTTCAGACGAAATCCAATGATGTTCATTCAAGCCCCTCGTGCTGAGCTTGTCGAAGCGTGAACGGCCGTGTAAGGCAGCCCTCAACACTCCTATCCTCAGTGAACCGCACCCCTTGCTCATAACCTGCTTTCATTCCTCCCTTAAATGAGGGGGTTGCCATTCGTTTATTTCGATTTTAATAGCGTGTGAGCCACCACCATCCTTTGGATTTGATTGGTCCCTTCGAAAATCTGGATGACTTTCGCGTCTCTCATCATTCGCTCAAGAGGATGATGTTTGGTGAGACCGCGCCATTGCAGAATCTGGACAGCATCCGTCGTCACCTTCATGGCCACGTCAGAGGCGAAATATTTCGACATGGCCGAGAACATTTGAACCGGAGTCCCCTTCACCTTCTCATCCATCATCCCTGCAGCCTTGTAAACCAGTGCTCGTGCTGCCTCAACCTCGACAGCCATATCGGCCAACCTTAACTGAACTCCCAAGCAGTCTCTCTTTCCCTCTCCCAAGCCTTTTCCCTTGGCAAACTGGATGAGGTAATCCAAAGCACCTTGCGCCAGGCCCACTGCCTGCGCACCGATAGCCGGTCGTGATCGATTGAGCGTTCTCATCATCAGCCACCAGCCCGCGCCTTCATCGCCGAGCCTCTGGGCTACGGGAACCTTGACATCCTCCAAAATGACTTCCGTGGTGTTTGAGCCTCGAATGCCCATCTTCTCTTCCGTTTTTCCCACGGAAAGTCCGGGAGTCCCTTTTTCCACCACAAAGCCTGTGATCCCTTCTATTCTTTTGTTAGGATTCGTCGTGGCAAAGACGGTATAGAAATCAGCCACGCCACCGTTCGTGATAAAACATTTCCTTCCGTTGATGACATAACGGTCACCCTGTAACACCGCTTTGGTGTGGACCGAGGCAGCATCCGAACCTGACTCCGGCTCAGTCAAACAAAAGCAGATCAGACCTTTCTCTTTGGCCAATCGCGGTAACACCCTCTCTTTCAGTTCACTTGTGGCTCCCAAAACCACGGGCATGGTCCCTACGGCCTGAACGATCACGAGGAGGGAGGAAGAGGCACAGACATTGGCGATCTCTTCGGCAACCAGGCAGAAAGAAGTGACGTCCGTATCCATCCCCCCATACTCTTTAGGAATCAGGAGGCTTAGAAAGCCATACTTAGAATACACCTCGGCAAGATCCCAGGCAAACTCGCCATTGGCATCAATCTCTGCCGCCCGCGGGGCAACCACGTTCTGAGCAACCTCTCTGGCCTTTGTTCTCCAACTTTCTCTCCGCTCTTCGATGTCACTCATCGGTCCACTCTCCTCAATGCCCTACATATTTGATCCACCGGAAACATCCACCGCAGCTCCGGTCATGAAACTGGCCTCCTCTGAGGCTAAGAAAGCCACCACATTGGCAACCTCCTCGGGTTGTCCGATCCGTCCCAAGGGAGTATGGTCAAGAATTATCTTTTTGTATTTCTCGGGTATTTTGGCAATGGTGGGAGTCAACGTTAATCCTGGCACCACCACGTTGACATTGATCTGATAACGTCCGAGTTCTCTGGCAACGCTCTTCGTCAAACCCAAGATCCCTGCTTTCGCAGCGCTGTAACTGATCGCCGCTATTCCCCCGCTTTTCCCGTAAATGGAAGAGATATTTACGATCTTGCCATAGCGGTTCTCGATCATATGAGGAGCAACGGCTTGAATGCAATTCAGGGTTCCTTTCAGGTGGACGCTCAATACCGCATCCCAATCCTCCGCTTTCACTTTCAAAAGCGTCGCTCCCCGGTCAAACCCAGCATTGTTAACCAGGATGTCGATTCTCTTCCAATCACCCAATACCTGACCCACCATGGTCTGAACCGCTCTTTGATCTGCAACGTCTACGGCCAGAAACATGGCTTTTCTACCTAAAGCCTCCACCTCTCCTGCCGTTTGAGTTCCAGTATCCGGGTTCCTCTCGGCGATGACCACATCCGCTCCTTCCTCGGCCATCTTCAATGCAATGCTCCGACCGATCCCCTGCCCTGCTCCGGTGACAATCGCCTTCTTGCCCTTGAGTCTCATCTCGTTATCTGAGGGAATGAAGATATTCCTCGAGTGAAATCCCAAAAATTCTAACAGATGGGCTGATGCTCGTCAATCTGTTTATTATGAACAAGGTTATGGTTCACTCTGCCGTGGAAACCTACTCGGATTGAGTAGGGGTACCGGAGAAAATCTTTTAGCGGATACCTCAGCTTGTCCCTCAACCACAGCGATGTCTTGTAAATTGAAAAGACTTCGCTGTGACGGATGAAAAGTTGCCTTTGCCAATCATAGTCTTAGACTATCCGCTTGACAAGATTTATCGGAGATATCCCTGCTCGATCCGAGGATCCGATCCACGTTTCAGTGAGGCATTGCTGAACAAGAGGAAACTTGGCAGGGGAGAAGTGCTCGGGAAGGAGGTCAAAGACAGACCTCCCCTCGAGATCAACTGTCTTTCCAGGTGGGTTTTCGCTTATCTAAAAAGGCTTTCAGTCCTTCGATCGCATCGTTAGTTTTCATTAAGCGTCCCAAATAGATCTTCTCAATGGCTTGGAGTCCTTTTTCAGCATCATCATTGAGACCGGCAAGGGTGGCCTCTTTCGTCAACTTCAGAACAATCCCACTCAACTTCTTGAACTTCTCAACAAACTTGTTCACTTCTTCAACAAGGGAGGCTTCGGGAACGATCTTATTGACCATCCCCAAGGCCAATGCCTCTTGACCGCCGATGACATCGCCGGAGAGGATGAGTTCCAGAGCCTTCTTTCGTCCCATCATTCTCGGGAAAGCTAACGCAGCAATGGGGGGAAAGACCCCAACCTGGATCTCAGGTTGTCCGAACTTTGCCTTTTCTGTTGCTATCACCATGTCGCAATAAACAGCCAACTCACACCCTCCTCCGAGAGCTGAGCCGTTCACCGCTGAGATGGAAGGGACCTTCAAAGCGTCCATCAGCCGGAACATCTTATGGAAGACTTCGATCATCTTATAAACCAGATCGCCGAGATGTTCTCCGACATCCACGCCCGCAGAAAATGCCTTCCCTGCGGCCTGAATGACCAGGAGTTTCAGAGCCTTCTCCTTCAAGAGGCTCTCGAAGCAGGTATTGATCTCCCCCATCATCTCGATGTTGAGAACATTGAGAGGAGGCCGGTTCAGCGTAAGCGTAGCTACCCCCTCTTTAAACTCCGTTTGAATGTGTTTAAAGGTCATCGGATTCACCTCCTCTTATCATGAATCGTGATTCGCAAATGGCAGGCTTGCCGAAGATGAATTTCCAAAAAAGATACCCTCTGGGCGCGAGACATGTTTGTCAGCCCAAAGGGTATCTGCGTCAATAACCATCCTTATCCTACTTTTGGGGTTTGCCCAACACTTCCTCAAAGAATTTTTCATCCAGGATCTTGCCTTCTGCAATATTCTGACGGTACTTGATGAAGTCGATGACATCCTGGCCGGTGATCTTCTTGGTATTGAAGGCGCCAAAGCCGAGGAATGCCTCACCCATCATGTTGGCCGCCAGCCAGTGCCTGTTATAGTTTTTCGAGTAGTCCCAGAAGAATTTCTTCTTGGCCCGGACCGAATCAATCGACTTAATCAGGCAGCCGGGAAACAGGTTGGTGAACGTCCAAACGATCTTATCCACTTCGGCATCGAGCAATGAGAAATCATAATCGTTGTTCTTCAGTTTATTGTTCACCCATTCTCTTCCCTTTTTGAACTCCTCACCCGTCTTAAATTCTCCATAGACGATCTCGCCATTCTCAACATACTTATCGGTGATGACCTGCGGGTTGCGCACCCAATTCCCTTTCTCGTCCTTGAGGACGGGAACGCACTTGGAGATGAGTGTCTTCATCTTCATTTTATATGCGCTCCACATCTCGCAGCTCACGCAGTTCCACATGGCATCTTCCATTCCGAGGAACCACGGCAGAAAATCCGAAGAGCCGCCATCCGGAGCCGAGCCATGCCGAGGACCCGCCTGTCCGAAGATAGCCAGATCCGAGGCAATGGCTAAGTCACAGGCCATTCCAATTTCCTGGCCGCCTGCCACCCTCATCCCGTTCACACGGCAGATGACCGGCTTCTTGCACATCAGGATGGCGTCTACCATGTTGTTAAACAACTCCATGTAGGCTCCGTACTCCTCCGGACGCCTGCTGTAATATTCGGAGTACTCCTTGGTGTTGCCACCCGTACAGAACGCATTGGGGCCGGTCCCGGTAAAGATCGTGCAAATGACGGAGCGGTCTGTTGAAGAGTTCTCCATGCCGGCGATGACGCCTTTCACCATCTCTGTGGTATAGGAGTTATACTGTGCGGGATTATTCAGCGTAACCCATGCGACGTATAAGCCGGGGAGGACGTTCCCCTTGGGATCTTTCAAAGGTTTCTTCTCGTAGATCGTGGAGGGAGCCTTCGTTCCCCAGTGCTCCGAGCCGTACCGATCATGATTCTTCTCCTCACTCTCTCTTGGAACCCAATCTATTGACATACACAAAACCCCCTTTCTCTATTTTTTGCAGTTTTTATTCATCCCACGATTTCTTCCACTCGTTCAAAAGTACTCCTGAAACCAAAATCCAAAACTCTAATATCGAAATCCTAAACAAATCTTAAATTTCAACTTCAAAAATTCTAAACCGTTTCTTTGTCATTTAGATTTTGAACATTCGCGCTTGTTTAGGATTTTGTATTTCGGATTTAGAACTTCCCCTAAAAATCGGGCGTCAGAACAATTCTCTTCTCGGGAGAACCCGCTTTGTGAACCTCATCAAACACGGACTGAATCTGGCTCATCGGCCTTGTCTCGACAAAGGGCCCGATGTCGATCTTTTTCGAGAGGACCATACCCAGGACGATCGGATAGTATTCCGGCAGACATCCCCAAGTCCCGATGATCTCCGCATCAAAGGCCATCAACCGGGAGATGCTATATTCATTCCTGGCCATCCCGAACCCTACCACGATTAGCTTGCCCGTGAAGGAAAGAAGTTCCAGGCCGATTTCCTGCCCTCCCTTGGTGCCTGTCACCTCAAAGATCTTCCAGCCAAACCCCGCCTCCAAACCGTTCTTCTTGCAAATCTCCCGGAATTCGTTTCGGATATCCTTGATGGCCTTGTCTTGGGAGCTGATCACAAAGTCTGCTCCGTATTTCAGTGCCCTTTGTAACTTCTGCGGATTCCTCGCAATGCCAATGACTGTCTTTGCTCCAAGAGCTTTCGCTGTCTGGGCCATGTACACCCCGACTCCACCCGTGACGCCGATGATAATCACATTATCCCCCGGCTGGAGGTCCGCTCTCCTGGATGCTTGATAAGGAGTGGTAACCGCATCGGCGACAACGGCCAATTGCTCCAAAGGAATACTCCCACGGTTTCTCACTTCACAGAGATCGATAGAGGGGACGGGAATGTAGCTCGAAAATCCCCCATAAATGCCTAGACTGTTTCCCGGCATCTTCTGAACCAGACAACGATTTCCTCTACCGGTTTTGCAAAGCATACACTGGCGGCAGGGCATCACCGCAGGAACGATTACTTCCTTCCCGACCCATTTTTCATCACCTGCAACAACCGTCCCGCTAACTTCATGTCCGAGGGTTAAGGGTGGTTTTGATACAGTAGGGACACCATCATAAAAGTATCCCAAATCGGTATGACAAACACCGCATCCCGCCACCTTGACCAACACATCTCCTGGCCCTAAGGCCGGTACTGGAATCGAAGTCTTTGCTAATTTTCCGGGCGTAACCTCTCCTGTCTCCTTGTTTTTGGCAGTTGGTTGAACCATTTGCCATGTCTCAATCTTATCAGGTGCTGTTGCCATTTATTTCACCCCTTTCTTTCTAAAATTCGAATATCGAAATACGAAACAATTGTTGAACCGATTTTCAATATTGTTTCGAATTTCGGACTTCGTGCTTCGCGCTTTATCCGCATTCCTCCTTTCCCATTATTGAAGAGTTTAGGTCTTAAGTTTGCGTTCCAAACTCTTAACTCTAAACTCCAAAAAACTCCAAACCTTGAACGTTGCCTGAATCAGGTCATTCCGAGGCCGCCATCCACACAAATAAGTTGACCCGTAATGTAGTTCGATTCGTCCGAAGCCAAGAAGACGAAGGTGAGGGCTACCTCTTCTGGTTCCGCAAATCGACCTAATAAAATCCTTCCCGTATAAATGTCTTTCAGCTTTGGATCTGTCCGGATCTTTTCGGTCATCTCAGTACTTACATATCCCGGCTGGACCACGTTTACTGTAATCCCATAACGAGCCAGTTCTCGTGCAGCCGATTTGGTTAAAGCGACGATTCCTCCTTTTGCTGAACTATAATTGATCTGTCCAATTGTTCCCCACAGCCCGGCCGAAGAAGTGATATTGATGATCTTCCCGTATTTCTTCTCCATCATGTATTTTGATGCTGCCTGGATGCATAAGAAAGGTCCTTTGAGGTGAATATCGAGCACCTCATCCCACTGCTCCTCCGTCATTTTATATAGCATGTTTGCTTTCGATACGCCTGCGTTGTTCACCAGGATGTCAATCTTTCCGAAGCTGTCAATCGCTGTCTGGATAATTCTCTCGGCATCGGCCTTTCCTGCCACATTGGCTTTTACGGCGACAGCCTTCCTCCCTATTTTCTTGACCATTTCAACAACTTCTTGAGCCGGTTGGTCTTTACTCGCATAGTTGACAACGACGTCGGCTCCTTCCTTTGCAAAGGCAAGACAGATCCCCCTGCCGATGCCTCTTCCTCCGCCTGTGACCACTGCGACCTTACCCTCGAGCCTTCCCATCCTATCCTCCTTCTTCCCTACGAATGTTTTCTTTTCACTCTTGCTCTCCCCTTCGCCTTATACCCACTTAACCCCTTGCATAAAAGATTAATAATAATTCCCGAAAGCTCCTTGGGAGTCATGGATCCCTTCGGATTATACCAGAAATAGATACCATTACACGTGCCAAACAGAATAAAGGTGATCACCTTCAGCTCTTCCTTCGACATCCCGCCGTCAAAGTAATCTGAAAGGACGCCGCTTACAATGCGATGGTATTGCCTTTGTTGCTCGCCAATGACCTTAAAATATTCGGACGGGAGCTGGTGGCCTTCGTGAATCGTCGTTTTGGCTTCGGCAATGTTTTTTGTATAGAATTCGATGTGCCGGGAGATGACATATTGAATTTTTGCATAATTCTCCCGGATCTTCTCCAGCTCCTGCTCCAGGCCTTTCAGGAGGAGACCCATGAAATTGGTACAAATGAAATAAAGCATCTCATTCTTGCTTGAAAAGTAATGATAAAGACCTCCTTTGCTCAACCTGGTTGCCGCCGAAATATCATCCACGCTCGTTTCCAAAAACCCTTTTTCATTAAAAAGCCTGGCGGCGGCTTTGGCGATAACGGCCATTTTTCGCCGTTCTTTTGAGGCGGACTGTTTCAGGTTTTTCTCCATGAATCCGATCCAAGGGCGTGCCGAGATAAAAAAACCGACTGTTTGGTCTAAATCCGACCGGTCGGTCGAAAAATAACATAGCAAATCCCCTCTTGTCAAGAAAAAATCTCTGAAAAACTTTCGGTAAATAAAACCTTTCAGGCCAGATTCCACCCTCGCCAAAGGAGGCGCAACAATATAGGAATTCCTGATCTCAGTGAGGGCCTAACAGTAGAAAAGGTTGCCGTGCCTAAGGTTTGAATGCGGACAAAAAGAGTCTGAGAAAGAACGCCGCGAAGCAACCTGAGCCTGGAACGCGATGGATCCTTGGAAAGGATTGAAGGGAGATCCCTGGGGATACCTTTCGAGAACGGACGTGTACCCCCCGATGGGTATGTTATTCAAGTCTCAGCTCCAAGTTGATCATGTCCCCTCCTCTTGTAAATCCCATCGCACGATAGAATTTGAGCAGATCCCAATCGCTCCAATTCACCAAGGTGTAAACGACCTTCACCCCAATCGCTTTGAAATTTTGGACAAATTCTTGACTCAATCTCCTGGCCACACCTTTATGCTGGTAATCCGGATCAACGCCAATCGTGCTGATCCATCCCACGGTCTCTGGAACGCCAAACTCCCAACCACTCACTTCACCTAAGATAAACCCGATGACTCTCCCCTCAACTTCAGCGGCCAGACCTGACCTCGGATAGGGGGGAGTGGGAAACTTCATCTCCTTTCTCCAGTAATCCCGCCTGGCTTGACCCAAGACCTTACGATCAATCTCAACAATCGCGTCCAGATCCTCAATGGTCAGGGGTCGTATGTTCAGTTTAACTAAGAAATCCTCTTCCATCGGCTCCCCCCCACTTTCGCTCCCTGTCTATTCAATCACAGCGATCACTGCCTCTGCCTCGACCTCTTGACCCGGAGCCACACGTATTTCCTTCACCGTTCCGGCGACCGGGGCCACAATCGGCATCTCCATTTTCATCGCCTCCAACACGGCGACCTGATCATCCTCCTTGATCCCGTCCCCCACTTTTACTGATACCGAAATAATCTTGCCTAACATTGGCGCAGTCACTGGTGTTGCCATGGCCTTCTCCTCCTTCCGAAAAGCAAATTTTACTTAAGGCTTAACGCATTTCTTGCAATGATCCACTTTTGAATGTTGGATGTCCCCTCCACAATCTGATAGGATTTGGCATCCCGATAAAACCTCTCCACAGGATACTCCGTTGAAAAACCGTACGATCCGAAAATCTTCACGGCTTGATTCGCCGCTCTCACGGCCACTTCCGCCGCATAATACTTTGCGCAGGAGACCTCGACGCTGTTTCGCTGTCCTAAGTCTCTATTGCAGGCTGCTCGATAGACTAATAGCCGGGCCGCTTGTTCTTCAACATACATTTCGGCGATCTGCTCTTGGATCATTTGAAAACTGGAAACGGGCTGTCCGAACTGCTCACGTTCATTCGCATATCGAACCGAATGTTCGAGACAGGCCCTGGCTACCCCAACCGCTCTTGCCGCAGAGGAGAGCCGGGTATTGTCCAACATGGCCATGCAGATTTTGAAACCATCTCCTTTTTGGCCCACCAGGCTGTCCTTCGGCACCTTCAC
>Ga0187770_10001350_pt1 | contig 12977 bp, 12 predicted proteins | sample 0116_SJ02_MP02_2_FD_133154 | JGI IMG/M metagenome (GOLD analysis project Ga0187770, IMG submission 133154) | Tropical peat soil microbial communities from peatlands in Department of Meta, Colombia - 0116_SJ02_MP02_20_MG | ecosystem: Environmental > Terrestrial > Soil > Wetlands > Peat | place...
AGTTCTTTACCATTTATAGAAATCGCAAGCCTTGACTGGGCTGAAACCTCAAATCCTTCAATAAGCTTATCTACCGCTTGAAATGCATTTTCCGGGCTTATTTCAGCTAAAAACCCAACTTTTCCCATATTTATACCGATAATCGGAATAGGGTGTGAAATATCTTGGAGCACTCTCAGTATTGTTCCATCACCTCCAACTGCTACTATTACGTCAACCTCGAACTTTTTAAGTTCTACACCGTGTTCATCCAGTTTGTCTCCAGTACCTTTATCGTACACGATCTCGACACGCTCCTCAAGGTGTTTGCCTATATCCCCTGCGAGTTGTATCGCTTCTCTTACATCACACCTTGATACGATGCCGATTCTCATTTTTCGCCACACCACTGTAGGTACCGTAGAATTTCCCCATGCTTTACGCCATTCGAAGCTATTAGCACTACACCCTGCTTCACGTCGAGAGGTGTAGTGAGTCCCCGTCCACAATCGTCAGTAACAGCTCCTCGTGCTTCTTCCACAAGAAGTACGCCAGCTGCCACATCAGTGACCCTCAGCGTGCCTCTTAGATCAACAAATGCATCAAGTTTAGCAGCAGCGACAAGTGCAAGTTCAAGTGATGCGCAGCCAAGAATTCTGACCCGCCGTATGTGGGTAGTGAGTTTTACCATTCTCTTGATGTTTCTCTTGTAGCCATACATACTAACGCTAAACCCATTGATATCACTTGTATGGGATACATGTAACCGCACACCGTTGGAATATGCTCCCTCGCCTTTTGATGCCCAAAACTCTTTTTTTGTGTAAAGGTCACGAATATACGCGAACGTAATATGAGCAAGATCATTGTTGGCTACAGCAATTGATATCGAGTAAAATGGGATATTCTTTAGTGCATTGTACGTGCCATCTATCGGGTCAAGTACGACTGTGCATACAGGATTCTCACCTATTACGTGTTCACCGATCTCTTCACTCACTATTCGGACAGCAAGATCCTGATTTTTCAACGCTGTAATCGCAGCATCCTCTGCAACTTGGTCCACTCTCGTTGTAGGAGTTCCATCGGCCCCAATTTTCACGATTTCCCACGGTTTTTCAATCCTGTTTGACAGGGCTACGTCCACTTCATCTGCTACGTGTCTACATAATTTTAGCATTTACACATAATAATGATGGATTGTTTATATTAGTTGCTTAAATACGCAAAAGTTAATCAAGATGAGGCATGAAAGGTATTCTGGCTTATTATATCTCATTTATGCAGCACTTACTTCTTGATAAGTTTTGTGCGATTACCCTATGACGAACTTCCCCAAAAAGCGGAGGGCATTCCTTACGTTTCTGACTGCAATCGCCATTGACTATTATGCTGATTTCAGTTTGATCCACGACAGAAACGTACCATATTGTCTCAGCAGCTGCTTTTTCTACACGTTAAAATTTCACGATTCATCTACAAGTTCTGCTTGAAGATCGTTTGTTATGGCGTGTGATGATAGTATCTATTCGAAACAGCAGTCTCTAGCCATTTGATCATTTCCTTGCAAATCTAAATAAATATATATTAAATGTTGTGGTATAGCTCACTATGAAGGAGCAAACAGAAATAAGAACGCTTAAAGTAGGGCGTTACGTAGTTATTGACGATGAACCTTGTGTCATTGTTGGTATGGCTACATCGAAACCTGGAAAGCATGGCTCTGCAAAGGCGAGACTAGATGCCATCGGCATTTTTGACGGACAAAAACGGTCTATTGTGCAACCTGTGAGCGCCAAAATATACGTTCCTATTGTTGAGAGAAAAGGTGCTCAGATCATAGCGATAATGGGTAAAACAGCCCAGCTTATGGATCTAAATGATTACTCAACATTTGAGATCGAAATCCCTGAAGAGTATGCTGATCGGATTGAATCGGGCAAAGAGATCACGTATCTTGAATCTATGGGAAAACGCAAACTTGATTTAAAATAACCAAGCCATCCTAAAAAATCTCGCTGCGTAACAGCTTAAAATCCAAACGTAAAAGAGACATATAAAAACGTACTTTTTACATCGTGCATGAATTTTGCAGATTCAAGCCCCTATTACCAATCAAGCAAGTATGTAATAGTGGGCGTGCTCTTCGACGCGACCTCCTCGTTCAGAACTGGTTCGCGATGGGCTCCCGATGCTATAAGAAGGGCCTCCTACAATTTTGAAACTTATGATTACGAATACGATATTGATATCACAGAGCAACAATTCCACGATGCCGGCAACATTGAGTTTGGCAATCCTTATGATATGATTCCTCAGGTGGAGGCTAAGATTTCAGGTGTACTTGATGACGGGAAGGTTCCCTTAACGCTCGGAGGTGAACACACTATATCGTTTCCTTGTGTAAGAGCCCTGTCAAGACGTGCGGACATTGGAGTGGTCATATTGGATGCTCATCTTGATTTTAGGAGTGAATATTTGGGGAATAAATATAGCCATGCGAGTGTTGCAAAATACATTTCAGATCTTTGTGTGCCTCTTATCCAGATTGGAATAAGAAGTGGCACAAAAGAAGAATATAAACTGGCAGCAGAAAAAAGCACTATTTACACCATGGATGACATCGGAAAGCGTGGAATCGTTCATGTGTTAAATGAAATTGAAGGGCTTTTGGATAGCGATACCGTTTATTTATCCATTGACATGGATGTGATTGATCCGGCGTACGCCCCAGGAGTAGGAAACCCTGAACCGTACGGATTAACGCCTTTAGAAGTTAGGACAGCCATAAGGAAGCTGTCTCCTGTAACTTCAGGCTTTGATATAGTTGAGGTCACACCTGACTACGATATGGGAATGTCTGCATTACTAGGTGCAAAGCTCCTTCGAGACTTCATCTTTTCATCTACGCAAAAAAAGATTTGATGACATATGAATGGTAAAAGTTATCTTGAAAATCCTATACTCCACGCAAAGCTCACGCGAGGAATGACTGTTTCTGAACTTGTAGAGCAATATCAGCACTGTGCATTCGGCGCGGGGAGACTTGCAAAGGCCGTGAACATTTACCGAAAAATGCAAGTTTCAGGCGTGACGAACTTTTTTGGGTTAGCTGGCGCAATGATCCCCGCTGGAATGCGACAGATTTTAGTCGACATGATACAGCGGCGTAGCATTGATGTTCTTGTCACAACAGGAGCAAATATCGTTCACGATATGATCGAGGCTTTTGGCGGCCAGCATTGTCTTGGGGAATGTAACATTGATGACTTAGAACTTAAGAACAGCAAAATTGACAGGATATATGACGTATATCTATCCGATTTGCACTTTACGACTTTTGAAGAGCGATTTGACGCCATGTTGGAAGATATACTCGACTCATGTAATGGCAGGCAGTTTACGATATGTGAGTTCCTTTACGAGGTCGGAGTTAGAATAGACGATAAAAAATCAATATTAAGGGCTACGGCAAACGAGGGAACTCCTGTATTTTGTCCCGCCATAGCAGATTCTGCAATAGGGCTTCAAAGCTGGATATTTGGATATAAGCGCAACCTACAGGTTGACACTTTCAAAGATATAAGGACTATTATGGACATATGTTATGGTGCAAAAAAGTCGGGGGCGTTATTTATAGGGGGGGGCGTCCCTAAGAACTTTATTATGCAATCTATGCTCCTTATACCAAAAGGCTTTGATTATGCTATTCAACTAAGCATGGATACGCCCGAAACGGGCGGTCTTTCGGGCGCCACTTTAGATGAAGCAAAGTCTTGGGGAAAGATTGGTGAAAACGCTGAAACTGTAACAGTCTACGGCGACGCAACTATTACTTTGCCCCTATTAGTGGCTGCTACCCTTTAAAATAAAACGTGCTCCACCCCTAATTACGTTTGTATGACGGCACACTTAGTTTTAAATGTGCTTTTTAACGCATTTCGATTAAAAATCTAACTGAATTAAGTTTCTTTCTGGACTCTTTTTTTAAAAAAAATTAAAAGTTACAGAGTCGAAATGACAATGTCGACTAGGGGTTATACCATTTGGAAACGGAAAAAAGTTTAAAGGAAAACTTTTTTTAAATGTTGCAAAATCATACTTTGTTGAAGTGGAATTCAAGGAAACATTGGAGTTAAATTAGACATGGAATTAACTGCAATTATGTCAATATCACGTTTTTGCACGAACTTTAAAATTTCTTTCCTTTTATCCTTTCAATATCAAAAGTCGCTGTTTCTGCGATAGCCATTACCGCAAAAGTTCCGGCTTGAATCGGATCGGTAACCACAAGATCGGCAACATTGGGCACGCTTCCCGCCATGTTAAGTGCTATGACCTTAATTCCCTCTTTTTGGAGTTTTTTTACCTCTTCAGTAATTTTTCCTCCCATAAGTGAACCAGCTAACACTAATATACTTGCTCTATGGGTTCTTGAAACAGCATTAACTGCCTCGGCAATGTTTTCTTCATTTACAATCGGCATTGTGTCAATGCTTATGCGTTCCCCACGTATATTATGCCTGTCAGCTTCAGTTATTGCTCCTAGAGCTACTTGCGCAACCTGAGCCCCTCCACCGATGATTATGACGCGCGACCCCCAGATCTTTGCGAAGGGCTCGTGTTGTGTAACAGCTTTAACACAGTTCATTGATTCAAGAGTTTTTACGAGATCTGATGTTTTTTGTAGGTCATCAATTTCCATATGGATCACAGCTAGATTTTTATGTAATCCTCTAGCGAGTATGAACTGCTGCATGTACTGAATGTTGCCATTAAATTTTGCAACAGTACCTGCAATGTCTCTTAGCACTCCAGGTTTGTTTTCTGAAATTATGTTTATGGTTACAGACATTTTGCAAATCTCTAGAATTGGGGCTATAAAATTTTGTTAATGTAACAGTACACCAACTTGGGATTGCACATTCGGATGACTTACCGTACGCGTATACTCCACCACCATAGTGAAGTATTTGATTCGTGTTATTGCGACTATCTTGTTCATCTTTTCATTAATTCCGTTGGATTTTTTATCCCATTTTCTGTTATTATTTTCGTGACCAATTCAAGTGGTGTGGCATCAAATGCAGGATTTTCGACTTTTATGCTCTTAGGCGCTAACTGTTTTTTCCCACAATATATGAGCTCCCGAGGATTTCTTTGTTCAATTTCAACCTCTCTATCCTCAAAATCAAAGGTAGAAAGAGGAGCAGCAACGTAGAACGGTATGCCGTGATGCGCCGCACATATTGCGAGCATATATGTTCCTACCTTATTGTAAACTGCCTCCTTTGTTATCCTATCAGCCCCTACAATTACACAATTCACTTTATCCTCCTTCATCATCCACGCCGCCATGTTGTCCGCAATTAAAGTAGCAGGGATTTCATCTTCAAGCATTTCAAAGGCCGTTATCCTACTCCCTTGATTAAGCGGTCTTGTTTCACAAACATATACACTTATGCGTTTTCCGGATTTTGTTGCAGACCGAATGACGCCCAAGGCGGTGCCCCAGCCAACTGTCGCAAGCCTGCCTGCATTGCAATACGTCATAACAACGTCACCATCTTTTAAGATAGATGCTCCGACAGCGCTCAAGGCTTTATTTGTTATTATATCTTGGTTGGCTATTCTTTTTGCCTCTTCAACTGCGACTTCTTTTACTTCTTCGACGGTGGCGCAAGGTTCAATAGCCTTTAGAATTTTTTCAACTCCTGAAAAGAGATTTATTGCCGTCGGCCTCGTAGAGATAATGGATTTGGCCACGTCCTTAACCTCAGACTTCAATATATCAAGATCGCGAGCATGGCTTCTGTACGCTGCTAATGCCACACCAAATGCTCCTGCTGCCCCTAATGCTGGTGCTCCCCGCACTTTAAGCTGGAGTATTGCATTGCGCAGTTCTTCAATTGTTGCGATCTTTATCTCTTCATAATGTGTTGGCAACATCGTTTGGTCTACCATTACAATTCCGTCATCCCAGTCGATCGTACGTTTGTCAGTAAGATTTTGGCCCTTAAATGTCATCTTTAATCTTAATATTACAAGCATGTTGAAGTATAAAAAAATGCTTCGATCATAATAAGCCTGCTACGATCAACGGCACTCTTTGGTGGAGTTTCAAACGCAAATTCACTGTGAAGTCCTTCGCACTCTCTATACAAAACCTTAGTTCTTCCTGAACACGTAAATCCGGTAATGACCGCCGCTCAGGCAAGGTCGTATTTTGCGGACGTTTGGTTCATGTTGAATAGAAATATCTTTTTCTTTTTATTCTACCGTTAAATGCTGAGAACTTGAGGTAAAGTTATTTCACAAGATAATTAGTCCAATTTGTGCTCGTTTTTACTTTTGCTTCACATAGTGTGTTCGGTGTCTATTCGGTCCCACGCTTGTGTATTGTAAAGAAAACAATAGTTGATGATAATGAATTAGTAGGCATTCCGTTATTTACGGAGGTGGAGGGATCTACTCTTACCTTTTTAAAAAACTGTGATTCTTTTGCCACTTTATGAATAGTAGTCATATCTAAAAAATCGACACTCTTTAATAATCAATATATAATAGGATATTGCTTTTTTGTAGCAAGTGGTAATGTATGCTTGCGGATGATTTAATTAGAGCAGCCTTCTCATCTGACGAAGAACTAAAAAGCGCATTGAGCAAAGTGATTAAAGACCTCGGGTTTACGGTTACTAAGTTTGCTGAGGTCTCGGGCGTATCGTTGAGCACGCTCTATAAGATAATTTCCGGTGAACGGGAACCTAACCTCAAAACTTTGAGAGAGATATTAAAAGCAGTTAGGAGACTCGAAGGAACCTCGAAGAAGGGGGACCTCATTGCAGTAGTTGCTGCGAGGCCTGTCCTCGATAAAATTACAGAGAGATCAATGGTCATTGATGGTAAAAACGTCACTATAAGGGAATATCCAGCAGCGTCAGTCGAAGAAGCATTAATTGCCGCAATTCATGCCGAGCGTGATGGGGCGCTAGCACTTGTTTGCGCTCCTATTGTAAGTCCGACTGTTGAAAAGATTTTGAGAATTCCAGTTGCTTCAATAATGCCACAAAATAGCTTAATAGAAGCTATAAAACTCGTTGCACGAAAAATTGGCTGATTCTTGATTGAACTCCACATCGCCATCAAGAATCTTATATCATTTCATTCATATCAATACAGGCCTTATTTGCGCTAAACAGGTTATGTAGTGCACTCTACCACCTGTCGTGTAAAAAGCAATGCTCCTCTAAGATTTTGAAATATACAGCCCCCACTTCTTTGATTTATGTATAATTTACAAAAATGTTTAGAAATGGCATTAAGAGCGGTGAAGTAATTTCTCTAACATTGGACTGTTTATCAAGCTCTGTGAAAGAGGCAGAAATGAAATGTAATCTGAACCATCTGCAGGATCGCTGCATCAAATACGAAAACAGCTTAAACAGGTCCAAAGGTATGGTGGCCAGCTGATAAGTAGAGCAAGTTTTGATCACTCAGACAGACAATTTCAATTTAACTAATGACGATGGCATCAAATGTGCTATTGTGGACAGTCATCTCGTGCTTGAGCATCACTGGTACTTCCTCCGCTCGGTACTTCTTTGCTAAGTACTATTGGCAAGGCATTTGAACTGTAAGCGCAATTTCAAATTAGATGCTCAGTAATATTATTTTTTATAATTCTCTCACAATACAGGCATCGTAACGTCAAAGGATATATCACTGCAAACTTTGAAGTAACTGGTTCATTAGTGTTTGAAATGCAATTTAGGTTAGGACACCTCACCATATTCTCAATTTTATCATGCAATTCGACCGAACTCTTCTGGACTACTTCGTAGTCCCTTATAATGTTAATTGTTGCGTCCGGCGCGATCAACGCTATTCTATCCACCTCATCGGAGTTGAGTTCTCTATCCTCAATTTTTACGATGTCCTTTGCCTTGCTTCCTAGCTTCTTGCTTGGAACGTTCATAACGACGCTCACGATAGAACGAGTGCCCGCTTTCACGCCGAGTATCTTCAAAACGTTAAGCGCACTCCCGGCTGTGATATGATCAATAACCGTCCCATTTTTAATCGAACGAACTCTGAGTTCGTCTTTTTGTTTTTCCAACATCAAATATTTCCTGCCATTACTAGCACCAGAAGTGCCATCCTCACTGGAACCCCATTAAACGACTGTGTAAAATACTTAGCATACTTTGTGTTATCGATTTCGGGCGCTATTTCGTCGGATCTCGGCAGAGGATGCATTATTATAAAATTATCTCGAACGCCAGCTAGAGTATCACTGGATATTCTGTAGCTGCTTGCTACTCTATGGTACTCATTTGGGTCTGGGAATCGCTCTTTTTGTATTCTCGTCACGTAGAGAACGTCGATATCTCTGATCACTTCATCTATATCGTTCGTTATCGTAACTCCACCTAAATCATCTACGATGTATTTTGGCATTTGAAGTTCTTCTGGCGCTACGAGGCTGATGTTTGCATCAAACATCTTAAGAGCATAGGCAAGTGAGTGTACCGTCCTTCCATATTTGAGATCACCAAGCAGAGCAATGTCAAGGTCTTGAAGTCTGCTCTCCTTCCGCATGGTATACAGGTCTAGTAATGTCTGCGTGGGATGATGACCAGCCCCATCGCCACCATTAAGCACGGGGATCACTGACAGCTCACTAGCCATCCGAGCAGCTCCTTCTTTCGGATGCCTGAGGACAATACCATCAGCGTAGCCTTCTATGACTTTTACAGTGTCCGCAAGAGTTTCACCCTTGAGCATCGAGCTGCTCTCCGATGATAAGCTTAAAGTCTTGCCTCCAAGCCTCTTCATGGCGGTGTCAAATGATAACTGCGTTCTTGTGCTTGGTTCGAAGAAAAGAAGGGCAAGTAATTTGTTGTGCAATATATCAGTTCCAGTTCGAGCGAGGGGCTCAATTTTTTCTGCACAGTTTAGAATATAATTTATTTCTTCGCGAGAGAAATCTCGCATAGAAATGATATGCTTCTTTTCAAACATTCATACTTATACTCTTATCGCCGACTTTTTATAGTTTTTTAAATAGCTGTGCATGTAAGGGGTTGAGAAACTATTTGCAACGGATCTGTTGGACCCAAATACCTCAATTGTAGGAAACAGACTAGTCCCACACTTATGCAAGCACAGCTGGCATATGTTGTTTTTAGTTACAATTTGAATGGGATTTACCCTTTCGTCCCATACGAGCCCGATGTATGCTAATTAAAACTTAGTCCAGCAGTTGCGCTATCTTCTATCCACATAATAAGTATTCAACATACTTACATAAACATAGAACAACACTTTCATCACTACGATCGAACAATCTATAGAGCCAAAAAATAGTGCAAAAAATGTAGATGTGTCGCCTTGCAATGAGAACGTGAATGAGGAATGAATGTGGGTTAAACGATGCTATGTTGAAAGACCATTGCGCGTGCCACGTTACACATCGTGTACTCAGTGAACACTCCCAAACGAGTAACTCGATTGAGATCTAGTGGAGTGTTGAATTCGTTCTTGATAAGAATGGAAGCAAAGTGGTCGCCACACTACTACTGTGACGTGCAATGAGAGAAATGTTGCAACTCTAAATAGCTCATCATCAGAAAAATAGCATTAAAAGCAGGTGTTAAAGCCTATCAAAACTCTTTCAACTTCATTTCTGAAATCGTTATTAGTAAATCCTTTCATCGCTGCAGCAATCATAGTACCGCCAGCGCCTACACCTTCTTTAACCTCTCCAAGCTCATATGCTTTAAGCTGGTTGAATTTACTCGTTCGAAAGTCGGGGTAAGATCCGAATGCATCAATTTGCAGTTTTTTTACGAGGTCGATGAAGCATGCTGATTCGTCATCAAATACATATTTCGTTGTTGCAAGTGTAATATCGCCAGAGACGCTCAGCTCCTTCAAAATAGCAAATACCGCCGCCATTTGCGACCCTCCTGCAAGCATCACGCTACTCCCAGTTTTTGTAAGTTCTTCAACTAGTCCTGCGGCGCAAGGCATCATAGGGTCTCCAAAAAGCTCAACCGCTTTTAGTGGCTCGCGTTTGAGCCTATTTAGGGTAATAGGAGACTGCGCTAAAGCTTTTCTAACTACCTGTTCTTTAAGCTCAATTGGGTTTTTTGAAAAACTACTGCTAACGCTTGAATCGTAACCAAGTGCTCGTAACACTGCAAGAGCTGTAGTGGTTCCCCCAGGTATTGTTTCACCTATTATTGCCAGATCGCAATTGAGAAGTTTCGCAAGCTTTTTTGAGGACGCATAAATGTGTTGCGAATCTTTTACGGCAGGCCCCCTCTGTATATCCTTGCCCCACTCGGCTTTCAAGTCATAATAGGGAACACCGGGAGCGACTTTGAGGCCAGAGTTAATTAGTAGACACGGAATTTTAGTGAGGTTTAGTGCGGCTCTTGTAAGGACAGATGGTGTAGCCGCTCCTGAAAGAGAGTCGGGCAGTGCGTCAATGGTCTGCAACGCACCGCACGTAACAACCTCAGCATCAGCTGCTGGCGTATGCTGTAAAAGTGCCTCTGAACTTCCCGCTCCAGAAATTCCGGGTATATTAGCAACTTCGGTGTTAGACAGTATTAGCACAAACAAGGGGCTCTCAACGTCGCTGTACCTATCTCCAATTATCGAAGATTTTCCTGATCGATTATGGTAAACTCTGGCCCACATAAGCTTATTAAATGTCGAGTTCTGTTGTATGTCCTTCGGGGGTATTACCGGTTACAATCTTGGCATTAGAAATTATGTTGGGGCTGATATCGTGGAAGCGTATATGCGCCATAGGGCATAAGTATAAACTTCGCATTAGATCCACATTTTGCAGCCGCTGCATCAACAGCATCGTTAATATCACGGGCGCATGTAAAAAATGCCTTTTCAACAAGTCCCTTTTCAAGATCAGAGACTAAATAGACATCGACTTGTTCCATAAGCTTTGCCAGAATTCCTGCTTTGTGCCCTCCGAGCTCAAAAGCAATGTCCAACCTGTCTATGAGTTCCTGCTTGTTCTTAGCTTCATTAATCCATCGCTCAAAGACTCTGTCTCCCAATCCTTCAGGGCATTGGGCTGCCAAAATTATAGTACCGCCATTTTTTACCGCGAGTTTCGCATTGTCAAGAGCTTTTTGTGATTGAAATACGTTTATATCTTTTGGAGCCCCGCCTGCTGAAACCACAACCACATCAGCAAGCTCCTTTACTGCAATAATGTACATTGAATCCACGACATTTACACCCTCTCTGTGAGCCTCAATTGGATCTCCGGCTACAGCTTTTACGATTTGCTTTTTGCCGTTAAGCACGACGTTAAGAATGAAGTCGCAACCAACAAACTCCGCCGCTTCTTCCATATCAATCCTAACGGGACTATCAAGTCGTCCAGCACTCGCAGTTGGCTGCAACATAAGTCTATGATTAGCTTCAATTGTGCTTCTTGCACAAATCCCGGGCAAGATCGACTTATAACCGCCTGTGTAACCTGCGAAATAGTGGAGTTCAATTGACCCTATACATACCTTTATGTCAGCTCCTAAAACCTCTCTGTTAGCCTCAACCGCGGTTCCTTGTTTGGTTGTTCCGACAAAAATGCAGTTAGCTGAATCGTGGTTTATGCACCTAAACCTGTTGAAAACGTTATTTCCAACAAGTTGTGCCATCTCGTTTGTCTCCAATTTTCTGTGAATTCCAAGCGCAAAGATGATTGTGATATCTTCATCACGTATCGTTGCATCCGCCAGTTCATCAAGGATGTGCGGAATTAATTTTTTAGTGGGTGTAGGTCGCGTTATATCGCTAACAACAATGACAGCGTTGGGGCGTTTTTTATATCTTTTCTTCTCCCATACTATCTCATTCAACCGCTTTGTTCCTATTGGATTTTCTATCGCCCTTTTAATTTCAGCCATCTCATCTGTAGCCGCTATTTCAAACGGCTCAATGATTTGGATAACGTTCTTGTTCTTTATGTTTGCAGTAAGTTCGCCTGTGCCATATTTTAACTGTATTGTGGGCTCTTCCATGCGACTTATAATAAGTTGTAATCATATATCAAAGTGGGGCTCCGAGGTATTACGAGGAGCGTTCGGTTTTAGTGAGTTCAGTATAAAAATAGTGAATAAAGTTTCATATAGGTTCAATGACTATATAAAATGCAGACGTATCGTTTTATTTCAAAGCAAATTATATTTAAATAGTAACTTTGGGGGTTACTGAAATTGTACAGATCCTATGAAGAGATACCGAAAATCGAGATTCCTGGTAACCCAGATGTTAAAATTAGCGACAGCACTCTAAGGGACGGTTCACAAATGCCTGGTATTGTGATGAAGAAATCCCATAAGCTCAAAATATTCGAATATCTGCATAAGATGGGGATCGAAAAGCTCGAATGTTTTGTATTTAATGAAAGGGATCGGATTGTAGCACGCGAAATGTTTGACCGGGGCTACGAGCATCCAGAGGTCACCGGCTGGGCACGCGCCAGTACAGACGATATAGATATGAACTTAAGCATAGATGGGATCGAGGAAGTGGGGATTTTGATGTCTATCTCTGATGCACACATTTTTGATAAATTAGGTTTTTCAAATCACGAACAGGCACGAGATAAATACATTAACGCGCTTGAGTATGCGGTGGACCACGGTTTAAAAGTAAGGTGCCATCTCGAAGATACGACGAGAGCGAACCCCAATTTTTTACTTCCATTCATTAAGGAATTATTGAGCGTTGAGCCAAATGCAATAATGAGGATATGCGATACGATCAATTTCGGCGTTCCATTTGAAGGTCTGGGTCTCCCTTTCAGCATACCAGACTTGGTGATCTCTTTTAAGAAAGCAGGCGCTAAAAACATAGAAATGCACATTCACGATGATTTTGGGCTCGGAGTAGCGAATACGCTTGCTGGGCACTGGTACGGTGCCAATTGGTCGAGTCTGACCTTTATGGGAATTGGCGAG
>Ga0187770_10001351_pt1 | contig 12973 bp, 10 predicted proteins | sample 0116_SJ02_MP02_2_FD_133154 | JGI IMG/M metagenome (GOLD analysis project Ga0187770, IMG submission 133154) | Tropical peat soil microbial communities from peatlands in Department of Meta, Colombia - 0116_SJ02_MP02_20_MG | ecosystem: Environmental > Terrestrial > Soil > Wetlands > Peat | place...
GCATCGATGATTTTACGGGCAGCCTGAGACATGGGCATGCGGAAGGGGAAAGGAATATTTCTAACCTGGCCCCCCGCCCCCCCCACAATTTCAATAACCCCCAAACCTGGATCGTAAACATTCATCAAAATAGTTTCAGCAGGAATAAAATCCTGGAGGTAGGTGAGACAGTTCCATAAAGCTTTTTCGATTTCCAGGCTACTGCAGATCCTTAACGTCGCCTCCCGAAAAAATTCGTTTTCGTCGACCATAGAACATTTCTCCTGCTTTAAGAAATAATTTTGACTTATGTTATCATTTTCTTGGTTAATAAAGCAATAAACAAATTAGTATGTCTTATAAGACAAAATATGTCTAATAAGACATATTAATATTCTTAATATGGCATAAAATCAGATAAAGAAATTTATATATTTGATATTATTATACATTTTTTTTGGCATGCTTTACGCAATTACAAGGATAAAGCGGAAGGAATTGAAAAACTTAAGTTCGCGACAACAACAAGAAGGGAGGAAAAAATGAAAAGATTAATGGCTGTATACATAGCATTGGCGATCATATGCATGGCCGTTCCTTCGGGACACGCCCAAACAGGGTCCCCTCTAACTATCGGGCAATGCCCTCCGGATTCGAAAGACCGGGTCTGCGTGGACATTAAGGGAAACGGAGAAGGAAAAGCAGCTTGGAGCGTGCCTGAAACTCCTGCGACCGGAGCGGCGCTGGCCATTGGGCAATGCCCTCCGGATTCGAAAGACCGGGTCTGCGTTGACATCAAGGGAAACGGAGAAGGAAAAGCAGCTTGGATATTGCCTGGAAGTCCTGCGACAGGAACAGTGCTGGCGGTTGGGCAATGCTTACCGGAATCAAAAGATCCGGCCTGTGTTGACATTAGGGGAAACAAAGAAAGCAAAAAAGCCTTGAAATTGCCCTAAGGTGAATTAGGCAAGTATTTCCCGGCAACGGGAAATAGAGTGGACCGTAGTAATGGGGCAAACGTAGTTCCGATAATTCTGCAACTAAAAAGCCTCGCTTATGGTAGGAGCAACGGAATTAGCGGAACTACGTTATATAGTCAAATCAGAAGAAAGGCGCACTTCAAAGGGAAGCTAGAAAAGAATAGTTGGAGAATAATATGGAAGATTGACTTTTCTTGAAAGTTTCTATCTGCAGGAACTGTCCCCTATGCACATCCCGAATGGCCTCGGAGTAATCCCTAATTAAGCTAGTCAACTTAGGTATTGTACTAATCTATCATGATGAAGGATTTACCCTACGCTCCAGGCATATGGTCAAAAAATACGGGCAGGAGTCAAACTGATAAGCCCGGCTTGGAAAGGGAGGAACCCATCTCGTCTCTCATCTTGGAGTGTAATAGACTTCGTCTGAAAAACCGCTTTCATTTTTGGAATGATCCTAAGCAGTGACAGCCAGGTAATAGGTCTGCCCTACAGTAAAGCCTTGCAAGGCATAGGTCCCAGAGACCTCTTCGACGGTTCAATCTGGGGGGGGGGCGCCACCGGCGGGGATGGGAGTAGGGTCGGCGGGTGAGGTGATTTTCGACCAGGAGGATTTTTTGAAGCGGCTGATGGCGGCAAGGAGGGAGACTTAGAGAGACTGGGATCCCTGCTGCCCGAATTGGAAGAACAGTTTGAATTTCTGGAATAATCTATCAAGAAAGCCTTCTGCTGCTCCCAATCCGTCGCATCTGATTCCGGATGACATATCCCCATTTTTTGTTGACGGAGCCCCAGTCATTATATATATATTACTTTGCAGCTTATCTTTCAAAAACAGGGGAGACATGAAGACATGAGGGATTTTTCGTCAGAGCGAGCCCTTCGCTTCACCGAATCGGTTATCCGGGATATGACCCGGGTGTGCATCAAGCATAGAGGGGTAAATTTGGCCCAGGGATTTCCAGATTTTCCGGCGCCCAGCGAGATCAAAGAAGCGGCCATCAAAGCCATCCGCGAGGAATTCAACCAGTATGCCATTACCTGGGGAACTCCAGCGTTGCGCCAGGCGATAGTCCAAAAATTCGCGCGCTACAATGGAGTGGAGATGGACCCGGAAAAAGAGATCACGGTCGCCTGCGGGGCGACGGAGTGCATGATCGCTTCCCTCATGGCCATCGTCAATCCCGGAGAGGAAGTGATCGTCTTCGAACCTTTCTATGAAAACTACGGGCCGGACGCCATCCTCTGCGGGGCTATGCCGAGATTCATCACTCTCCATGAGCCTGACTGGCACTTCGATGAAAAAGAACTGGCTCGCAGCTTCAATGACAAGACCAAGGCCATTGTCATCAACACCCCCAACAACCCGACGGGCAAGGTTTTTACCCGGGAAGAGTTGCAGTTCATCGCTGACCTCTGCCAGAAATGGGGGGTCGTCGCCGTGACCGATGAGATTTATGAGCATATCCTCTACGACGGGTCCAAGCACATCAGCATTGCCAGCCTTCCGGGAATGCGGGAGCAGACCATCACTATCAATTCCATCTCTAAAACTTATAGCCTTACCGGGTGGAGAGTGGGCTGGGCCCTTGCCCCGGCGCATCTGACGGCCTCTATTCGGAAGGTCCACGATTTCTTGACCGTTGGAGCCGCCCATCCTCTGCAGGAAGGTGCAGTTGCGGCCCTGCGTTCACCTTCAAGCTATTACCGGACCCTGGCTGAAGAATATAGGGAGCGCAGAGATTTTCTTTTGGATGTCCTGGTGGAAGCGGGATTCCGGATTTACCATCCCCACGGGGCCTATTACATCATGACCGACGTGGCCCATTTTGGCTTCAAAGATGATGTAGCCTGCTCATTTTATTTGGTGGAGAAGTTCGGAGTGGCCACGGTTCCGGGGAGCTGTTTCTACAGCCGCCCGGAACTCGGAAGGACGAAGGTTCGCTTCGCTTTCCCCAAGAAAATCGAAACCCTGCGGATGGCGGCCGAAAAGTTAAAAAGGTTTAGACCGGAAAGAAAATGAGGAAGGTCCTGCGGTCTTGCGGCAACCCTCGCCGGGCTATCGCTCTCCCGTGCCCGCCGCGTTCTTTTCTTACCGTTTGGTCCGGATCCTAATTTTCTGCCCTTTCCGCCACTCGTAAACGATGGGGCTGGCCACGAAAACGGAAGAATAGGTCCCCACAATTACCCCGATCAGCAGGGCGAAGGAGAAATCGTGGAGCACCTCCCCCCCGAAAAAAAATAAAGCCAGGCAGACCAGGAAGACGGTGCTGGAGGTGACGATGGTGCGGCTGAGGACCTCGTTGATGCTGCCGTTTATCACCACATCCAGCGGTTCCTTGCCACGTAAGCGAAGGTTCTCCCGGATCCGGTCATAGACCACCACCGTGTCGGTCAGAGAATAACCGCCCAGAGTAAGCAGAGCCGTGACTAGAAGAAGGTTCACTTCTTTTCCCAGAGCGAAGAAGACCCCCAAGACGGCCAGGACGTCATGGAAGGTGGCAATACAAGCCGCGACGCCGAAAGAAAATTCGAAGCGCCAGGCGATGTAGACTATCATACCAACGGCGGAGATGATTACGGCAATGAGGGTATCATGCTGGAGGCTCTTCCCCACTTTGGGGCCGATCTCCGTAGTGCTATCAACGGTAAGTCTATTGTCGGCAAATTCCTTCTGGAAGATCTCCACCACCTTGTCCGCCACTTTCCCCTCGGAAACATTGGTAGGCTTCTTCACCTGAATCAGGAGTTTGTTCCCCTCGGTAAACTGCTGAAGCTCACTGTCTTTGAAACCATTGGCATCCAGGGTCTGGCGGGCTTTGTCCAACGGGATGGGCTTTTCAAACTTAAGCTGAACCGCCGTCCCCCCGGCGAAATCGATTCCCAGGTTGGCTTGCCCCCGCACCAGTTGCACGAAGGCAATGATACCCAGGGAGACCAGGACCGCGGAGACAAAAAAGGCATATTTCCGCAGACCGATGAAATTAATTTTGGTTTTTTTCAAAATTTCGATTCCCATCTACGGGTTCCTTTCCTCAGATGCTCAAGGCCTTTAGCTGCTTCTTGAAATTGATCCAGTCGAAGATGACTTTGGTTCCGATCAGGGCCGAAAAGAGGTTGATGATCACGCCCAGACTGAGGGTGACGGCAAAGCCTTTGATGGGCCCCGTGCCAAACTGGAAGAGGACGACGGCCGTAATCAGGGTTGTCACGTGGGAGTCGATGATGGTAAACAAGGCCTTGTCGTATCCGGAATCCACGGCCGCCCGGACGGTTTTCCCCAGACGAAGCTCTTCCCGGATGCGCTCGAACATCAGGACGTTGCTGTCCACGGCCATACCGATGGCCAAGATGATGCCGGCAATGCCCGGCAGGGTCAGGGTGGCCCGCATGGAAGACAGCGCTCCCATCAGGTAGACGATGTTCAGAACCAGGGCCCAATCGGCGATCAACCCGGAAAGGCCGTAATAAACCGCCATGAAAACAACGACCATACCGGCCCCGATAATCGCCGCCCGGATGCCCTTGTCGATTGAATCCTGTCCTAGGGTTGGCCCGACGGTGACGTTCTGAATGATCTTGACCGGAGCGGGCAGAGCCCCGGCCCGAAGGACGATAGCCAGGTCGGAGGCTTCCTCGGGCGTAAAGGACCCGCTGATCTGGGCTTTGCCCCCGCTGATGCGTTCCTGAATTACCGGGGCCGAATAGACATTGTTGTCCAGGACGATGGCCAGGCGCTTTTTTACGTTCTCGGCAGTGATCTGATCGAAGAGCCTTGCCCCCTGAGCGTTAAAATCCAGGGACACATAGGGCTCGTTGAAATCGGATTTAATGCGCATGCGGGCATCCGTCAGGACGTCCCCGGTCATCAGAGCCCTCCTCTTTAAAAGATATGGCCGACGGGTGACCACCCCCGTGTCTTTATCGGTAATCTTCTGATAGAGGACTTCGTCCCCCGGCGGAATATTCCCCTTGAGCGCCTCCTCCAGGCTATTTTCATCATCCACCAGCTTGAACTCCAGAAGAGCGGTACGGCCGATCAGTTCGATCGCCCGCTGCGGGTCTTTAATTCCGGGGAGCTGCACCAGAATCTGATTTTCCCCCTGCGGGGCGATGAGTGGCTCGGTTACCCCGAACTGATCGACGCGGTTACGGATGGTCTCCAGTCCCTGGCGAACCGCCGAATCCGCGATGGACTTGGCTTCTGCGGGGCTCATCTCCAGAACATACTGGAACCTGCCGTCTTTCTCTCGGAAAGAAGCCACCTTCAGATTTCCGTACTGGTCGGAGCGAATCTGGGCGAAACGGTCATTGGCCTTATTGTCAGGCAAAGTGACAGAAATCTTCCCGTCCGAAGTCCGCTCCACTTGGGTGGAAGGAAAATCCTTTTTTGCCAGGGTATCTTTGATATCGCTGGCATACTTGTCCATGGCGCTATCCACAGCCTTTTGGGTTTCTACCTCAAGCAGGAGATACATTCCTCCCCGAAGGTCTAACCCCAGGTGGATCTTTTCGGTAGGGAAAATTTTTCCCCACCATCTGGGCAAGGAATCAACAAGGCTGGGGACGAGGAAAATAATGGAGAGGGCCAGAAAAAACACGATGAGCCCTCCTCTCCACTGGATGCTTCGCCACATATTCTTATCTCCTTTGATCCTGCAGATGAATGCCGGCTGGCCTTTTCCAATCAGTGCGTCATACCCGGTTCCTGATCAGGCCGGGGTCTGGTTCTTGATCACTCCGGCAATCGAACTTCGAGATACCTTGATGCGGACCTTCTCGGCAATCTCTAAAGTGACAACCGTATCCGTCAGACCGGTAATCGTCCCGTAGATCCCCGAGGAAGTCACGACATTATCACCTTTCTGGAGGTTGGACAGAACCTGGCGATGGGTTTTGGCTTTCTTCTGCTGGGGCCAGATTAAAAGAAAATAGAAAACTACAAACATCAGGATCAGAGGAAGGAAAGCTCCGATCCCCCCCTGGGCTCCTCCTCCCCCGCCTAATCCCCCCATTGCATGCGCTACGCCTGGAAACATAGAGATTCCCTCCTTATACGTTTTTCCAATCGGAATTGGATGTTCTAGAAGACCCCGGTGATCTCCCGCCCGAGGCCCTTTTGCGAATGGATGGCTCCAGTGAATCGGGGCCATCCCCATCTTTCTCTTCTTCCCCCTCTCCCGGGGAAGGGCAGTCCTTCATAAACTCCTGGAATCGACCTTGGGCAATGGCCTGACGAGCCTCCTTCATGAAAGTCAGGTAGAAGTGGAGATTATGAATGGTGTTCAAACGCATAGCCAGGATTTCTTCGGCCAGGTAGAGATGGCGCAAATAAGCCCGGCTGTAATAGCGGCAAGTATAGCAGGAACAACCTGGTTCGACGGGTAAGTCATCTTCGGCATACCTGGAGTTCTTGATAACCATTCGTCCAGCTCGGGTGAAGAGCATGCCATTGCGGGCGTTCCGCGTGGGCAGCACACAATCGAACATATCCACGCCGTGCCGAATTGCCTGGGCCATATCCCAGGGGGTTCCTACCCCCATTAAATAACGGGGCTGATGGGCCGGAAGAAGAGGAGCGGTCTCGCCCACAACCTGAACCATCATCTCTTTGCTCTCTCCCACGCTCAAGCCTCCGAGGGCGTACCCGTCGAAACCGATTTCCTCCAAGGTCTCGACGCTTTTCCTACGGAGGTCCGCATACATTCCTCCCTGAACGATTCCGAAAAGCGCCTGATCCTGATTCCGCCGGGATTCCTTGCATCGCCGGGACCAGTTCAGGGTCAATGCCAGAGAGCGTTCCGCTTCCTCATGAGAAGCAGGGTAGGGAGTGCATTCATCCAGGCACATCATAATGTCGGCCCCCAGCGCCTCCTGGACCCAGATGGCTTTCTCCGGCGTGATTACATGCCTGGCCCCGTCGAGGTGGGACTGAAACTGGACCCCTTCTTCGGAAACTTTGACCAGAGAATTGAGGCTGAAGATCTGGAATCCCCCACTATCGGTGAGCAGGGGATGGTTCCAGTGCATGAATCTATGGAGCCCTCCCAGCCGGCGGATCCGCTCATGCCCGGGCCTCAGATAGAGATGATAGGTGTTGGAAAGGATTATTTCCGCCCCCATCTCTTGAAGTTCTTCCGGGGTCAAGGCTTTTACTGTAGCCTGGGTCCCCACCGGAATGAAAGCCGGGGTGTAAAAGATGCCATGGGAGGTAAGGCATCGTCCCAATCTGGCCGCCGTTCCATTATCGCCATGTAAAATTTCAAATTGCATAAAAACTGTGCCAGTGAAAGAAATAAGAACTATAGACGTTTTTAAAGAATCAACATCGCATCCCCATAACTGTAGAACCGGTAATTCCTCCTTATCGCCTCTTGGTAGGCGGCCAGGATCAAATCCCTTCCAGCAAAGGCTGATACTAACATGAGAAGGGTGGACCGGGGAAGGTGGAAATTGGTGATCAATCCATCCACTACGCGGAACCGATGTCCGGGTAGAATGAACAGATCGGTTTGCTCCTGCCGGGCCTGAATCTTCCCTGCTTCATCCACTGCGGATTCGAGGGCTCTCGCGACCGTCGTCCCTACTCCGATAACCCTTCGGCCTTGGCCACGCGCCAGATGGATCGCTTGGGCCGTTTCCCGGGTAACCTCAAAAAATTCCGGCTCCAAATGATGCTTTTCGACCTCCTCCTGTTTGACCGGCAGGAAGGTCCCCATTCCTACATGCAAGGTTAAGAAAGAAATGGAAACTCCGTTCCTCTGGATTTCCCGCAGGAGTCCATCGGTGAAGTGCAAGCCTGCAGTTGGGGCGGCAATGGCCCCTTCTCTTCGGGCGTAGACGGTCTGGTAACGATCCAGGTCCCGGGTTCTCATATCACGGTCGCCGTTGCGGTGGATGTAAGGAGGGAGCGGAGCAAAACCGATGCGCCTCAAGGATCCTTCCAGATCCTCCTCTTGTCCGCCCTGGAGGGAGAGCCTCCACAACCCCTCGGGAGTCTTCGCCACCAATTCTCCTCTGATGGACGGATCAAGCAGTACCGGAGTCCTCTCCCGTAACTTACCGGCTCCCTGTACCAAGCATTCCCATTCCATCAAATGAGCCCCGCCCGATGGATTCCCCCTTTTTCGTACCAGAAGGATCTCGACCTTACCGCCGCTTTCTTTCTTCCCGATCAGACGGGCAGGCAGGACTTTGGTGTCGTTTACGACCAGCACATCTCCTGAGTGCAAAAAATCCGGAAGCTGGGAAAAATTGCAGTGTTCCCAGTTTCCGTTTTCTCGGTTCACCACCATCAATCGAGAATCTCCCCTCTTTTCCGGGGGATGTTGGGCGATTCGTTGAGGAGGTAATCGATAGTCAAAATCTTTGAGCTTCATCGAGATATCCTGCCGACCTCCACATCCTGATAATAGTATTTCAAGATGGTGTGATACTCCGCTCCCGCATCAGCCATTCCTTTGGCTCCCCATTGGCAGAGGCCCACGCCGTGCCCCCAACCCAGCCCGGAGAAATGATAAACCCCGTCCTTTTGGCTTATCACAAAGTTGGTGGAGCGAAGCTGATCGTAGCCGACAAGACGCCGGAAATCCTTGCCCGAGATCTGCCGTTGATTCCTCTCGGTCTGGACGGTAAGCTTCAATACCCGTCGGCTCTGGCTGCGTTGGCCGATTTCGAGGCCTAAGACCCGGGAGTTGAACGAGGCGCCCTCCAAGGCCACACCCAGGTGCTCCCCGTCTATTGAATAATTCCAGAGGAAATAGGGTGAGTCCAAGCAATAATTGCATTCCGTGCTCCGAAGATAGGGGAAGTTCCCCGCCCACATATTCTCTCCCTCTTCCGTCTTACCGCCGCAGGAGGACGAGTAAACCGCAAAAATGGGACTCCCCTGATAGAGGATCAATTCCCCTCTTGTCGCCTGGACGGCCTTGCGGGACCGACTGTCTTCTTTGCCCACTCCACCATAAACCTGGTCACTTACCCCTGAATCGACATCGTACAGCTCTCCGGAACGGTTGCTTCTCTGATAAAACGCATAAGTCCGGGCGGCGACGACTTGGGCCTTTAACGCTTCGATGCTCCACTGGGAGGAGATTTCATAGTTAATCAGCCCTACCAGATATTCCTCCAGCGGCAATACATTAATAACCCACACATCCTGATTCGGGCCGGGAATCATTTTGATCTGCTCCCGGTACTGCCGGCCATTGATACTCACCGGTCCAGCAGACGAATCTACTACCAATCCTGGAACGGAAAGGGAGTGGCCCCGAACACGAAGACGGGGATGTATTTCTCGTTCGACAGTCAGAGAAGAAGATTTTCTGTCTTTAAAGAGCGTTTGACCTGTTTTCAGGTCATGAAGGACTAACCTTTCTCCAGATAATTTCACCGCCGAAACATCCTTGAGAACCAGAACCCGGATGTCTTCTCTGGCCTCTGCCAGCCGGACAGGGAAAATAAGAATTCCCACTCCGAGTATGGGTCCCAGGAATAAAAAGATAAATCGGAAGAAAAATCGATAGGTTCGAGGGGGGAGGAAACTTTTTATCCAGAAACCTCTCAGGCATTTGATGAATAGCGAATTAAGCAAAATACTATAAAATTCCATGGATGTCAAATTTTTCGGTTCCATCGGAATTCTTAAAAGAAATTCCTGAACAGCCTCAATCCAGGGTAGGGTTTCAATATGATGAGGTTGCGTTGATCTTCTCTTAAATAAGCTTGAGCTACATGCTTCACGTCGTCGGCAGTTACCGCCTGTACCCTTTTCAAAAAATCCTCCGGCATTTCCCATTGTTCCGTAAGCAGGCCCTGGCTGATGAACTCAGCCAGGGACGCATTACTCTCGTTGCGGATGAGCGTCCGTCCCTGGAGGTAACTCTTTATGTCGTTCAACTCCTGAGGAGAAAAGGGTTCTTTTTGAATTCTTTCGATCTCCCGCAGGATAATGGACTTCACCAGGTCGATATTCTTGGGGTCGGTCCCCACGTAAATCCCCCAGAGACCCGTGTCCGAAAGGGGATAATAGATCGAACCCACCAGGTAAGAGAGGCCTTTCTTCTCGCGGATCTCCTGATACAAACGAGAACTTCCCCCCGAACCCAGAGCCGTGTTGATAATCTCAAATGCCGGCCGATCCTTATCCTTCAACCCCATTGCCTGCAGGGTCAGAACCACGATGGCTTGATCGAGAAATTTTCTCCCTCGAACTTCTTTGAAGTGACTTTGACGCAAAGGGGGTGAGGGAAGAGAAGGCCTTTCTTCGACTCTGGGCCAGGAACTGAATTTTTCCTGGATCAAGGCTTGGGCATGACCCGGGTCGACATTTCCGACGACCGTAAGCAGAGCATTGTTCGGGCGGTAATGGGCCCGGTAGAACTGAACTAGGGCGCCGCGTCGGATAGACTTGACGGTCTCCTCCGTACCGGAGATGGGCATCTCCAGAGGGTTTGGCGCGAAGAGAGTTCGCGTAACCAGATTCAGCACGTAAGAGGGAGGATAAATTTTCGCCAGAGAAATCTCCTCCAGGACTACTTTCCTTTCCTTCTCAACCATCTCCTCGGTCATTAGAGAATTTCGGGCTATATCGGCCAAAATATCCAGGGCCAGGGAAAGATGAGCAGGGAGGATGGAAATATGCAGTTGAGTATATTCCCACTGGGTGTACGCATTCAGGGATCCTCCCACCGCCGTCACCTCCCGGGAGATATCCTCGGCTTTGCGTCTGGCCGTTCCCTTGAGGAGAAGATGCTCAACAAAATGGGAAATCCCGTTGGTCCCCGGTGACTCGTAGCGGGAACCAACCCGCACCCAAAGGTCGACGGAAACTGAAATGGTTCCGGGGTTTTGCAGGACTAAAAAATTCAACCCGTTGGGAAGGTTTTCCTTCCCAATGTTGGCCTGGGAGTCCAGGGAAAAGAAGAATGAGCCTATAAGCGTAAAGAGAAGTAAGAAGAAAAAGGGCCCTGAAAAACGGAGGGAATTCATGGCAATAGAGAAATCCTTTCAAATTTGCAGAATTCCAGTATTTATTATACTATTAACATCAATACGGGAAAAATGGAACCTCTTCCTTTTATCAGCCGGGCAGCCAGAGATGGCAGATACGTTTCCCTACTCCCAAGGCAAGAGACCTCTGCCCTGGAGGAAAGCAGCGGCAAAATTCGTTTCCTTTTGCCGAAAGCATAACCTTCGTTTCTCTTCTTTTTGCCCACCCTTATTTTTTCATCGGCGTTTACTAACCAGGCCCGGAGGCCAGGACGCTTCGCTAGGCAGCACGTGGCCCTGATTTCTTCGTGGAAGAGGCGGGAAGAGCTTCCCACCGCTCTCCCGGCCCATGCCCAAGAGGGAAAACCGGGGGTGGGTAAGCTTTTTTAGGTGAGCTTTCTTTGGGGCTTGACAATTGGCCTAAAATTCATTAGTTTTGGCCATTGAACGGGTGATGGGCGTTTCCCCCTACTCTTCCCAAGCAGCAGATAAAACTTATATCGCCAAAGGCAGCGGAAATCCCGAGTCTTGAGGGTCAAGAGCCAAAAACCAAAGAAGGCGGGGTTAACCTGGATATGAAACGGCGAGGGAAAAGATTTTTGGGAGGTATTTTCCCCCACGATGAGTCAGGGGTTACCATGATCGGAGAAGGAATGTCGGTTTCGGGGATTCTCCATTTTGGCGAGGGTATGGTGCGCCTGGACGGCCGCCTGGAGGGAAAGGCCATTGGAAGGGGTACGCTGGTCATCGGAGAGAAGGGCAATCTTCGGGGGGAGATGGAGGTCGGCACCCTAGTCCTGGGCGGCCGTGTGGAAGGAACCGTGTTGGCCACGGGTCTTGCCCACATTACCTCCAGCGGAAAGCTTTTCGGAAAAATTCAGGCCCCCCGACTGATCATCGATCGAGGAGGGATCTTTGATGGGGAGGGGCAATCCGGAGTGCTAACCGGGGATTCTCCTGAAAAGATGCTAGTATGAGGAGCAGGGCCAGTAAACGATTTTTCTGTTCTGTCACTGCCACCCACACTGCTTTAAGACTCTTCCCACTCCCAGCGAAAAGAATCCGTTTCTCCCCGGCAGCGGATATAACCTTGATCGGAGAGCCTGCGCAGCTTGTTTTCTACAAAGGGAAGAGGCATGGAGACGATCCCGGCGAGGCGCCTAGCTAGAGCCTCCAGAGGGTCTTCTTTTCCATTGACTGCCAAGACCTCGGATCGGGGGATCCTTCCCTCCTCTTCGATCAAATCTCCGGCCAGAAGTTTCCAGGCGAAATCCACCTCTACCCGCTTTTCCATCTCTTCTCGGTAGGGTCCCCTATAGGTTCCGTCCAAAGTACCGTTCTTCATTTCCTCAATCTCGGCGCCAAGCGCCTGAAAGAAGGACCTGGCAAAGCCTTCTACCTCTGCCGCGGAAATTCCTTCGGTCTCACTAACCGCGTGGTCGGCGTCGTAGAGCGACCAATCGTCGGTGAGGATTTTGATCCCGTATTCCGAAGCCCTTTCCCGGACCTTCGTCCCGGGAAAGGGGGACAGAACGTGGAAGCCGTAAGGAATCCCCAGGCTCTGGGCAAAGGCGTGACTCTCCTCCATGGTCTCCCGTGTTTCTCCGGGCAAGCCCAGAATGAAGGAGCCGAGGGGGGAGATCCCGGCCTCTTTGCTGAGTTCCACAGCATTCCGGGCCTTTTCCAACGTAGTCCTCTTATGGGCCCGGTCCAGAATTTTCTGATTGCCGCTTTCCAGACCGAAGCAGATCATCCTGCAGCCCGCTTCTCTTAGCTTCCGGAGAAGAGTTGCATCCACTGTGTCCACCCGGGCGAAGATATACATATTCATCTTCAGACCCCGCCGCCCCAGCTCCTCGCAAATCGTGAAGACATGCTGGCGATTCCGGGTGAAGAGGTCGTCATCGATACAGACTTCTTCAAAGCCCAAGCGGTGCGCGGATTCGATTTCGTCCACCACCCGGATAGGATTCCGGAAGCGGCCTTTACGGCCCGTCATGCGGTACCCCACGCAAAATGAACAA
>Ga0187770_10001352_pt1 | contig 12973 bp, 13 predicted proteins | sample 0116_SJ02_MP02_2_FD_133154 | JGI IMG/M metagenome (GOLD analysis project Ga0187770, IMG submission 133154) | Tropical peat soil microbial communities from peatlands in Department of Meta, Colombia - 0116_SJ02_MP02_20_MG | ecosystem: Environmental > Terrestrial > Soil > Wetlands > Peat | place...
AACAACGCGGCGCTCGCCGGCAAAGGACTTGTGACCGTGCCAGGAATTGTCGCTCCGTTTGAATGCAAGCAGTGTGCCTCCTACCGGCGGCACTTCTGCGATGCAGTCGTCGATGTCATTGGCCGAACGCAGCAAACGCAGCCGGCCCCCGGCGTCGCCCCACTTTTCATTCATATAGATCAAGACGGTTATGATTTTGCTTGTGGAGTCGGTGTGAATCTTGCCGTCCTTGGCATCGCACATCCCTCGAACTGTCGTGATGGTCGGACGGCTCGATAGATCGATCCCGAATTTTTCCTCGAACGCCTCGCGAAACTCGTCACTGTTTAGTTCATCCAACAGGGTGCTAAACGCCGAGCCGAAGGTCAGCTCATCGGTCGGAAAGCTTCCGGAAGACGAAATCTTCGGATAGTCGGCGTTGATCTCGGCCAACGGGGCGGGTCCGATGAACCGTTCCACAATCAGATGCTCGAACGGTTCCTTGACAAGCGGCGTTGCGCGGAACGCTTCGATCCCGAGATATTTGAGCACTACCGATCTCCCCGTCCAATCGACAGACGCGGAAAATATCGCGCAGTCATGGGAAAATCCATATTCTTGGCCGTGGCGTGGTTTTTTGCGCGTTTTCAGGCACTTGCCAACGCTCACGTGAGCGGGCTGGCTCAGGATTTCTCTTCCCGCCGCAACGGTTCGCTTGGCGGTGGCGCCCAGTTCCGCAACGCCTCATAGCGCTTGGCGTAGCGGTAATAAGTCCCTTCGAAATTGCCGAAGGCGATCACGAAGCCGGCCCAGCCGTCGATAAATCCGCGCTTGAGAAAGTAGTGCTTGAGAAACGCCCACAGCCCGTGGCCGAGCGCGCTCACCATGGACACGCGCTTATTGCCGAGTTTCGGCGCGCCGAGCGAAGAATAGCGGTTTGCCTTCCTGAGCACTTCTTCCAAATTACGGAATGGAAACTGCCAGATCGCATTCGTAAGCGTGCCCAGAGGCTTGCCGCTGAGGAGTTGGTAGCCTTCGTGCACGGGCTCGAGCGTGTAGCGCATGCTGCCTTTGCGGAAGAGTTGCGGCTGGCGGAAGTTCGGATACCAGCCGGAACCTTTGATCCAGCGACCCATCATGAAACTGCGGCGCGGCACCCGATAGACGTCGCAGGGGGGCGCGTCCGCCAGCAGACTGAGAATCTCGTCCCGCACCGGCGCGGTGCACCGCTCATCGGCGTCGAGACTGAAAATCCAGTCGCAGCGGCAAGCTTCGATAGCGCGATTGCGTAAATCGCCGAAACCTTTGAACGGCACCTGAACGACTCGCGCGCCCAACGACGTCGCGATCTCCGCCGTGCGATCGGTACTGTCGGAGTCGACGACGACGATTTCGTCGGCCCACAGCACGCTTTCGACCGCGGCCTTGATTTTCTCCGCTTCATTATAGGTGAGGATATAGGTCGAGATTGTTTGCATGCTCGAGCGATTATAGGAGTGAAAGCCGCGGTCCGCGCTTTGGGCGATGTTTTTCTCTAATGGTTACACTGGCGGCCCGTTAACGGCTGAAGATTGCGACCGAACTCCCCCTCTTGGGGTCATATATCGGTATTTAGCCGCCGGCGCTCCTGCTTTCGCCATGGTATCGGCTCCAAATCGATATAGCGAACGTTTACCGAGCGCCGGGATTTTTGCTTGGCCATGCCGAGAACGGGGTATGATGATTGAACGGCTGTTTGGCGTCTCAACGTGCGGCGTATCATGAAGAAATTATTGATCGTGTCGATCGTGGCAACTGCCACGGCGTTGGGTGGGTTCCAAGCGCGGGCGGGGTCGGGCGCCGAAAACTTCACGCCCGCCGGCTACGCGCTGCCAGCCGTATACTACGCCGCCGGCTATGCTGCCGCCTGTCCTTTTGGATCTTTCTACGCTTGCCACTACGGCGCGCTCGGCGGCCGCTATTGTGGGTGCTGGCTCGGCGGCGATCATCCCGCCTGTCCTTACGGCTACTCTTTTGCCTGCGGTTACGGCCCGTATGGCAGCGCCTATTGCGCTTGCTATTGACCGATAGCGCAGCGCCAGCGACCCGACGCGTCACGAAGAAGCCATCGACTGCGTCGATCCCGGCGGCTTTTTCCGGGTCATGCCCCAAGTTCATAGATTCAGCTGATAGCTCGCCGGCACCCAGCGATAGCCGCCGCCCGCTTGATCGACGAAGCCGAGGCCCGGAAAAGGCATATGGAAGCCGGCCACGAACAGCTTTTCCGTCGCGGCCATGGACAGAATCCGCCGGCGCGCGGCCACCGCCTTGTCTTTGTCGTCATCGACGTCGAGATGCCAATGCGGCCGCTGGATCGCCATCACGTAGTGGATACAGCTGTCGGTCCAGATCAGAAGGCGCTTGCCCTCGCTTTCGACGTGATAGGCCAGCATGCCGGGAGAATGTCCGGCCGCATCAATCGCCTGGATTCCTGGTGCAATCTCCTCGCCGGGCTTGACGAAACTTGAGCGGTCGGCCAGAGGCAGCGCAAGTTTCACAAACAATTCGCGGTTGAATTTGCGCGCTTCGCGCACGTTTTCACCGCGCTTCCAGAAATCGAACTCGGTCGCGCCGAAGACGTAGCGGGCCTTGGGGAACGTCGGTTGCCCGCCTTCCGCCAAGCCGCCGATATGGTCGGGATGACCGTGAGTAATAACGACAACATCGACGTCCGCCGGCCGGTAGCCGGCTTGGGCGAGCCGCGCGACCAATTCGCCGTCGGACAGCCGGTCGCGCAGCTGCTCGTATTCGCGTCGAAGCGTCCCATTGCCGGTGTCGAACAATATGAGCTGCTTGCCGGTATTGATTAGGGTCGGGATGAATGGATGCTCATAGCGGTCGGGATCGATGTTATTGGCCAGGCAAAGATCGCGCGCTTCGTCGGCGCCGCGCTCCGGCCCGAAACTGGGGTGGAGTCCGTGGCGAATCACTTTGCCGTCGAGGATGTTGGTGATTTCAAAATTTCCGAATTTGAATCGATAAATGGCGGGCTGCATTGCACCTTGCATTGTCGCCGACACGCGATCTCCTCCTATCGATAAATGTTACTGTCGCAAGGGTTCGCATCTTATCTTCACGACACACCGATGCCAGCCGTACGGTGGCACTGTTGTGGGCGATAAAAGCATTCTCTAGATTGGGCAGGCAACGATCATTCACGAGGGAACGCACCATGCACCTCTCCAACGAAAGTATTTTGGTCATCCTGTTTGTCGGCATTGTCGCGGGATGGCTTGCCGGCAGGGTGATGGCAGGCGGCGGTTTCGGGCTTATCGGCGATTTGATCGTTGGGTTGGTCGGTGCATTTATCGGCGATTGGCTATTGCCGCGGCTTGGAATTCATCTCGGAACCGGGATCCTTTCGCTCATTCTGAACGCCTTTATCGGAGCGGTTGTGCTGCTGCTGATCCTCCGGCTCGTCGGCGGCGGATTGGGCCGGCGCCGCTGGGGCGGGCGCTGGTAGGATTTCGCAATCGCGTTACGAGCGAAGTCCGGCTGTCGCCGCCGTTCCTGTCGCGGCTGAGCTCAGTTCTTCCGCGCGGCAGATCTCCTCGACCGTGCGGCCGCGCGTTTCGATGCCTAGAATCAATACGATCAGCGCTGCAGTCACGAAGCTTGCGGCGCCAAGCGTGAACACGCCGGTATCGCCAACGGTGCCGATGATGTAGCCAACCACGATAGGCCCGGTAATTGCGCCGATGCGGCCGAAGGCCGAGGCCATGCCGGCGCCGGTCGATCGCGCACGTGTCGGATAGAGCTCGGGCGTGTAGGCATAGAGGCAAGACCACATGCCGAACATGAAGAACTGCATGACGAAACCGTTGACGAACAGCATCGTGCCTGTCGAGGAATGGCCGTAAATGTAGGCCATCAGTGCGCTGAAAAACAAAAACAGCGCAGTCGTCGGCTTGCGTCCGATGCGCTCAAGCAATATCGCGGCAGCATAGAAGCCGGGAATTCCGCCCACCGTTATGAGCGTTATGAAGCCGATCGACTTAACGACGGAGAAGCCGTGCTGACCCAGAATAATGGCAAGCCAGGAGGTCAAACCGTAAAAGCCGAGCAGCGCAAAAAACCAGACCGAGAACGCCATGATATTGGCGCGTAGATAAAATCGTGAGACCAACACGGCGATCGGGTTGCGTGTCTGGAGCGTAGTCTCAGCGAGAAACGGCTTGGGTGGAGGAAGCTTTGCCCTGGCGGCTGCCTCGACGCCAGCTTCGATCTTGGCCATCACCGCCTCGGCCTCGGCATAGCGGCCATGGTCCGCGAGCCAGCGCGGGGATTCCAATAAACCGCTGCGGACCCAAAACACGACGAGCGAAAGCAGGCCGACGACGACAAACACCCAGCGCCACCCCGCGAGCGGCAGCACGAAATAAGCGATCGTTCCTGAAATTATGAAACCGATGGCCCAAAAACCTTCCATGAAGGCGATGTATTTGGCGCGCATATTGGCGGGAATGATCTCCGAAAGCACGGCCTGGGCCACCGGTGCTTCGCCGCCGACCCCGACCCCAATTAAAAATCGGAATAGCATCAGCGAAGCGATATTCCAGGCTCCGGCCGCCAAGAAGCTCGCCAGGCCCCACAAGATCATGGTGCTTTGAAACGCGATTCTTCGTCCGAATAGGTCGGAGAACGAGCCGATCAGAAGGTTGCCGACCAGTTGGCCGAGGAAGGTCATCGACGCGAGATAGCCCACTTGGACCGGCGTCAGGTCGAAATAGTTTTTTAGGTCGCCGATAAGAAACACCAGCAGAGCGACATCGACCTGATCGGCCAGCCAAGCCGTAGCGACGATTGCAAACAGGCGTTTCTGATAGGCCGTCATTGGCAAGCGTTCGAGGCGACCCGGAATATTGATTCGCGCCGCTTGGGTGTCCCACGCAACCGTTGCGGTATCGATCGCGTTCGGCGCCGTGCTCATGGTCTGTCTCCCCCCACGCTCTCTCTCTTCTGACGGTTCACCGCTGCGCTAGTGATAGAGCTCGAGTTCAGGACGCGAGTCCGGAATGAAGCCGTCTCGGTTCGGCATCATCACTTTGGGCAAGGTGGTGGCGTTCATTGTGTCGGTCGGCGGGATGATCTTCGCCTCGGAGAGGATGTAGGCGACAACCGCATAGACGTCATTGTCGCTGAGCGAGCCCGGCGCGCTGAACGGCATCGCCCGCTTGACATAATCGAACAGCGTCGTTGCATAGGGCCAGTAACTCTCCACCGTCTTGATCGGCGTGTCGCTCGCCAGCGTGCCGCGGCCGCCGAGCAGGCGATCGCCGCCGATGCCCTTGACGGGGTTGCCCTGACCCTTGTCGCCATGACAGGCCGCGCAATTGTCGGCGAAGACTTTTGCGCCGGCGGCTGCGGTGCCGCTGCCCGGCGGCAGGCCCGCGCCATCGGCGGGGATAGCGAAGAATTTCGCTAGCTCCTGTGGGCCGATCGGCGTACCGAAACCGAAACGACTTTGGCTTTGCGCGAACGCCGTGGAGGCTGCCGCGACCGAAACCAACAAGGCCACGGTTCGCAGGATGCGCTTACGCGTGAACATTGGAAACGCCCCCCATTTCGTCGACGGCCCAGCTCTGGATCGCATTGAGGTGATAGATCGATCCGAACGGACCGTGCGATCCGCGAATGGCGATCAATTGCTTGAGTGTCGGCTGAATGTAGCCGGTTTCGTCGGTGCAGCGGCTCTGCAGGATCGCAGGCTTGCCGTCCCACGTCCACGGACAGCTGAAGCGGACGGTGCAAATCGGCTCGGGCGTGACATTGAGTTGCGCCGGGCGCCAGGTTTGGCCGCCATCGACGGAGACATCGACCGACTGTACGCATCCGCGGCCGCTCCAGGCGAGCCCCGTGATGTTGTAGAAGCCCGGTCCCGGCAGCTTCATGTCGCCGGACGGGAATGTGATGACGGACTTCGCTTCCATTTCCATGCTGAACTGCCTGGCTTTGCCGTTCGCCAGCAGGTCGGTGTATTTGGAGGTCTCTTCGCGTGTCATGAAGGGTTTGTCGCTGACCTCAAGCCGCCGCAGCCATTTTATGTGGGTGTTGCCTTCGTAGCCGGGCAGCAGGAGCCGCAGCGGATAGCCCTGTTCGGGTCGGATCGCCTCGCCATTCTGGCCGTAAACAAGGAGCGCGTCCTTGAGCATCTTCTCCATCGGAATGCTGCGCGTCATGACCGCCGCATCCGATCCTTCCGCCAGAACCCAGGTGGAGCCGTCCTTGAGGCCGACTTCGCGTGCGATCGTCGCAAATTGCACGCCGGTCCATTCGGACGTGCTGAGGAGCCCGTGCGTGCCCTGCACCGTCTTCTGGGTCGGCTTGTTCCACTCGGTGAGACCATTACCCGAACATTCGATGAAATGTTTGCGAGTCACCGCGGGAAACCGCTTGAGATCGGCCATGGAGAATTTTTTCGGCGTATCCACCATGCCGTGCACGAACAGCATGTGATTGGCGGGATCGATCGTCGGAATACCGCCGTGGTGACGTTCGAAATGCAGACCGGACGCCGTCAGATTGCCCAACATCTTGTCGAGCGGCGTGAAGCTCCACGACGTGTACTCGTTGGGAGTCGGAAAGCGCACGCGCACTTCGGTTTCGAACTGCGAGCGCGTGCCGTAGCCGCCGTCGCCGTCCACCGGACGACCCTGGACCTTGGTCGGGTCGGCGGGAACGTCGTAATAGACGGCGCCGGGCGGCGCTTTCTGCGCCAGCGCGGCGGTCGAGCCGGCTAGCCCCGCGGCCGATCCGGCCGCGAACAAGAACTTGCGACGGCTTGCCGGCGAGCGCGGAAACATTCCGTCCTTACACGCGCAATCTTCAGTGTCGCGCTTCTGCTGCGCGGTCTGCCGCGCTTCGGCAATGACCATTTCGTCGGCCAAGCGCCGCGATTTTTCGTCGTAAATGACAATGCCGTCGTCGCCAATTTTCACGTGCGCCTCCCCATGGCATGACGGGCTTCTATTTCGCAGGCTTATCGTTCGCCCGCGGCCCGTTAAAGTTGTCCATTAGGATACCGCAAACGCACAGAATTTCTCCAGCGCACTGCCTATGATGTAATTGATGCGGTCTAACGGGCGCGAATGCCAAAAAGCGGTTAGCGCGCCGACGCCGCGTATTGTGGCGCAGCGGGCCGCTCCCCGACAATCCGCGTTTCGGTGGCAAAACCCCAGGCCGGATCGAAGCGGTGAACCTGATAGACAGGCCGAATCCTCATGTGCGGCGGATAGTCGCCTTTGCGCAATGTCGTTGCGATACAGGGCGTCACTATCGCAGGGATGCTCCCGACACGGCCCTCGGCGGCGCGATGGACGTGGCCGCTGAAGACGGCGACCACCCGCCCGGAATGCTGCAAAGCTTGCCGCAGCCGCGACATCGTCTCCAGCGTTTCGAAGTGAAGCCGGTCAGGCCCGACCGTGACCTCGAATGGCGGATGGTGCGTGAAAACCGCGATAGGCTTTTTGGTCTCGGCGTCGATCAGGTCGATCAAATGTCCGATTTGTTCGTCGGAAAAGCCGCCCTTGTTGCTTGCCGAACTTAAGGTATCCAGCGCGATCAATCTGACGGGATAATCGTCAATCGCGTAATCGATGAAGCCGGAATCGGACGCGAGATAACCGCATGACGCAAAGGCAGCGCGCAAATTCGCTCTGTCGTCCTTGTTGCCGGGGAGCACATAGACCGGCGCGCGCGCCTTGGCGAGAGCGGCTACGGCTTGCGCGTATTCGTCTTGGCGTCCGTTATGGACGATGTCGCCGGTGTGGACGATGACGTCGGGGGCCGGATCGAGCGCGTTGATGTCGGTAATCGTCAGCGCGAAGTCGCGGAGCCACCGATCGGAGTCCGGCCCATCGAGCGCCAAATGCGTATCGGAGATTTGCGCGATGATCATGGGGTCGGACTGCTTCAGCCCTTCGATTTCAGGCCGGCGTAATACTCCTTGAGGATCGCCACCACCTCCGGCCGGCTGAACTCGGGCGGTATGTCCGCATCGCTCGAAAGCATTTCGCGCTGCTGCGTGCCGGAGATCGAGATGTGGTACTTCGGATCGTGGGGACAGGTTTTAGCCGTCGCCATTCCGTAGCATTTGCGGCAGTAAAAGGTGACGTCGATCTTCAGCGGCTTGGTATGAAGCGCGCCGGGCCAGAGCTGGTCGAAAATGTGGTGCGCGTCGAAGGGGCCGTAATAGCTGCCGACGCCAGCATGATCGCGCCCGACGATAAGATGCGAGCAGCCGAAATTCTGGCGAATAAGGGCGTGCAGCAGCGCCTCGCGCGGGCCGGCATAGCGCATCTCGATCGGATAGCCGGCCTGAATGACGGTTCCCGGGCGGAAATAATTGTCGATCATCGCCTGGATCGCGCGGGTGCGAACGTCAGCGGGAATGTCGCCTTCCTTCAATTTCCCGAGCACCTGATGGATGAACACGCCGTCCGAGACTTCCACCGCGATTTTCACCAGGTGCTCATGGCTGCGGTGCATGGGATTTCGGGTTTGGAAGGCTGCGACATTCGACCAGCCGCGCTCGAGAAACATGGCCCGCGATTGGGCGGGGCGGATGTAGAGGCTCGGATATTTTGCGGGATATTCGCCTTCGCTCAGCACATGGATAGGGCCGGCGAGGTTGACATCGCCTTGGCCCAAGACCTTCGCCACGCCTGGATGTTTCGGGTCGGCGGTGCGGTAGACGTGTTCGGCTTCGAGCAGCTTGTCGATCGAATATTTTTCGTGAACGTTCATGACAGCGAGAATTTCGCTCGTCTCCGCGTCGATCAGCGCGACTTCTTCTTCGGGGCGGATGCTATCGGCGAGGTCTTTGCTGACGGAAAGCGTGATCGGGATCGGCCAAAACACGCCGCCCGCGAGTTTCATTTCCAAACAGGCGCCGTGCCAGTCGTCATAGCCCATAAAGCCGCCAAGCGGCGTATAGGCGCCCATGGCCAGCATGAACACGTCGGAAACCGTGCGCGAGTCGAGAGGAATTTTCCGCAGTTTCGCCGCGCGCTTTTTTTCCTCGGTCCGTTCCGCCTCCGGCACCAAGAGCGGCTTGACCTCTTGCGAATTGTGCGGCGGCACCAGTTGCGACATGCGGCTGTTTCCTGAAATCGAACTTTTTCAGATAGGATGACCTTCATGTAAAAGCCTCCCGGAGCCCGTAGGTCCGGAAGATGCGGCGTTCCAGGCAGCCGGACGATCGGCCTATTCAGTCTATGATGTGATAAACCGGCGCCTTCTCCATATTCCATTTTCCGGTCTCCCGGTCGTAGCGGGAGAGGGTGAAGCAATGCCAATTCTCGTCGTCGAGCTTCGGATGGTCAGCCCGATAGTAATAGCCGGGCCACCGCGTTTCGGTTCGGAACAAAGTGTGTTGCGTGACGCATTCGGAGGCCAACACTCGGTGCTGCAGCTCCCAGGCGCGCTGAAGCTGATGAAGGTCTTCGGCTCCGAGATGGGCCAGATCTTCCTTTAGCATATACAGGAGCTCGAGCCCGCGGGTCAGGAGAGGCTCGTTGGTCGTATAGTGGGCGCTAATGCCGCCGACATATTCGTCCATGATTTTTTCAAGACGCTGAAGGCCGTGAATCGGCAAAAGGTAGCTCGGCGAGACGGTTCCTGCGACGATTTCGTTCCGCCCGATCGCGAAATTTTCCATCGGTTTATAGACGGTCTTCTTCAGTTCTTCGTACTCCGCCTCGCTGACCTGCGGCGTCTGTTTGCCCAGCTCGTTGACGTATTTTACGGCGGCCTTGCCGGCGATCCGGCCTTCGGTGAAGGATCCCGACGAGAATTTGTGCGCGGTTCCGCCGATCGTGTCGCCGGCGCCGAATAATCCCTCGACGGTCATCATCCGGTTGTAGCCCCACTGATATTCCGCGGGTGCGTAGTCTTCCGGACCGCTCGCCCAGGCGCCCGAACAGGTCGCGTGTGAGCCCATGACATAGGGCTCTGACGTGGTCAGTTCGGGGTTGGTTTCCTTCGGATCGATATTTTGCGAAGCCCAGACGACGGCCTGTCCGATGGTCATGCCGAGGAAGTTCTCCCAGCCGACCGTCTCTTTGTGCGCGTCTTTGAAGGCCTCCTTCGTCACCATGCGAATGGGACCCCTGCCGGCTTTCACCTCCTCAAGCAGCGCGTGGTTGCGCAGGCAGGTCGGCACCGGATGCCGATCGACGTAGTCTCCGACCCTTTCTCTAAGCGTGTTGAACCATGTCGGTTCGTATTCTTGCCCATAGGCGTTTTGCGTGTAGGTCTTCAGATGCAGGAAATAGGCGCCGACCGGGCCATAGCCGTCCTTAAATCGCGTAAGGACAATCCTGTTCTCCATCTGCGTCATCTTTGCGCCGGCGAGGATCGGCAAGGCATAGGCGGACGCGCTGCTCCACGGGGCGTACCAGGTTCGACCCATGCCTTCGCCGACCGCACGCGGCTTGAAAATGTGCGATGCGCCGCCGGCGGCCACGATGACCGCCTTGGCACGAAAAACATAGAAGTCCCCGGTACGCACGTTGAAACCAATGGCTCCGGCAACCCGCTTGGGCCGGTCTTTGTCCATCAGCAGGTGGGTCACCATGATCCGGTTGTAGATTTCGGTGGCGGCCTTGCGCGCGGCCTCGGCGACGATCGGCTTATAGCTCTCGCCGTGGATCATGATCTGCCATTTGCCTTCGCGCTGATATCTGCCGGTCTGTGGGTCCCGCATGATAGGAAGGCCCCACTCCTCGAATTTATGAACCGTGGAATCGACGTGGCGCGCGATGTCGTAGCCTAAATCTTCGCGCACCAGACCCATGAGATCGTTGCGCGCGTAGCGGACATGGTCTTCGGGCTGATTTTCGTTCCACTGCATGCCCATGTAGCAGTTGATCGCGTACAGGCCTTGCGCGACCGCGCCGCTGCGTTCGATGTTCGCTTTCTCGACGCACACGATCTTTAAGTCACGGCCCCAGTATCTTGATTCATAGGTGGCGCCGCACCCGCCCATGCCGCCGCCGACGACGAGGATGTCCGAATCAACAAAAACGGTCTTGTGGCGGCGCATCACAGCGGTCCTTGCTTGAATCGATTTGGAGCGAGCGCCGGCAGCGTATCGATTTTGAGCGCTTCGGGCTCGTGCGCGAGCTCCTGAGACTTCATCGCGTCCGCGCCCGGCGCCGCGTATTCGGCCGGCGACTTGATCGAACCCCATGGCGTGGTTCTGATCGGCGAAACGAAATCCTTTTCGCGGCCGTCGCGGAACTTGATCTTCCAGGAAATGGTCCCCTTGTCCTCTTCGCGGCGCGCGCGGACGCTGTGGCCAAGCGGCGCGAAGTCGGCGTAGCCACGACAGTCAATCGCGAACTGCGGGCAGGCCTTCACGCAGGAATAGCACTCCCAGCACATATTGGGTTCGATATTGAGGGCGCGGCGGTAGGTCGTGTCGATGTGCATGATGTCGGACGGGCAGATATCCACGCAATGTCCGCAGCCGTCGCAACGGGTCATGTAGACGAAGGTCGGCATGTTGTTCTCCTGTACCGAGGACCGATGTGCGGCCGATCAGTAATGGTGCGCGTGTTTGTAGCCGCCGCCGTAAATTCTCGGTGCGTCGGCGGGAGGCGGTAGATTGCTCATGGTCCCGTTTGCTTCGGCTACTCTCTTTTCCAAGGCCGCCGCAGGCTTGAAGAACATGTGAGAGAATTTGGACCACGGAATCGATCCAAACAGAACGGTGGTGGAAAGGAGATAAAGCGTAAGGAATGGATACGCCCAGGCGGCGCTGCCCACCGTCTGCACCACGGCCCACGCCAGACCGAATGTCACGCTCAAAACAAGTGAGACGATAAACAGGTCCGCGCGCATAAAGCGGAGCGGCGAATGGCCCTCCGCGGCGACATCGGCGCGGATGAAAAACCAGAACCAGTACCCGCCCAAACAAACCATCAAAGCCCCCATGTACCACAGCGTCGTTATATTTGCGGGCGTGGGGATGGCTCGCGTCGGATAGGCGAAGACCATGATGACCGTAGTGACGAGGTAAATAATAAAGCCGTACATCGTCAGCAGATGGGCAATTCTGCGCCGCGCGTTGCAGAATTCACCCGACGTCATGACGTCAACCACGGCGGTTCGAACTGCCAACGACGCCATCTCGCCGCCGCCAACCTGCCGCTTCGCCTTGTTCCGGGAATTCCGCCAGTTGTTGAAAAAATATTCGGCGCTCCTTTTGTGCATGATGTCGAAAAGAGTGCCGCCGACGACCAAGAGCGCCATGACGACGACGTACGTCTGCATGACGGCGGGCGGCACGAACGCCGAAAGTTCGGCGAACGGATTGCTGATGAACATCGGTGAATCTCTCAAAGCTTGTTTGGAAGAACTCTCGTCGAGGTCGCCATCGCCTGACTCATCGCGCCATGTTGTCTTCCTAGAGTGCAATCGTTTCAAGTTGAATCGATTGCGGCTCTAGATGTTTGATGAGACATGATCTTTTCGGAAAACCGGTTTCCACTTTTCCGATCATGCCCTAGGGAGTCTTCCTAGCAAAGCTGCGCGTTGGTTTGTAGCCAATAATTTCGTTGCGTCCCGTCAATATATTCATAAACGCGAGTATCGATTTGGCGACGGACGTGGCAGCGCGAATTCTCGCGTCGCAAGACACGCCATGTCCCGCTCGCTGCGGCCGGCCGCGAAACATCGCATCGTTACTCGGCGATTTTCATTCGCCGGTCAGATCGCGGCGACGTCCTTCAAGGGCTGCTGCGTAACGGCGGAGCACATAGGCTTCGGTGAGCAGTCCGACGACCTGCCGATTGAGGAAAGAATGAACGACGACAAGCGCCTCCGCTTCCGCCCGGTCAAAGGCCAAGACGGCTTCCTTCACCGCCATTTCTGGCACCAGCATCTCGTCGGGGTAGTGTAGCAGATCCTTGACGGCCTTTTCCGGTGCGACTTCCGCGGAATGGGCCTCCGC
>Ga0187770_10001353_pt1 | contig 12972 bp, 6 predicted proteins | sample 0116_SJ02_MP02_2_FD_133154 | JGI IMG/M metagenome (GOLD analysis project Ga0187770, IMG submission 133154) | Tropical peat soil microbial communities from peatlands in Department of Meta, Colombia - 0116_SJ02_MP02_20_MG | ecosystem: Environmental > Terrestrial > Soil > Wetlands > Peat | place...
GAGGGCCTCTTTAATATTTTCAGCCGTCGAAGAGGGTGGCTGTTTGAAGCCAAGTTCTTCAATGAGATCGTGAAAACGGTCCCTGTCTTCCGCTATATCGATCGATTCAGATGATGTTCCGAGTATGGGAACGCCCGCCTCAGCCAGGGAAACGGCAAGTTTCAGCGGTGTTTGGCCTCCGAATTGCAGTACCACCCCTATAGGATTTTCTTTCTCATAAATATTCAGAACGTCCTCGAATGTGAGCGGTTCGAAATATAACTTGTCTGAGATATCGTAATCTGTAGATACTGTTTCAGGGTTTGAATTGACCATTATGGTTTCATAACCCTCTTTCCTGAGAGCCATAGAGCAGTGGACGCATGCATAATCGAACTCGATGCCCTGTCCGATACGGTTCGGACCACTTCCGAGGATCATGACCTTTTTTTTCTCGTCGGGGTTCGATTCATCCTCGTCTTCATAAGTTGAATAAAAATAAGGCGTCTTGGCTTCAAACTCAGCCGCACATGTATCCACGAGCTTGTAAGTCGGAACAACGCCGATCGATTTTCTATATTCTCTGACCTCTTTTTCGCAGGGATTATTCTTTAAAACCTTAGAGAGCTGTGTATCAGAGAAGCCCAGTTGTTTTATTTCTTTCATTTCATCGTAATCAAAACCCGAGATGTCCCTTCCTGAAATCAAGTTCTCCTTTTCCACTATTTCACTGATATTATTTAAAAACCATCTGTCAATTTTAGATATTTCGTAAATTTCATCGATCGTAAAGCCAGATTTCAATGCGTCTTTTATTACAAGTATTCTATCAGGATTTGGCAACCTCAGTTTTTCAGTTATAGTTTTTCTGAAATCGGCCGGGCCGACGCCAGTCTTTCCATAAAGTAAGTCATTCAAACCGGTATATTTGTTCTCAAGAGAGCGGAGACCCTTCTGGAGCGCCTCTTTAAATGTCCTGCCTATCGCCATAACCTCTCCGACAGATTTCATCTGAGTCCCGAGAAATGGTTTTGCTTCCTTGAACTTTTCAAAATTAAAACGGGGTATTTTAACAACTGCATAATCGATTGTAGGTTCGAAGGAAGCCGGCGTTTCTTTCGTAATGTCATTTGGTATCTCTTCGAGAGTGTAACCTACTGAGAGTTTTGCTGCAAATTTGGCTATAGGAAAACCCGTGGCCTTGGATGCAAGTGCCGAGCTCCTTGAAACACGTGGATTCATCTCTATGACCATCACATCACCGTCATCAGGATTAATTGCAAACTGGATATTGGAACCACCCGTATCAACGCCTATCTCTCTTATTATAGCAATGGAATAATCCCTGAGCCGCTGATATTCTTTATCAGTCAATGTCTGTATAGGGGCGACTGTAATGGAATCTCCGGTGTGAACACCCATTGGGTCGAAGTTTTCAATGGAGCATACTACAACAACGTTGTCTTTTTTATCTCTCATCACCTCAAGCTCGAATTCCTTCCAGCCAAGGAGAGATTTATCGATCTGAACCTCACCTTTGATGCTCGCATCAAGACCCCTCTTCACAATCTCTTTGAACTCATCAATATTGTAAGCGATGCCTCCACCAGTCCCGCCCAGAGTATATGCCGGGCGGATGATGTTTGGGAATCCTATCCCGTCTACTGATGCGACGGCTTCTTCAAGTGAATGAATGATGAAGCTGTCAGGTACTTTCAGTCCTATCCGCTTCATTGATTTGTTAAATTCTTCCCTGTCTTCTCCCTTTTTAATGGCCTCGTAATTTGCCCCGATCATTTCCACGTTATATTTTTCAAGTATCCCTGCCTCGTGGAGTTTAACGGCAGAATTCAGCGCAGTCTGTCCTCCGAGGGTCGGCAGGAGGGCATCAGGCCTTTCCCTTTCAATGATCTTTTCGAGATAATCAATCGTTATAGGTTCAATATAAGTTTTATCAGCCATTTCAGGGTCAGTCATTATTGTCGCCGGATTTGAATTAATCAGTACGACCTCGAATCCCTCCTCGCGGAGTGCTTTGCAGGCCTGGGTACCTGAGTAATCGAATTCACATGCCTGACCGATGATGATCGGGCCGGCTCCAATAATGAGAATTTTATGTATGTCAGTCCTTTTGGGCATAGTGCCTCTGTACTTTATGAGGAATTTATTATAAAGTGAGCACTTAAAATTGTCATTTATTTCAATCGCTGATATTTTGTAATATTCCTTTTACCCGTTTAAAATACTAGGGCTTTTATCAACCATTCAGGAGGGAGGCATGTTTTTAGGTTTTACCGGTCCAAACGCTGCCGGAAAGAGTGAAGCTATAAAATACCTTGTGGAAAACAAAAAATTTATCGCTTTTTCACTCTCAGATATTATTCGCGATGAAGCCTCAAGACAGGGATTGGAACTCACACGCGACAATCTTATCGATATCGGCAATGATTTGAGGGAAAATGAAGGCCCGGCAGTACTCGCTAAAAGAATAATACCAAAAATAAAAAATCTTCCGCAGGCAGTGGTGGACAGCATTAGGAACCCGTACGAAATAGAGGTGTTAAGGGGTAACCTGAAATCTTTCAAGCTCATAGGTATAACTGCAGATGTGAACTGTAGGTTTGAAAGGTCCATTAAAAGGGGAAGAATCGGTGACGGGGAGACCCTTGAGGAATTTATTAAAAAAGATGCAAAGGAAAATTCATCGGACAAAAAGGCCCAGCAGCTTACCCGTTGTTTTGAACTGGCTGATTACAAAATCGAAAATTCAGGCAGCCTGAAGGCACTGCACAAAAAATTAGACTCCATCCTGTCCGAACTCAAGTATAAACCTTACTCTAGGCCATCATGGGATGAATACTTCATTAAGATGGCTTTTCTCATTGCAGAGCGATCCACCTGCATCAGACACCATGTAGGCGCTGTGCTGGTCCATAACAATCGCATAATAAGTTCAGGCTATAACGGCGCGCCTTCCGGTATCAAAGACTGCATTGAACTGGGATGTCTGAGGGACCAGCTGGGGATTAAATCTGGGATGCTGCAGGAGATCTGCCGTGCTGTCCATGCCGAGCAAAATGCAATTATACAAGCCGCATTGCAGGGTACGACAACCGAGGATTCGACAATCTACTGTACCCATTCTCCATGTATAATATGTGCTAAAATGGTTGTCAATGCAAAGATAAAAAAATTTATTGCCTGTACATATTATCCAGATAAGACATTCGAAGACCTGTTTAAAGAAGCGGGAGTGAAATTTGAGCTGATAGAGCGGCCTGCCCTCGAAATTGGATTTTTAGATTAACCCCGGAGTTAAAGGGAAAAATTATGCCAAGTGTCGAACTTGCCGGATTTAACGTAGATGCTGTTATCCTTGCATCTCTTAAGGAACATGGCTGGGACGGCAGAGACAATATTACACCCGAAACCCTCTCGGCGGCTTACGCAAGGATAAGCAGGGATAAGCGCTCAGTTGGTGAACTTCGAGCTATTGCCAGGGACGCACTGGACAAAGCAAGAAAATCCAATGAAAATATCATATTCAAAATGGGGCATCATTCAGTGGCGGAACATGCCTTCCTAAATTTTGATATCACAGGTTTATCGAGACTTGCTGCAGAATCGCTTGAAGAATCACGGTTAAGTTCATATACCGAAAAATCCCAGCGCTATATAACCCTCGAGGGAGATACAGTGATTCCCTACGAATTCAATAATGAAGATAAAAAAATTTTTTCCAGAACTTATCAAAGGCAGGTTGACGCATACATGAAACTTTTCCATGCCCTCCATGAATACCGAAAGAAAATTAACCCTGACATGATAGCCGACAAATCGGGGGAAAGTGTTCTCGAGGGATGGGCCAAGGAAGATGCACGCTATGTTCTGTCGCTCGCTTCCGTCTGCCAGCTCGGATTTTCTGTTAATGCAAGAAATCTTGAATATATAATCCGTAAACTGAAGTACCACCCCCTCCGGGAAGTGAGGGAACTTTCCCTCGATCTTTATGAGAAGGTTAAGGCTGTAGTACCTTCTCTTATCATACTAACAGACTCAGTGACCTTTAAAAAACAGACAGGGAGAGAAGTGTCTGACGGAATATTGAAAGATAGCCGGAAGAAACTTAAACTGCTAACAAAAAAATATTTCAGCAGAAGATCCTCAAAATCAGGCAATAACGTTCTTCTTCTCAATTCAACGCCGCACCCTGATGTAATAATCATATCATGCCTTCTTCATTCCTCCTCTAACCGCCCCTACAGGGACTGCCTTTCTGCCGCCGAAAAAATGAACAAAAGAGGCAGGGATCTTTTTTTTAAAGAGATTTTCAAAGAGCTAGAAGAACATGATACACTTTACAGGGAATTCGAGAACGTAAATTTTCTCTTTGAAATAACACTTAGTTCTAGTGCTTTTGCCCAGATGAAAAGGCACAGGATGATGACGATAATTAAACAGCCTTATGATATAGCGCTTGGTGTCACCGTCCCTCCATCGATAGTTGAAATTGGAATGTCAGGCTACTTTGATGATATTATAGGGGAAACGGAAAGTGTTTATGAAAAATTAAAGTGTAAATATGGAGAAGCCGCTGATTATATTCTTACAAACGCCCACAGGCGAAGAATACTTGTAAACGTAAATCTGCGTGAAATCTATCATATAGCCAGGCTGAGGATGGATTCTCAGGCTCAATGGGATATCAGGAATGTCGCTTCGGAAATGGTTGAGGCCGTAAAAGATGCCGCTCCTGGAGCTGCTGCCCTTGCATGCGGAAAAGACAAATTTGAAAAAATCAAAAGGGATTATTATACATGACGGTGAGACAGCGAAAATGGAATTCCCTTCCAAATGAGCGGTGTTCTCTTGCTTTACGGGATAGCAAATTCATATCTTTAATATAGAACGCTGACAGCACCCATTATTATGTAAAATTGTCAGTCTGCTGTTAGAAAAAAATATTTTTTCTCAAACTCTTGACTTATTACTACGGTTGTAGTATATTTATTATACTACATATGTAGTAAATCAGAGAATCGAATCCTTTTCTGAAGAGTTTTGTCCTGATGTTTCAAACCCATGGAAAGGGAGGTTGACTCTTTCTGTGGGTTTTGTTTTTTTAATATAATATTAATTATTTATGGAAAAAAATAATTAATAAAGGACAGTCCTCTTCATCAGAATTTTGTGCTGACTAACAGGCGGTAATGCGAATACCCTCCCGCGAATGCCGCCTGTTTTTATGTTTTTTATTTTTCTCTGGCTTTTCCGATAAACTTGGTATCATTATTTGGGATAATTTTCTCAGACCGTTCTGATCTCCCTTTGCCTGTTCCTCATATGCGGCGCCGCCGAGATTTTTTGCCGGTCTGCAGCAAAGATCCTCAAAATCCTGTGTCTTCTCTGACGTTATGTTCCCTTTCCCGGATCAAATTATAGAACAAAATCAAAATCTTCTTTATAATAAATGCTCAAATTTATGGATGGGGAATCACATGAAATTATTCGAAAAACTCCTTGAAGAAATTCTGGCTGAATCCCTTAAAAATTCATATCCCCATTTCAAATGGAGGGATAATCTTTATATTCAAAAAACAAACAGTGAGGAATTCGGTGATTACCAGACTAACTTCGCGATGGTGAATGCAAGGGATTTTAAAATGGCCCCCCGAGCTCTGGCAGAAGATATCGTGAGAAGGACAGGTTCCAATGAGGTTTTTAAAAAGATAGAGGCTGCCGGACCTGGTTTTATAAATATATTTATTAACGATGATTACATCGGAAAAACGGTTGGAAAGATTGGCGAAGAAGCTTATGATTTTTCCTTTCTGGACAGAAAGGGTGATATAATTATAGATTATTCATCTCCAAATATAGCTAAAAGAATGCATATCGGTCACCTCAGAAGTACTGTGATCGGTGACTCGCTTAAGAGGATCTTCCGATTCCTGGGCTACAGTGTCATCGGCGATAATCACGTGGGAGACTGGGGAACTCAGTTCGGAAAATTGATTGTCGGCTACAGGAAATGGCTTGATAAAGAAGCCTATGCTGAAAATCCTGTTGAGGAATTGGAAAGAATTTATGTCAAATTCGAGAAGCTTTCTGAAAATGATCTGTCACTCATTGAAAGCGCCAGGAAAGAATTAAAAGATCTGCAGGATGGAAAAGAAGAAAGCAAAAGGTTATGGCAGGAATTTGTTGATGTTTCTCTTCTTGAATATGAAAAGATATATAAACGGATAGGCGTTGAATTCGACACATTTTATGGAGAATCTTTTTACAATGATATGATGCCATCAGTAATACTTGAACTCAAGGATAAGGGCCTTGCCGTAAGATCAGAAGAGGCCCTTGTTGTTTTTTTCGACAAAAATGAGAACATCCCCGTATGCATTGTTCAAAAAAAAGACGGGGCATACCTGTACGCAACATCAGATCTCGCATGCCTTAGATACAGGCATGAAAATTACGATCTTAACAGAGTAATATATGTTACTGACGATAGGCAGATAACTCATTTCCGTCAGGTTTTCAGAATAGCGGACATGCTGGGGTGGAATATAAAGAAAGAGCATGTCTGGTTCGGGGTGATGCGGTTTCCCGAAGGAATATTTTCAAGCCGTAAGGGCAATGTCATCCGCCTTGAAGACCTTCTAAATGAAGCGAAAAAACGCATATTAGCTATAATCGCGGAAAAAAATCCTGATTTGCCCCCGGAGGAAATGGAAACTGCATCTGAAGTAATCGGTATAGCCTCCGTAAAATATTTCGATCTGAGCCAGAACAGGACCAGCACCCTTATATTTGATTGGGACAAAACACTGAATTTTGACGGTAACACGGCACCCTATCTCCTATATACTTACGCCAGGATAAGGTCGATACTGCGAAAAGCATCGGAAATGAACAAATCAGTGGACAGCAGTGCAGTAATTTTATTTACAGAAAAAATTGAAAGGACCCTGGCCGTTAAACTGACACGCTTTCCTAATGTTGTTTTAAAATCAGCTGAAAATTATACACCGAATTTTATCGCCGATTACCTTTTTGAACTGGCTCAGAACTTTAACACATTTTACAATTCCCTTCAGGTCCTTAAGGTCAGGGAAGAAATTATGAAATCCAGGCTGCTTCTGGCTGAAAGGACATCGAGGATTATAAAATCAGGTCTTGACCTGCTCGGTATAAAAACCCTGGAAAGAATGTAAAGAATCACAGGCCCTGCATCTGCCTGATCTTTTCAAAAGTGACTACATCAGCCAGCCTCTCGATGGTTTCCCTGGCATCAATGATCATATTGTTTATCTTCATCTCCTTTTCGAGCACTGCATAGAAACGCATATTATAGAAATATACATCGGAGAGAAAGCAAAGGCTTGTTATTGTCGCCACGGAATCGGAAAAAAATTTATCTTTTAAAAAGCCGGCCGATATGATTTTTTTGTCCCAATATGGAACACTGACATCGCTTTTACGAGTTGCAGAAATTTCAAGCGGTTCGATAGGGTTTTCAAAGTTGTATTCGCTTGCAGCCTTTTTGTAGTGAATATGGATATTCCCCAGCTTAGTTCCTATTTCCGACAATATATCCGAAAGGGCATCGATGGTCTGGATCATGGTAAGCACAGAGGTTGCCGGTATCACCTCCTTTTTTGATGTTTTAAGCTCGAAAAATTCCCTCCTTGATACTATGGGCATCGTGAAGACTGAATCAGTGAACTTCAAAACCGCAAAGCGCAGTTTGTCAATCTCCAGCTGGAAGACTTCCCTGCTGAATACCCTGACCGGACCGAAATCCTCAATACTGACTTTATCTATAAAAAAATTCTCAAACTCGTTTAAAAATTTTGTAAAAAAATTAAGAGCAAGTTTGGCAGTGTTGCCCTTATCAAAGTTGAAATTATCCTCGCTTTCTCCGAATCCGGAGAAATTATAAAAATCTGTTAACACGTTGTAATTGTAACTCCTGTAGCCTGATGAATCCGGTCTGATAAAATGCTTCAGGAAATACTGGATCCTGTTGATTTCATCCTTTTCCCTTAACAGGTTCTGCCATAACTGAGTCTTATCATTAATATATATATTTATCTTGAGCTGGATGTGAGGGGGACAATCATAAGAAAAGGTATTCACGATACCGCCCTGCTGTTTTTTGATCAGATCATCCAGTCTTAAATATTTCCTTAATTCCAACATATTAATCGATAAAATGAAATTATACAGGTTTGAAGGATCTCTCCCGTTTCCAAGTATTCGCCTTATCTGAATTTTGGACAGCTCAATCATCCCTTCCTGTTTTTTATGTTCAGACAGAACATTAATAATACCTGCCCTTATAATATCGGGATATTCCGGCTGATAATGGCAGATAAGGAAGAGTGCCTCGACATCCCTGAACTTTGCAAGGATTTGGCGGCTGGTCGTGCCGGTTTTAACAGACGGTGCTGATAAGATAGCCTGGCATAATTGTCTGAAAATGACAATAAGGTTATAATCAAGCTTGTCCAGATTCATCCAGCCTTTATCCAGAACGAGGTTAAGAACTTCTATAAGGTCCTTCGCATCTTTCTGAAGGTAATGGAAAAGGGTTTTAACCCGGGTAAAATCGAATTTTACTCCCGCAGGGTTTAGACCAAATTTAATGAATCCGGCTGTTTTTCCAAACGAACGGATCTTTTTATAATCTCTGAACAGATAAATAAGGAAAGGTGTTTTCATCAGTTTGTTTTTTACTTTTTCACTGTTTTTTCTTGCAGTTTCCTCAGTCAATACATGCTTTTTACGGATTATATCCTGCGCTTCTTCATCAGTAATTGGGGTTTGATCGATTGAAATAGATATTTCCTGCGCATCAATCAGCTCTATTTTTCGTATCTTCTCCTGCAGGCTTCCGCCGGATTCAAGAACTTCTTTTATCATAATAGCCGCTTCAGGAGGGCGATCTTTTTTTAACAGCTCGGCCATCCTTGAATATTCCATGGATGCTTCAAGACTATACTTTTCTCTCTCATTATCCATACACTTTACTCTATTGTAATAATTAAAACAGAATTCCAGGGTACTTATTTCTGATAGCATTTCATTATCTATAAAAAATCGAGCTTTGTCAAGGACCCTCATTTTTTCCCTTGACATAATAAATGCATTATAATAAAATCTTTAACGTTATTTCCGGAATTTACCAATTCAGTATGAAGGATTAAAAATGGGTTTAATAAACCGTAATAAGGAACTTTGGTTTTATGAAGAGCTTTATACAGACATAACTTACGGTTTTAAAGTTAATAAGATCCTGTTGCCCGTCACAAATACCGGCTATCAGGATATGATGATTCTCGAAACTGAGCGGCTTGGAAGGGTTCTCATCCTGGATGGCGTCGTTCAGCTTACCGAAGAGGATGAGGGAATATACCATGAATGGATAACCCATTGGCCCATTTTCTCGCTTTTAAAGCCCGCCAGGAACATCCTGATAATCGGGGGTGGGGATGGGGGAGTAGCCAGGGAGGTGCTCCGTCATAGATCCGTCAAATCAGTTACACTGGTTGAGATAGACAAAGAAGTTATAAACAAGTGCAGGGAATTTATGCCGAGTATATCGGATGGAGTATGGGATGATAAAAGGCTTCATCTTGTGATCGGTGATGGAGCCCAGGAAATAAAATCCATGAAGGGAAAATGCGATGTTGTGATAATAGATTCTACCGATCCCATAGGCCCGGCTCAAAGCCTTTTCAATACCGATTTTTATCAGGGTGTCTACGACTCGCTTGTTGATGGGGGAATAGCCATACACCAGACCGGGTCACTGATACTCCAGCCTTCTGAATGCCCCGCAAGCTGGAGACAGATAGAACGTGTCTTTGACGATGTAAGGGTAATACAATTTTCAAATTCAAGTTATATCGGCGGTCAATTCAGCCTGACTGCCGGTTCGAAAGGAAGGAAGGTCTTTCCAAGGGCTTCAAGGAATTCAAAAAGGTCTTTCAGAGAGTCAGGAATGGTCTGCAGGTGGTATTCACCCGATATTAAGGCCGAGATCTATCCCGAATTCAAGCACAGGCTCGAACAGGATAAGTATGGCGAGGAGATAGTTCTCGACATAGTCCTAAAGAGCAAAAGGATAGCTTCGTATGAAAAAGTAGCCGAATGGAGTAAAAAAACCTGCGAGGCAATAAGGATGAAAGCCTACGGGGTACCATTCGTATCAAATGAAAAATTCAGAGAGGGTGATACTCTTATACAATATATCGAAACAAGCGCGATTAATTACAGGCAGTACGGTTCGACCGGCTGTGCCAATTGCTTTACATGTGCAGACCTGCCCGCTGATGATGCCATTTCCTTTTCTCTTATGTATTTTGGATCAGCCTCGGGGAACTGCCTTCATATTCCGCGAGGTTCATTCACCGATATAAGGAAAATCCGAAATAACAGCCTGATTTACAGAACTGAACTTGCAAACGATAAAAAAAGGATCAAAGTTATCAGTGATTATTATAAACCCAGGTTTACAGATTCCTCGAAAGTTCTTTCGAGGGCCTTCAAACTCCCGATTGATGATGGATTTTCAACTTCATTTGAACTTATCATAGATCTCTACGGTTGTGATTATTCAAGGATTTCATCCACAGAAGCCGTTTCGAGATGGGCATCAGAGGACTTTTGCCTAGCTACCGGACTTGAACCCATTGGAAAAGCCGAGGCGCCGGATTTCGGTCATGCCAAGAAAAAGACTTCAGGACCTTCAGTCACTCAGCTGTTCAGTGGAGGATCGAATATCAGCCATTATTCTATAAACTGGCTGATGATCCTGATAAACATCGTTTCCAGGAAGCCATATTCTCTTAAAAAAGCGATTACATCGGCAATGAAATATTTTATGGGTCAGAGAGCTGTCTGCTGGCTGGTTCCAAGGGCATCAGGCGGAAAGGATATCAGGCAGGTTGCGGATCGCACGCTAATATTTGAAGTACTTACAAGATCATTGTAAGTCCGATTTGAACCTCATTTTGAAGCCAGTATTTTGGTTATCCATATAATGGCAATGGTATGTCCGATAATTGCACCGATTGTAACAGCCGCGAAAACAATGAGGATCCTTGTAACACGGTTGCTGAAAAACCCTTTGAATGTCTGAATATCGCTGTTTAAATTTTCAAGATCCTTGACCTGAGGCTTGCGCAGTATCGCTTCAAGAGGCGCCAGCACGATCCCGGCACTGATTGGCGGAGCAATCAGTTTTATAGGAGCTGTAAGCCATGCAGATATGATTGTAAGGGGGTGAGCCATAACGGCTAATGCTGCAAGAGATGTGCAAAGCCCTGATGAGAGTATCCATGCCCAAAGCATCGATACTCCGACATTGCTCCCCTTCATAAAGCCCAGCACGATCAGCGAGAGCAAAACAAGCCCGATAAGCCACGGAAACAGTTTTGAGCCTATTCCCGAGGGAGGCACGGTTTCGATTTCGGGATCATAATTTGATTTGCTTTCTATAGCAGCCTGTATGCCCTGAAGATGACCTTTGCCGACCACAGCCACAATTTTATTACCAGGGGCTGTTGTAATATTGTGAGCAAGGTAGAAGTCCCTCTCATCAATTATAACACCTTTAACTTTAGGCAGTTTTTTTGCAAACTCAGCCATCATCTCATTAATCATATTATCCTCATGCAGAAGCTCACTGACATTTTCCTTATTGATATCCTCATTTATAAAAAAGGCTTCAAGGAGAACAGTCAGGATTTTCGTTTTATCCCAGAATGAAGAAAGTTTCCATGCACGACGTAATGTAATATTAATATCCCTGTCAGCAAGCACAACCTTCTTGTTTCTTTCCTCGGCTATACGGAATGCCGTTATCATTTCATCACCCGGCGCCGATCTCATTTCCAGCCCGACCCTTTTCTGGAAAGCCGATAAGATCATATTAACGAGCAAAAGAAATCCCTTGCCCTGACGTATGACCCTGACTATATCGAGGTTCTGCCACCGGTTCTTATCTTTTAGTGACTGATACCTGGACTCGCAGAGCTCAACACATACGCTGTCAGGATCAATAGTGTCAATTAACTCCTCTACTTCTTTCCTGCTTTCTTCAAGTACATGCGCTGTGCCCAGAATATAAATATCCTTTTCTCCGACATGCAGCCGCATGCAGTTGGGCGATGAATTAACCATTTCATTTTCCTTAATACTTATGCTATTAAAAACGCCGGTTCTTCTGAACCGGCGTAGGTCAATATGTTTGCTTAATTAGTTAAAGCTTGCCGCCAGAATAAAAATACTATTTTTTCTGCAGAACAACGTCATCTGCCTTGATCTTGTCCATACCGTCGACAATATCGGCAATACAGTATTTATCCTTTATCTCCGTTATTTTTACGGAACCGACCTGTTTATCTTCGCTTCCAAGACTTTCTCCGCTATCCGGATCAATCAATTCCTGGCCCTTCTCCATTACTACCAGAACCATTCCTGCTGTCACCCCGGAATCTTTGCCAAGATTGATATAGACTGACTTATCGCTTACCTTTATGATCTTCCCTTCGATGGGCAAATTGCCGAAAGTTTTAATGAACTGATTTACAAGGTCGTCGATGCATTTTTTTGTCGCCTTCCCTATGATAGTTTCGTCAAAACCTGTGGAACCGAATGCTACATCAGTTGGCAGAATATCTGCATTTTGGATCGATACTCCTGTTGCCGTTTCTTCACCGGTTCCGGTTTCAGCTCCTTCAACCCTGCCGGATTCAACATTAATAATGCGTGTATCTGTCGCCACCCTTGCTGTTGTAGAGTTGACAGCAACTCCGAATGCCTTTGTCTGTTCATTCTTCTGACCGAACTGGTTGACGCTTCCTATCACGATATACTGAAGGCCGAGTATTTTTCCAACTTTAACAGCCGATTCAGGTGTCGTGATACCGCTCATCTGAAGTTTCTGCTCCTCAAGCACGCTTTCCAGTTTTGACCTTTCCATAA
>Ga0187770_10001354_pt1 | contig 12962 bp, 13 predicted proteins | sample 0116_SJ02_MP02_2_FD_133154 | JGI IMG/M metagenome (GOLD analysis project Ga0187770, IMG submission 133154) | Tropical peat soil microbial communities from peatlands in Department of Meta, Colombia - 0116_SJ02_MP02_20_MG | ecosystem: Environmental > Terrestrial > Soil > Wetlands > Peat | place...
ACCATCACCACCGCAACCTTTACGGTGACGGGGCCTGGCACGACGTCTGTCTCGGGCACGGTGGCCTACGTTGACAACGCCACCACGGCGATCTTTACCCCGGCAAGCGATCTCGCCGCCAACACCCTGTATAGGGCCACAATCACCAACGGGGCCCAGTCCCTGGCCGGCAATGCCCTGGCGATCGAGTCAAGCCAACAGTGGACCTTTACGACCGGGGCGGCCGCCGACACCACCGCCCCCACCGTGAGTTCCACTAACCCTGCGAATGCGGCCACAGGTGTGGCGATCAACGGCGCCGTCAACGCAACGTTCAGCAAAGCGATGGACCCCTCAACGATCACCACCACCACCTTTACAGTGACGGGGCCTGGCACGACGCCTGTGTCGGGCACGGTGACCTATAATGGCACCAGCACCACGGCGACCTTTACCCCGGCAAGCAATCTCGACGCCAGCACCCTGTGTACCGCCACGATCACCACTGGGGTCAAGGACTTGGCAGGCAATGCATTGGTAGCTGGATTTCCATGGACCTTTACCACTGGTACGGGACTCGCGCCAGGCGCAGTACCGCTTGGTTCGACCGGCACTTTCGGGGTCATGGCAACCTCCGCGATTACCAACACCGGTTTGTCCGTTATAAATGGAGATGCTGGGTTGGACCCAGGCACTTCAATGACTGGATTTCCGCCGGGAGTGGTGAACGGCACGACACACGTTAATGATGCAGTGTCTGCGCAGGCCAGAATCGACCTGTTGAGCGCGTATAACTACGCCACGGGCCTAGCACCGGGAACAGCCGTGCCTGCTGGTGCGGACCTGGGAGCGTTATATCCCTCTGGTATTCCCCCGGGCACCTATACATCTGGTAGCACGATGTTGGTCGCGACCCCTCTCGTTCTCGACGCAGGGGGCAACGCAAATGCCGTCTGGGTCTTCCAGATCGGTTCCTCGCTGACTACGGGAGCTAGTGTTACGCTGGCTAACGCTGCTCAGGCCAAGAACGTGTTTTGGGTTCCTACTTTGGATGCGACTATAGGAGGGGGCATTACCTTCGATGGAACCATAGTGGCTGGCGAAAATGTCACTGCTGGGACTGGTGCCACGATAAACGGCCGAATATTGGCCGGAGCAACCACTGCTGGCACGATTGCTTTGGACACCAATACTATTAACGTGCCTGCCCCATGAGGCTTGAGGCATTAAAATAAAGGCCGGCAGAATCATTAATAACGATTGGGCCTCAAAAGGAAGAGGGCCGCGGCGCAAATCGATGAGGCTCTTGTCCCAGCCGCTATAACCTGCGCGGTCGTCGTATAGGTGTGGGGAAGGACGATCACAGCAGCCACTATCGGGGAACACCCGAATGTATTTGAGCCCGCGACTCCTTGAGTATCTTCTGACATTCATCTTTGTCACCATCTCGGCGTTCATTGTCGCCGATATGGTGAACACCCTTGGCAAGGGGGCCTTGCATACGGTCTCTTCCTTTGCCATCCCGAAACCAGCCAACAAGCCGGTGAAGCCATCGTCCTCTGCGGTTGCTGACGAGCCCACCGCGCCCCCGCCCGCGCCAGCGGAGCCGCCGGTGAAGCTCCTCGGTACAACGACCGGAGCCTATCCGTACGCAGTGATCCTTGCCCCTGCCGCTAAGGGGCAGGCTCTCTACAGGCTGAGGGACGATGTCGGTGGCGGCTGGCTCATTGATGAGATAAATGTGAACAAGGTTGTGCTGAAGAAGGACGAAGAAAAGGAAGTCGTGGAAGTGAAGTTCTTCGAGGCCGAGCCTCCAAAGCCGCAGGCCGTTGGCGGAGCGGATGCGACAAGAGTCGAGATACGACTCGATTCGCGGGACGTGGAGGCGGCGCTATCGGACCTCAACAAAATCATGGCGCAGGCACGGGTGGTCCCCCATATGGACGGAGGGAAGATATCCGGTTACACGGTCTTCGACATCGTCCCCGGGAGCCTCTATACCAAGTTGGGCGTACAGAATAACGATGTCATGGAACGTGTGAACGGAGTCGAGATAAAAAGCCCGGATGCCCTCTACCAGCTCTTCCAGCAGATCAGACACGAGAAGAGAATTGTGTTGGACCTCCTTAGAGGCGGAACGAGAAAGAGCGTGAATATTGAGATCTTTTAGAGGCAAAACGTGAACCGCTGGTTTACATCGCGTCGGGGCGATCCCATGTCTCACGCCACACGTCTGACGGTCTCGATACTTTTTGTGTCTTGCTTCTCGCTTGTCGCGATCCCGGCTTCTTCCGAGGTCCAACCCTCGAATCCCCGAACCGTCACGGTGGACTTCACGGAAGTGGAGCTCCCTGTCTTCATCCGCCTGGTCAGTAACGTGACGGGAAAGAACTTCCTCTTCGACGAGAAAGTCACGGGAAAGGTCACGGTCATCACCCCGAAGGCGGTGTCCGTCGATGGACTCTACCAGTTATTCCTCTCGGTCCTGCAGTTCAAGGGGTACGCGGCGGTGCCGACGGACAACAACCTCATCCAGATAATACCCCTCAGCGAGGCAAAACAGAACTGGACCGAGGTTCTTTCGGACGAGACAGGTGAAGGGTTCGTAACACGCTTAATTTCCTTGAGTTACCTCAATGCAAATGACGGGATGCGGGTTCTGACCCCCTTGGTGTCAAGAAACGGTGTCATCAATGCGGACTTCCAGACGAATTCGATCATATTGACCGATACGGCGAGAAACGTTGAGCGGCTCGCCTCCGTGCTCTCCGCCCTCGACAAGGAACCCCCTCGAGGAAAAGGGGAGATCAACGTCTATCCCCTGGAGAATGCAGCGGCGGAAGAGGTTGCCACGATCCTGACGGCCCTCCTTGCGAAACAACCACCCCCCCAACCCGGCCAGCCGCCTGGCCTGCGTGTGGGGCTGACCAGCCCTGTCACTGTCACGCCCGACAGAACGAGGAACGCCCTCATCATCGTTGCGGCCCCGGAGGATTACGCTGCTTTGAAGGAGGTTATTGGGAAGCTCGATGTCAAACAGACACAGGGGAGACAGGAAGGGAAGATCAACGTCTATCCCCTGGAGAATGCAGAGGCGGAAGACCTTGCCAAGACGCTGATGACGCTCTTCTCGAAACCACCGCCAGGGCCAGCTCAACCAGGCCAGCCACCTGGCCTGGGTGTGACCCTGACCGGTCCGGTGAATATCACGGCCGACAAGGGCAGGAACGCCCTCATCATCGTTGCGGCCCCGGAGGACTACTCTGCTGTAAAGGGGGTCATTCGGCAGCTCGATATCAGGCGGCGACAGGTTTATGTCGAGGCGGCCATCGTAGAGTTATCTCTAACCAAGCTGAAGGAATTGGGGTTCGAGTTCCAGACACAGGCACTTGGGAATCCCACTAGCGGATCCGTGACCCCTGTCGGTGGGACGAACTTCGGGAATATTGGGCCGGCCGAATCGGGCCCTGCAGGTTTGGCTACCCTATCCGGTCTGGCGGCGGGTGTGGCAAAGGGGATCCTTACGTTCAATGGGACTCAATATATGAACCTAGGCGCCCTGGTGACGGCGTTGCAGACACAAGAGGGTGTCAACGTCCTCTCAACTCCTCACCTGCTCACAACTGACAACGAGAAGGCTGAGATCGTCGTCGGAGAAAACATTCCTTTCATAACGGGACAGAGCCAGACCAGCGGCGGGAATGTCCTCATCACCGTAGACAGAAAGGACGTCGGGATCACCCTGAGGCTCACCCCTCGGGTCAGCGAAGGGGAGTTCGTGAAGCTGGACATCTACGAGGAGATATCAGCCCTAACCAACCAGGCTGGCTTTAATCAGAACACGGTCGGTCCTGTTATCACCAAGCGGTATGCCAGCACCACGGTAGTCGCCAAGGACGGCGAGACCATCGTGATAGGCGGCCTGATACAAAACAGTGTGGATACGACACGCAGTCAAGTCCCCTACTTAGGGGATATCCCAATATTGGGTCGGCTGTTCCAGTATTACAACAAGCAGAATGACAAGACGAACCTTCTCATCTTCATCACCCCGACCATCGTGAAGGACACGACGCTCGGCGAAGTCACAAAGCGAAAGAAGGAGGAGCTGGAACGAGCCGGGGACGAGATGAATGAACGGTAGAGCGAAACATGCCGAACATCGATAGAGCCCTCATCAAGCGCGTCCCGTTTTCATACGCCAAGAGGTTTTCTCTTCTACCCATCAGGACGGAGGGCAAAGCGGTTGTTGTCGCGTCCGCTCACCCCGAGGACTTTCCGCCCATTGACGACATCGGACTCGTTTTGAATGCCCCGATACGAGCGGTCTTCATGGAAGAACGGGAGCTGCTTGACCTGATCAACAAGGTGTACCACGAAGCCGCCACTGAAGAGGACGGGATGATCGTGATCGAGGAGGTCTCGGACGTCGAAGAGACGAAGGACCTTCTTGAATCGTCCGATGAGGCCCCGGTGGTGAGGCTGGTCAACTCCTTACTCTCGAGGGGTCTGCAGAAGAGGGCCAGCGACATCCACTTTGAGCCTCTTGCAAGGGATGCGAAGGTCCGGTTCAGAGTTGACGGGATCATGCATGACATGCAGTCCATCCAGAAGGGACTGTATCCTTCGGTGGTATCCAGAGCCAAGGTCATCGCCGGTATGAATGTGGCGGAGAAGAGGCTTCCTCAGGATGGAGGGATACGGGTCAGGATCGCAGGCAAGGACGTGGACATCAGGGCCTCGACGATCCCGACGGCCTTTGGAGAACGGTTGGTCCTGCGGCTCCTCGACCGCGAGAGGGTCATGATCGGCCTCGAGGACCTGGGCTTTTCGACCGAGATGCTTCAGAGTTACGAAAGGCTCATCAACCGGTCCAGCGGGATCATCCTCATCACGGGCCCCACAGGGAGCGGAAAGACCACAACCCTGTATGCGTCGCTTTCCTCCATGAACTCGTCTGAGAAGAACATCCTGACGGTCGAAGACCCCATCGAGTATCAACTGAACGGGATCGGACAGATGCAGGTGAACCCCAAGGTGGGGCTGACATTTGCGAGGGGACTGAGGCACATCCTCAGACAGGACCCGGACATCATCATGGTGGGAGAGATCAGGGACAGGGAAACAGCGGAAATGGCCATCCAGGCCGCCCTCACGGGTCATCTGGTGCTGTCAACGCTGCATACCAACGACTCCGCCGGCGCCGTGACCCGGCTTGTTGACATGGGTATCGAACCGTTCCTCGTCTCCTCATCTCTCATCGGCGTCATCGCCCAACGGCTGGTCCGGGTGCTGTGTCCACGATGTAAGGAGAGCTATGAGCCAGGTCCTGATGAACGTCGCGCACTGGGGGTCCATGGCCAGGAGTCGGGCCCGACCGCTCACGTCGTGTACCGTAAGACCGGCTGCGAGGAATGCCTCAGGACCGGCTACCTCGGCAGGCTGGGGGTCTATGAATTCCTCGCGATCGACGATGACATACGGAAAGTCATCCTCCGGGGAGGTGACTCTAGGAGTGTCGGAAGTGAGGCGGAGAAGAAGGGGATGAAGAGGATGATTGCCGACGGCGCAGATAAGGTCTTACAGGGAATCACCTCCATTGAAGAGGTCTTGAGGGTCACGCAGGAGGACTGAGGCTTCGTCATATGTCGTTATACGGTTACACCGGCTACAGTCCAAACGGCAAAACCGTCTCCGGCGTGATCGATGCCGAGGATCAGGTGACTGCCAGGCGTTCTTTGAGAGACAGAGGGATATTCCTCACCGAGCCGCTCGACGAACGCAAAAAGGAGGCGGTCTCGATCGTCAGCCGATTGAGATGGGGAAGGAGACCGGGTCTCAAGGAGCTCTCGCTCTTTACCTATCAGCTCAAGGCATTACTAACATCAGCGCTCCCGGTGGTCGATGCCTTGACAGTGCTGGTGAACGAAGAACAGAACAGCAGGTTCAAGGCGGTACTGGCCGGTGTCAGAGACAAGGTGAAGGACGGAGAGGCCATCGCGGCTGCGTTATCCAGCTATCCGGATGTCTTCAATGACCTGTACGTGAATATGGTGGCGGCAGGGGATGCCGGGGGGATGCTGGAAGAGGCGCTCGATCATCTGTCGCGGCACCTGGAAAGGCAGGAGAAGGTGTCGACCAGGGTCGGGGCGGCCATGACGTATCCCGCGTTCATGGCCCTCATCGGGTTCGTCATTCTCTCGTACCTCTTGACGTCGGTGGTCCCGAAGGTCGTGACGGTCTTTCAGGACGTGAACAAAGCGCTACCCTTGCCGACCCTTGTGCTGATCACGGTCTCCGGCGTCCTTTCAAGGTATTGGCCGGTCATCCTCGTGCTGATCGCCGCCATCGCGTATGGCGGCTACAGGTTCTCGAAGAAGGAGCGGGGAAGGCAGGTCATCGAGCGGGTTGTGGATCATCTGCCGTATGTCGGGGGAATGCTCCACGCCATGCATACGGCGCGCTTCGGCCGAACCATGGAGGCGCTGTTGAAAGGCGGCGTGCCGTTGTCGAGAGCGCTGGGAATCACCAGCAAGGCTGCCGGACACCTGGGAATGGCGAAGCTCTTATCTCGCGCTGAAGAGGCCGTCCTACAGGGCGGGTCCCTGACCCAGTCCCTCAGGGAATCCCGTTTCTTCCCAGAGAGCGCGTTGAGCCTCATAACGATCGGTCAGACCGGAGGCAACCTCGAAGAGATCTTTGCCAGGATCGGCGAGGCCAAGGAACGCGAGCTCGACGGCAGACTGGAGACCCTCCTGACCCTTCTGGAGCCCGTGATGATTCTCTGTATGGGCGTCGTCGTCGGGTTCATCGTCTTTGCGATCCTGCTTCCGATACTGGACATGAGCGGATGATGAACAAAGCCACGTCACGCCTCGCGCCGCACGATTCACGCGGATTTACCCTGATCGAAGTCATGGTGGTCGTCGCCATTCTCGCCATCCTGGCCGCGATCATCGTCCCGCGGATCATGGGCCGGCCTGAGGAGGCCAAGAGGACGAAGGCCCAGATCGACATCAAGGGCATTGAAGAGGCGCTGAATCTCTACAAGCTCGACAACGGAGTCTACCCGACCACCGAACAGGGGCTCGAGGCCCTGGTGGAGAAGCCGGGCACGCCGCCGCTCCCCCTCAAATGGAGGGACGGCGGATACCTGTCCAGGGTCCCGCAGGATCCGTGGGGAAGGCCCTATCTATATCTCTGTCCCGGAGAGCACGGGGACTTCGACGTGTATTCCTTCGGGCCTAGCGGCGAGCCTGGAGGAGAAGGCAAGAATGCCGGCGTGCAGAGCTGGAACCTGTGAAAGCGAGGGCTTCACCCTCATCGAACTCTTGGTCGTCCTCACCATTCTGGCGATCAGCGTCGCCTATGTGGCGCCGAAGCTCGGGGCAGGAGAGACGGCTGAGCTCAAGGGATCGGCCAGGAGACTCCTATATGCGATCCGGCGGCTGTCGGATGAGGCCGTGTTCAAGAAGGAAAAGCGGATCCTCACGATCGATCTGGACGGCGGGGAGTACTGGGAGGGGGACGGCAGGAACAAGGTGCGACTCCCGAGTGGCGTGTTCGTCAACGGTGTGGTGATTGGGACAGAAGAGGTCCATCGAGGCGCCGTCTCCATTGCCTGTTTTCCGTCCGGGCTCAGAGACGAGGCCTCGATCCAGCTCGCGAGGAGCGGCGGAACGCGATATACCGTCGTAATCCCTGCGTTGGGGGAAAGGTTCGAAGTGCGTGAGGAGTGAGCGGGGCTTCACGCTGCTGGAAGTCCTCATCGCCATGGCGATCATCGCCACCGCGTTGGTGGCGCTTCTCTCCCTGCAGAGTCGCGCCATCCAGATGGTGGACTCCGCCGAGATGCTCCAGGGCGCGCGGCTCCTCTCGGAGCGGCTCATGAGTGAAGGCGAGCTGGAGGGTGTTCCAGGCGGTGAACGTCAGGGCGACGACGGGCCGTATCGGTGGGTGCTGACGGAGATACGGATGACCAAGGCCTCGATGCCCGCGGGAGTCCCGACCCTGCCCGGCCGTCAGCTCTCCCTCGAGATGTCGTGGAAGGAAGGGCAAAGAGACGAGAAGCTGAACCTGGCCGAATACCTCTATGAACGGTAGGAGTCGGGCGTCGGGCTTCACGCTCGTCGAGGTCCTCGTCGCCCTCGGCATCCTGGCCATTGTGATGACGGTGCTCTACGGCACGTTCTCGACGTCATCGGTCACGGCCCGGGTCGTGGAAGAGCGAGCGGATGAGTTGTCGTCCCTGACGGGGGCGCTCGATACGCTGACGCACGAGGTGCGAGGAGCGTTGGAGCAGTTCTCGGGCAATAAGAGCGGGATGATTTTTACGACCCTGACGCCTTTTCATCAGGACGACGTGCCCGTGGTCCAGAAGGTGTCGTATGAATTCGACGAGGGAAGATTGCTGAGGAAGACCTTCCAGATTGACGGTGACGATAAGGCGGTGAGCGCCTTCTTGCTCTTGGAGGAGGTCACCGACCCGTCGTTCTCGTTTTTTGACGGTCAGACGTGGGTCGACACATGGCAGACCCCTGACACGCTTCCCGCAGGGGTCAAGGTGACCTTTTCGTACAAGCAGAGAGAGGTGGAGACGGTGATCCCCGTGTGGGGCAGGAAATGAGGAGCGTGATCGGCAGCAAGGGGATCGTCGTGGAGATCGGGAGCAGCGAGGTGAGGGGCGTGCTCTTTTCCTCCTTCCTCGGCCGGACGAGGGTGGAAGAGACGGCGTCGTCCGCCTCCATCGACGGGCTTCTGTCGGTGTTTCCTTCGGATGCCCCCATCACGTTACTCCTGCCTGGTCATCTGTTCATGGCGAGGAGGGTCAGCCTGCCCTTCCGAAGCGCGAGAATTATCAGAAAGACGCTGCCGTTTGCGATGGAGGGACTCGTGCCCTTTCCCATCGAGGAGATCCTGGTCGACGGTGTCCCGTCTGGCCCCACCGACACCGGAAATAGCGTCATGGCCTTGGCGGTTCCGAAAGAGACCATCGCCGATGTCCTGAAGCTGTTTCCCGAAGGCAGGATACCCGAACGCGCGATCCCCGACTTCATGTCCCTCCTGTCTTTCGGGGTGAGTCTCAAGCAGGAGCAGGGAATCTACGGAGTGCTCGACATCGAACGCGATTCAACGAGCATCGTCTTCATCTCCGGGGGCCGACCCGTCGTGATGAGATCGATCAAGACGGACGGTCACGGGGCATCGATTGCCGAGCAGGTGGAAGCCACCATGCAACCGCTGAAGGACGAAGGGACAGCGGTCGCGACGCTCTATGTGACCGGAGGGGAAGCGCAGCAGGCTGTGCCCCTCCTCGAGCACATCGCCCGGGTCGTCGCGCTGCCGGCGACCGTACCCGGGGTCACGGCTGAGGAATGGCCCGCCTGGTCAGCTCTTGCCGGTGGGGCCGTCAGTGCCTCCGAGTTCCCGCAGTTCAACGTTCTCGGAGGCCAGTCGGAGCACGGCCGATGGGCCGGGGCCGTCCGGAGGCTGTCGATCGGGGCGGGCATCCTCCTCCTCCTCGGAACGGCAGATCTGTATGTGCGTTCTGCCGCCGCATCCCGTGCGCTGTCTACGTTCAAGGGCGAATCGCGGGGCGTGTTTGTGGCCGTCATGCCTGACGTGAAGAGAGTCATCAAGGAGGACGCTCAAATCAAGGTCGCCTTGAGCAAGGAACGAGAAACGAGAGAAGCGCTGATCGGGAAGTCATCGCCTTCGTATCTCGCCGTCGCCAAGGGCCTCGAACGAATGGTCAGTGACCATCCCGAAGTGAAGGTGCGGGAGGCCACGGTGGCGGGTGACCAGCTGACGATTGTCGGAGATGGGACCGGCCTCGGGGCCGAAGGGCTGAAGAAGCTGTTGACCGGGATCGACGGCGCCCGGGGCGCGCAGGTGGAAGAGATCGCCCAGGGGGTCGAGCCAAACAGTTATCGGTTTCGGATGACGGTTCGCGTGAAATAGATGGCGCTGTGGCCAGGCATGTCCGAGAGAGAGCGGCGTCTGCTTGGCAGGGGGCTGGTGCTCGCAGCCTTTATCTCAATCCTGGTGTTCGTCGACGTCCCGCTCTACCGGAGTGGGCGAGACATGGAGAGAGAGGCGGCGGCCGAGCAGAGCCGGCTCAAGTCCATCATCGCGATGGGGCAAGAGTATCTCTCCGTCAAGGACGAGGTCGACGAGATCAGGGGGAAGGCCTTCAATGGCGCCGGAACCTCCCTGTCCGGCATCGATGCCATCGTCGGCAAGAGTGGATTGAAAAAGAAGATGGCGTCACTGAAGCCGACAACGAACCCGGTTGCGGAAGGGATCAAGGCCATAAAGGCTGAGGTGGCCTTTGAAGGGATCTCTCTCTCCGACCTGTCCAGACTGATCGCCGCCATGGAATCCGATGGACATCCCATGGCGATCGAGAGGATCTCCATCAAGGCCACGTACGAGGACCCTTCCGCCTTCCATGCCACGCTGATCGTGAATACGGTGGAACGGGAGTAGAGAGAAGTGAACAACAAGGGCATGGCCCTGCTGATGACGCTGCTCGTCGTAACCCTCCTCTCCGTTCTCATCCTCGGCATGCACAGCAGAAGCCTCCTGGCGCTCACGAAGGCGAAGAACAGCGTTAACTCCCTCAATGCGTCGTACATCATGCGGTCTGGAGTCTCCGCCGGCATGGGGTTTCTCGAAGAGGACCCGGGAGAAACCCCCATCGTTACCCTTTCTGACGCATGGGCCCACGAGGTCGTGGAGTATCCGGTGGGGGAGGGAACGGTCTCCATTCGGATCGAAGACGAGGCCTCGAAGTTCAATATCAACACACTCGTGACCCCCCAGGGGAAGATCAATGACAAGGCGGTTGAGCGGTTTGGCAGACTGCTTGGATCAGTCGGCAGCACAGAAGCGCTTTCGGGAACAGTGGCGGCGTGGCTGGGAAGCAACAGGGCAGACCTGTCCTATACATTCAGGGACGCATCGGAGCTCCTGTTGGTCCCCGGTGTGGGGAGCGAGACCGTCGAGAGAGTCGAGAAATACGTGACCGTATATACGAACCCCATGAACGAGAGGAATATCAACATCAATACGGTGGGCGGGGAGGTCCTGCTGGCCCTCTCTCCCCAGCTGAATGAGGCGCTCGTCGAGGGCATCATGAGCCACAGGCGGGCGACCCCTTTTCAAGAGATCGGCGAGGTGAAGAAGGTGCTGGGCATCAACGATGAGATCCTCTCTACATTCAGCGATGTCATTGATGTCAGGAGCTCGAGGTTCAGCGTGCGGGTAGAGGCGAAGGTCGCGGATGTCGTCAGGAGGGGTTCGGCGTTGGTGAGGCGGGATGGTGGGAAGGTGAGGCTTGTGGCGTGGAAGGAGGAATAGTTGAGTGTTGATCTCAGACGGTGGTTTAGGGGATTGGGCTGGTCGTTCCTGTGGGTTCTGCTTTTCTGGACCTTCCTGGTGATCGGTCTGCCGACAGAGGCTGCCAAGGGCTGGCTGGCTGAGAGACTCGGACACGACTTCGGCGCCAAGGTTTCGGTCGAGCAGCTTGACATCGGGTGGAATCTTGGGATAACGCTGAAAGGAGTCTCTCTAACGAGTCAGGCGTCAGCCATGAGGCTTGAGTGGTTAAAGGTGCAACCGAGGTTGTCCAGCTTGATATGGGTGAAGCCGGAGATGGACTTTAGCGGGGGCACGCCCTCTGGCGGGCACCTCTCAGGCTCATATCATTCCGGGGAACTGTCTCTTTCTTTCAAAGACATATCATTCAAGGATTTCAGCACCGCGACCCTACCAGTCCCTTCGAGTGCGACCATGAGTGGTTCGGGCAGACTGAAATTCGTCACGGGCAATGGGACGATAGACACTGAAGTAGATGGCGTCCCAGGCGGCAAACAAAGGCTAAGGATGTCTGGCGGAGAAGGTCGCGGCCTGGACGGAAAGCTGAAGATTGCGGTATCTCTGCCGAAGCTTTAGGTGGTGAGGACAGGACCCGGCTTACAGGTCCTCTCCGGCTTTTTCATGTCTAGGCAATTGAAAACATTGCCTCCAATATCTAGGCATGTCATGTTTCTTGAGGTCTGAGGGTCCTAGAGTCCGGGATTCTGGTCGTGGTTGACAGCCCGTGAGCCCGGCGATACCCTTCCACCGACGATGCGGTCGACTTCCATGATGGATATGCTTATTTTGAAAATGTTTTGCCCGAAGTCTAACGCTACGTAAGGAGCCTCGAATGTTTGCAACAACCAATAACGTGGCCGAGCGCCGAGCGATTACCAAGGAGAGCATGCTCGATCATCCGCGCAGGATCATATCTATTACCTTGTTGGTCGCGATCCTACCGATCTCGCCTGTCCTATCCGGCCCCGCCGCAGCTACGCTGGGCGGCGATGAAGCGTCGATCGTGGCCGACCAGACACAGATGAAAGCAACGCGGCGCATCGTCAGCTCGCAAAAATACACGATGCATGAGATACAGATGGCTTCCGGCACCCTAGTCAGGGAATACGTCTCGGCACAAGGCCAAGTATTTGCCGTGACGTGGAAAGGCCCGCTCAGGCCCGACCTGCAGCAGATTCTGGGCGACCACTTCGCCGACTACGTGGCTGCCGCGAGCAGCAAGCACACCCGGCGCGGCCCCGTTCTGGTCCAGCGGCCAGGACTCGTAATCCAGTCGGGAGGGCATATGCGAGCATTCTCCGGACGCGCATATATTCCCCAGATGTTTCCTTCAGGGGTGACCGTTGATGAAATCCAATAACAATACGAATGAGAACAAAATATGAACGCGAATATGAAATTATGGGGATTGCCGCTGCTCCTCGCCATAGGCTTGGTCGGCTGCGGTGGGTGTGGTAAGGGCAGCGGTGGTGGTAGCCCGTCAGCCAACACTTCTACCCTGAACGGGGTTGCGGCGGTGGGCACCCCCATCGTCAACGCCAGCATCAGCGTCATCTGTGCGGCTGGTAACCCGCTCTCCACGACCACGAGCAACACCGGCACGG
>Ga0187770_10001355_pt1 | contig 12958 bp, 14 predicted proteins | sample 0116_SJ02_MP02_2_FD_133154 | JGI IMG/M metagenome (GOLD analysis project Ga0187770, IMG submission 133154) | Tropical peat soil microbial communities from peatlands in Department of Meta, Colombia - 0116_SJ02_MP02_20_MG | ecosystem: Environmental > Terrestrial > Soil > Wetlands > Peat | place...
ACTAATCCCGGATCAGAAACGAAAGGTTATTCCGGCGTAGGGCTCCTTCATTTGTGTACGCGCGTTCGTGAACTGACCGAACGAGTTGAAATCTGGCGCGGTGAAGAGGATGCCGCGATAGCCGGCGCGCACCCCGAAATGGCTGAACAGATGATGTTCGAGACCGCCACCGTAGAAGAAGCCAGCGCGGTTTTGCGAGAAGCCTCCACCTCCAATCGTTCCTGCAGAGATAGGTGACCAAAAGATTCCACCAAGGCCGCCGTCGACAAAGGGTTGGAGACGACCGTTCCAAATCGGGTTGAACGTCCAAACGGCACCCATCGTCACTTCTTGAGCTGTGGCCTGCGTCCAAGAGGTCACCAGACCTGCACCGTTTTCATAAAATTGGGTATAGCGGGTCCGTGCATAGTTCCCTTCTAAGGAGAAGTGGTCATTGAAGTGATAGCGATAATTGACAAGAAGGCCGCCCGAATAGCTGGGGGCGTCGGTGATATTCTGACCGCTCACGTTCGATTGAAAGTTCCCGGTGAAGGCGGCCGCAACCTCTGAATGATTGTTTTGCGCAAAGGTGGGAAGCGCCAGCAGCGCAAAAAGCGCGAGCAACAGAGATGGTCTCATCCGCATATCTGCGGTTTCTCCTCTTTTGTAAATGTCATTGCCGTGGCCATGCTTCATGACTGCCATAGTGACACAGGCGAACGGTCCCTGTAAGTGCCTAAACCAGTCAATGGCTTAGCGTCAACGCTACTGCGAGATAGTACAGGGACCCAGGGTCAGCCCGTTTTACACGGGTAGCTTCGATGTGCAGACTACAAGCCAGGTTGCACTGGCAAAACGAGTTAGAGGATTCCGTTAACGTCGGGCCTAGTTTTGGCGCTTGCCAGGGAAATTCGTCGGTTTCGTAAGCATTTTGTGGTATCATGTCGTTGCGTTTGTTGCTCTTGGATTCCTTTAGACGCGTGCAATGCGGGCTGATCGGGCAGCCACCCGTCGGCCCTTTTTTGTGACGGGGCGAGGCAAACCAAAGCGCAAATAGCTTTCCGGGAAAGACTCCCAGCTAGCTGCTAAGTCTTTCCCAGTGAATCAATTAGGAGCACCAGAAGTGAGTAGAGAGCAAGGGACAGTGAAGTGGTTCAACGCGGCCAAAGGCTACGGATTTATTCAGCGGCAGTCTGGTGAGGACGTCTTCGTACACTTTTCCGCCATTCAGGCGGATGGGTACAAGAGTCTGAACGAAGGGCAAGCTGTTGAATTCGAGGTGAAGCAAGGTCCCAAGGGCCTGCAGGCCGAGCGAGTCGTTAGCCTCTAACCCCCGTCTCGGATTTTGGCGGTAAGAAAAAAAGGTGAATGACATTTGAATGGGCGGGAGTACGCGCCCCTTCAAATTCCCGAGTGAGGAGACCAGCTTCTGAAAAGAAGCCGATCAAGCCCTAAAAGGAGGGCGTCGTGAACGTTTTGGAAGAGGGACAGACCATCCGGCACGAGCAATATGGGATTGGAACTGTTACCGAATCAAATGCTGAGCGGACGACAATTGACTTCGATAATCACGGTACGAAGAAGTTTGTAACCTCAATCTGGACGGCGGAAGTTATCGGAGATGTTCCGGCAGAAAAGCCGGCGCGCCGCCGGACTCGACGCAGGAGCGCAAAGAAGTAGGGCAAAGGCAATCGACCCATCTGTCGAGGTTCATCTATAGCTCTGCGAGGTTGTTCCGCACAGCGAACTTCACAAGTTCGCTGAAGCTACCGAAATTCATTTTGTGCATGATGTGGTTGCGGTGGCTCTCGATTGTGCGGATGGAGACGTTGAGCACACCAGCCACCTGTTTGTTACTTTTACCCTGCGCCAGCAGTTGAACCACCGAAACTTCACGCGGAGTAAGCGGAAGCCGCTCGACGCCAGAGGCATCGTCCCCTCCATTGGTGTCACTCACAAAGCTCTTCATCATTCGACTGGTGAGGCGTCCTGTGCAAAACGGTTGGTGCTGCCTGGCGTGATCGATCGCGGCCAATAGATCGCTTTCGGCGTCGGTTTTCAAAACGTAGCCCAAGGCGCCGGCGCGGAGTACTTCACGGGCAAGCTCCTCCGAAAAGTGCATCGTCAGCACGACTATGTCAGTTTCCGGGTTCTCTTCTCGAACTACGCGGGCCACCTCAAGGCCATTCATTTCCGGCATACTAAGGTCAAGTAGCAGGAGGTCAGGTTTCAGTTTCCGTACTTGAGCCAACGTCTCTGGCCCGGTTGATGCCTCGCCGCATATTTCGAGGCCCGTTTGGGAACGAAGAAAGTCGCGCACCCCTCTTCGAGTGAAAGCGTGATCATCCGCAATGAGGATCCGGTAGGTTTTGGCTGAGAGTGCGTTCACTGAGCCTCCTTATGACTGGGTTACGACCTAGTTCCGCGACTTTGGCTCCTTTGAGAGTCGTCAGCAGCTTAATGTGCATGACCAAGTGCCGAGGATAGGATTGGCAGAACGACCCGAAGTCTGGTTCCCCAACTGGGAACGCTCAGGATTTCAAAAGTTCCGTTTAACTGTCGGACGCGTTCTCGCATGCCTGCAATTCCCACACCCGATGGTTGAGCGGCTCCATTGCCGCGGATGTTAGGAGCGAGACCGCACCCTTGATCGCGGACTTCAAGGCGAATTTCCTTTGCGGTTCGCAAAAGCTGTATTTGAGCTGTTTGGCTTCCGGAATGACGATGTACGTTGTTAAGTGCTTCCTGGACGATGCGAAATGTTGTCGTTTCAACCTGTGGCCCATATCGACCGAAATCTTCGGGTGCGTCAACCTGAACATGAATGCCACTGCGCTCGGCAAAGCCTCTCGCGTACCAACGCAGTGCTGGTGACAACCCAACTTCATCCAATATTGGAGGGTGCATTAGATGGGAGATGGTCTGCACCTCTTTTACGGCCTCGTCTGTCAGATCGACGGAGTCTCGTAGAATTGAGTGCAGAACGCGGTTGCGCTTCGGCAGAGCGCGCCGCAATTGCCCGAGGCTCATCTTAATTGCGGCCAAGCTCTGGCCGACGGAATCGTGCAGTTCGCGTGCAACTAGGCGGCGCTCTTCATCACGAGCGCGAATGAGCTCTTGCGAGAGTTCGTGCAGGCCGGCTTCGATCTGCATATGTCGGCCGATGTCTTGGACGCAGCGATGACGCGGCTTGCGTGGTGCAGTAGAGCGCATTGTATTGGGTCCCAAGTCCCAATATTCGTGTCTTAAGCTGTCTGTCCGTAAGTTTGCTGCGAGGCCTCGTCCGTGATACGAGCTGGCGCGCACTGTACTCTGCTATAACTGCCGTGTCAAGTACTACTGACTGTACGTAGAACTTTTAGCATCAAAGGATGGTGAATTACCACAACAAGTACGTAGGGTGAATGCTTGAGGCGGTAGTACTGCTAATAGAATCTCTCGTAGGCCTCCGACTAGCATCGCAGTGGAGCTGGAAGAGCTCTAGGTACTGTATCTAAACGGGTTCAGTACGCTGTCCCCGACTCTGCTGAAGGGTCGGGGACTTTTGTTTTCGGGCTTACTTGACAGCGCCTGGTCGGCGACGCTTTTGGTGCAACCAGTAAATGACGCATCCCGCAACTATCGATGCGAGGCTCCCGACCTGAGCATTCGTCATCCCTAGAAACGATCTGGGATTGATGCGTATGAATTCAACCAGAAAACGGGCCAACCCGGTCAATACGAGGTAGGCTGCAAAAACCACGCCGGCGGATTCGTCGCCTGGCAACGGCGGACGCGGCTTTTGCGGTCGGGAGGAGTTGTCTCGCTGTGCGCTGGCTCGCGCAAGCTGCCTCTTTCCGAGTTTCCATAAGACGACTGAAATCAGGCAGGCGACGATGAGCTCATAAATGGGTGTTGGATGAACGCGCTGGCTGGTGGGAACAATGCCGTTGGGAAAACTCATTCCCCACGGCAACGAGGTGGGCACTCCATAGTCGCCATCACCCGACAGCAAGCACCCGATGCGGCCAACTCCATAGCCTGCGGCGGCGGCAGGTGACCCTGCATCGAGCATGGTCATCAGGGGAACCCCGCTGCGTCGAGCCAACCACACAAACGCAGCCACGCCGGCTATCAGACCGCCAAGCCATGCGAAACCGTATTGGCTGAAGATTTGTCCAAGAGGATCAGCGATCAAATCGCGAGGCGTCTCAAGCACGTGGTAAAGCTTGGCTCCGACAATCCCTGCCAAGCAGGGAATTGCAATAAAGGCTTCGGCCAGCCCCGAGTCCTTCTTTGCGACGCCGCGGCGGCTCAGGTCAGTTCGCAAAATGTAGAACGAAACCAGCATTGCGAGCGCCACCATCAGGCCAAAGGTCGGGATTGTCAGGCGCCAAATATGCAGGAACGGAATCACGTCTGGCAGTATACAGAAATCGCCTCAGCCGATGGTTGCAAGGGAGGGCAAAGGCGGCAGATGTTGGTAGCCCAATTACTCGCGCCAGTGCGAGAGACTTGGAGTAGAATTGGTTCGTACGACCCCAATCGTCCCCCGATTGGAGGTGAGTATGAAACGCTGGTCTCTTGCAGTTGGCATCTTTAGCTCCCTCGTCCTGGTAGCGTCTCCTTCTATTGCGTTCGCACAACACGGCAGCGGTGGCGGTCATTCTGGAGGGCATGCAGGCAGCGGCGGGTCAGGCCACTCCGCTAGCGGCTCACATTCGTCCATCAGTTCGTCAAGTTCCATTGGCTCCCGTGGCGACGCTGGGAATCACGCATCGGTGGTTGCATATTCCGGTCGGAGCGAAAGGAGCACTACCAGCGAGTCTACCGGATCGAGCTCGGGTGGCATCCTGGCCCCGGCTCCGAACGACACCTGGCTCGGCAATGATGCGAGGGAAGAGCAGCCTGCTCGCGTAGTCACGCTCGGGTTTCCCCACTCGACGGGCGAGACACTTTTGGCTGCGTCCTCGTCCTCGACGCACGCCGCTTTTGTCGGAGAGCGCGACGAGATCCGCGAGGAGCAACTACAGCGCCCCATCAGGCCGGTTTCGCCTCCGCAAGCGCCCAAGCCGATGGCACCGGTCACAGCGTCTCGACCGACGAGTACACCTGTCGTCGCCCCGCACACGGGCGTTCGAATCCGCCCATTGACCAGAATCCCGAATAGGCCCGCTCTGTGGTTCCTCGCACCGCAGGCGGACAACGGAGGGCGGCTGTGGAGAAGGCGATTCCGCGGCGGATTCGGCATATTCGGCGGTTTCTTTGGCTGGCCGTTCGCCTTTGGGTTTGGCCCGGATTGCAACCCGTTCTGGAGCGAGCCATTGGCCTTTGGATGCAATGGTTTTGGGCTCAACTTTGGTGGAATCATCAGTTCCAGTGAGGAGCAGCCGCCAGCAGGCACTGAGGAGGTGGCACCCGAAGAAGAGCCAGAACAGTCGATTTTTGTGCCGCCACCGGAGGGCAGTTCACCGGAGGAGATTCAAGCAGAGAAGATACTGTTCGTTCTCTACATGAAGGACGGCTCCGTATATGCCGTCACGAATTATTGGATCGCGGATGGCAAGCTGCACTATCTGACGTCGTACGGCGGGGAAAACACAATCGAGATGAGTGATCTCGACTTGCAGAAAACTGTGGATGTGAATTCGAAGAGGGGCGTCGATTTCACGTTGAAACCACGAACGGATCAAACCAAGCCGGATGTCCCACAGCAGTAACCGGCCACGGAGCAGGGCGTCGGCGTCGGTCCTGCATGTTCCGGTAACCAACCTGGGCACGGCCGCGTCGAACTTGGTAGAGCGATATGTAAACCCTTCAGCTAACAGGGGGGTTATGACACAGTCCCAGTCCTGGAGCCTTCCCAAGCAAGAGAGGCATACGAAACGTGCTTACTCAAGAGCTCAGGTGTTCTTGCCCGCGGCTAAGTTTGCGGCACTGATTCTCGCGGCGATCCTCTTGGGCATTGCACCTCCGACCTTTGCTCAGCGCGGTGGCGGAGGTGGTGGCGGAGCGGCCTCCGCAGGCGGTGGAAGCCATGGCGGCGGATTCTCAGGGGGCGGGGGCTGGTCGGGTGGTGGCGGCGGTGGGGGGCACGCCAGCGGGGGAGGAAGCCACGGGGCTTCGGGCGGATCTCACGCAGGTGGCGGGCGCGCTGGCTCTGGGACTGGCAGCCGCTCCGGGGCGGGCGGTATTGGCGGGAAGGTAGCGGACTCGAGCCATCGTACAGGATTCGGGGCGGCGATTCGTCATTTCTTCGGCCTCCCATCGGCATCGAAGCCGTCCGTGCAGGTTCCAGCCGTAAGCAATGCGGCATTCTCAAGTAGCGAGCTTCCGCCTTCCTTGACACACGTTCGGTTGGCGCCGACACCGCAGGTATTTGCGGGATCGAAGTCGCTCAAACCTGAAATAGCAGCTCCGCCGCGACCGATTTCGCCGCACCCGCGACATGGGCCGTACTACCCGCCCTACGGGTATTACTGCTATGGATGCGAATTTGGGCTTGGTTTCGATTTTGGCTACGGCTTCGGACTATTCTCGTTGTTCGATTTTGGCTACTACGACTGGTATCCGAACTTGTGGCAGCCCCACCCAACGACTTACAGAACCGATATGATCTTGTACCTTGGCGATGGCTCCGCGCTCGAGGTTTCCGATTACTGTGTGGAAGGCGACACGCTGCGCTACGTGACGGACGACGGCAAGAAAGGATCGGTGGCCGTCAGGGATCTCGATCTGGGGCGAACGACAGAGGCCAATCAACGGCTCGGGCTCAAATTCACGATGGACCGGACGCAGTGTGGCGGGCCGTTTGAGCAGATCCAACCACCACAGTAAGGCTGTGACAGAAATTGTCACAGACTGTTGGACAAAACTGCTGACATTTGCTCACCCAGACAGAAATCACCTTGGACGCGAAAAATAAGTCAAAAAAGTACTTGCATTTTATTACGAGTCAGTGTATAATTCATTTTGTTATCCTGGAATTGTGCCCGGACGGCGGTGACAGTCGAGTTTAGCTGCCATCCAGGAACGTTATTTCCTCCTCAGCAATCCCGTTCGTTTTTAAGTACCTGAAGCTACCTTGTAGTTTGCTCTCGAATTATCCGCGCCCTTATGCCATTTTCGGCGGGGCGCGTACTTTCTTTCGGAGGCGATATGCCGAATTACAACGCACAGGTCCCGCCGTACTCTGTCTTCCCGGGCGATGTAGCGCTCGCGTTCAACAGCGAGGCGCCAGGAGCCGGGCAGGCGAGCCAGCAGTTTGCGTTGCCGAGTTACGCAGGGTTCCCGGAGAACGGCCGGACACTCAGATGGCAGACCATTTTCGGATCCGCTCCATCTGCCATCAGCGTCGTGTTGCAGACATCGATGACTGATTCCGACGCGCAATACGCCACCATCGATACCTCGACCGCTACAGCCGGCGAAGCACGGACGATCACTGGCGTCCGCGGAAATTTTGTACGGGCGAAGGTGAGTTCGATTACGGGAGGCAGCGGGATTACCGTGCAAGTGCTCGGATAAACGTAGCCGCACGCGGCCAGCCCGTGTGGTGACTCTTGGATGGTTGTTCTGCACACTGGTCGTGGCTTTTATAGCTTGGATCTTTTCCGAGGAGCACGAAAATGGCGCCCAGCCCGAACGGTAACAGGCTCGCAACAGGGAGGTTGTTTGTCACCGCACGCAACTCGGCCACCAAACACCCGGGCAGCAAGTCGATGCCAATCGGCTTCCACGCTCCGCCGAAACCCGCCGCGCCGGCGCCAACGGAGTCGCTAGCTCCTTGCGCTCCGGCCCAAAAGGAGCGTCCAGAGCAGGCGGCCACGCCCGACAAGCGAATAGAAGTCACGCCGGTTCCTCAGCGGCACCGGATGAGGCTCGCCGAAGCTCTGCGCAAGCATGGGATTGACGAGCAGAAGCTCGCGGCTGCTTACGCGTACGTTATGGAAAAGCTGAAAGACAGGTCGGACGAACGCGGTATCGAAAAGCTGTTGATTGACGTCCTTAAGGAATGCAGCCGGCTCCTCGAAAAGGAGAACCCGCCAACGAAGTCGGAGTGGCGCGCGGCTTCGATCCCGATCGTGGTGCACAACGTGCCACGGCCAGAACGAGGTCCACAATCCGGTGGAGACAACAACAGTTCTGAATGATAGTTGTGAGGGCTATAGCGAAGCACTGGGGGAGAATTCGGCAGTCTACAAGGTAGGGATCAAGTATCAGGCGTTCCCGAAACAACGCGAATTTCACCAGACAGAAGCAAAATACAGGTTGTTCGGAGGAGCGGCCGGGCCGGGCAAATCCAAAGCGCTGCTCATGGAAGCAATCAAGCAGGCGCTCGACAATGACGGTTCAAATACGCTTGTTCTGCGACGCACGTTCCCGGAACTCGAGCAATCGCTGCTCCTCTATTTTCGCCGCGATGTACCGCGAACTGCATACTATGCCTACCAGGATTCCAAACACGTTGTGACGTGGTGGAACGGCTCGACCACGCGATTCGGGTACTGCCAAAACGAAAATGACGTCTACCAATACCAGGGGTCAGAATTCCTGTTCATTGGCATCGATGAACTCACGCTTTTCACGCTTCGACAGTGGCAGTTCCTGACTAGCCGCAACCGATGTCCCATTCCTGGTTCATCTCCGTGCATGGCGGCAGCTACGAATCCGGGAAACATCGGCCACGCGTGGGTGAAATCACTGTGGATCGACAAGGTTCCGCCGCCAGGCATGGAAGACGCACGGCTATATGATCCGAATGATTATGCGTTCATCCCAGCGCGCGTCGCAGACAACCCTATCTATGCCGCGGATGAGAACTACCTAAAGACGCTTCGGTCATTGCCTTCGAACCTGCGCCGAGCATTCCTGGATGGGGACTGGGACGTCTTCGCCGGGCAATACTTTGACAAGTTCGATTTGAAGTCGAGCGTCGCGCGTGCCGATCAATTCGAGTGGCGTCCATGGTGGCCGCGTTGGATCTCAGTTGATTGGGGATTCGAGCACCCGGCAGCAGCGTATTGGCATGCAGCCGTAGCGCCGCCATCGGAATCGCGGGAACAAAGAGAGCAGGGAAGCGCAAGCGGGGAGAAACAGGGGCGCGAGACGAGAGTTGCGACGTACCGCGAATTCTTGACGCGTCATACATCCCCTCGAGAGTTGGCGCGCGAAATCATCGCACGCAGCGTATGCCGGGATGGCACGAACTCGGAGCGGGAAAAAATCGATGCAATCTATCTGTCGCCGGATGCATTCGCGCGGCGAACCGACGAGGCGTCGATCGCGGAGCAAATGGGCGATGTGTTCGCTGAGGCTGGATTTCCGAGGCCGGTGCCTGCCGACAATGATCGCGTGGGCGGTTGGATGTTGATGTACCAGATGCTGGATGCGGGAGAGTGGGTGATCACCGACAATTGTGTCGAGCTGATTCGCACGCTGCCAACCCTCGTCCGTGATTCTGCTTACGTTGAAGATATCGCAAAAGTCGATGGCGACGATCCGGCGGATGCGGCGCGATATGGACTAAAGTCGCGGTATGGCGCACGCGGAAGCGTCATGAAAGAGCCGCCATTCGAGCAGCGGATTGCGGAACGCGTGACGTCGGCCGACCCAACCATTAGGGCCATCCAGGCTCAGAAAGCGTATTTACAGGAAGCGAAGCGCGGCCAAGCGGTTTTCTCGCGTCGCCGCCGACGATGGTAGGGAAAGGGCTGACCAGTGACGATTCGGCAGATCTGGAATCGTTTAGTCAAAACGAGGTACACGCGAGCACTGGAAGCGGAAGTCACGCGATTGCGCGCCGAGAATCGTGCGCTGCTCAATTCGATTCTCGGTATCGCAGGCATTCCACCAATTGTTGTGGGTTCGCCGGATAGCAACATCAATTCTCGTCAAGACCGAAATATCGAAGCCAATGACGCGGCCTCGACCGCGAATGCCTCGCCCCGCTCACCTCGCCGGAATGTGCGGACCAGCGGCGCCATGGTTCAGCAGCGCAGCGCCGTTACTCCCACACCAGTCAGACACAGGTCGTGGCAACAGGTAAATCGGATGTTGGAGTTTGAGGCAATTCGGAAGACAGAGCAAAGACTGCCTGAGACGGCGACGGCCGCGAGTCGGCGTTGATCAGGGATCAGGTCGCATAGGCAGCCATCAAATAAAGGGGGAACAATGCCATTCATCCGCGGGCGTTATCACATCAATCCAATAGCAGGCGAAGCGCTGGAGGCAGCACGCGAGATGGAAGAGGCTCTTGCGAGGCTGCAGCACGACAATCAAGACTCAGACCCCGATGAGTACGAATGGGAGCCGCATTCGCGCGACACCATTCAGAAAGACCCAGTCCATCGAGTGGAGATTGAGGCTGCCTCCCTGGTGCCTGCGCATTCGGGGCAAGCTACTCACGGATTTGTGGCACGAGTTCATCGGGCGGTTACCTATGCACCCGGGCAGAGCGCGACTTTTGCCACAGCTGGAGGGGGCATTGCGTCGGCGCGAGGCACGGCGCCGGTAGCTGAACAACCTGAAACTCACGTGTTCGCAAATGACAGCGATCTCGTCGACTTCTTGCAACGCGAGCTCGCGAAAGACAGGCAGCAGCGCGACTGCGGTCGAGCCTAACGCGCCGCCGGAAAGCTCTCTGACGTTGGAGACGCGGTTCTTTTGCTAAAATGCTCAAGGGGAGGGTCGCCTTTGAGCGTTTGGCAAACCCCGAGCGGCAGGTCACGGCGCTGGGTACGCCGGAAAGACACGAATATTCCGGCTCCACTGTATGCGCGCCTCATGATTTTTACGCTCCTGGTTGCTCTTGCGGGAACTCTTCTGTGGTACGGCTCGCGGTCTCTGTGGGACAAATTGAGCCGTGCCGCTGCCGCGCCCGAATCCACAGCCGCTCGAGAGAATCGTTTGCCGGCCCCGACCGTTGCCTGGCAAAGTGATGCACTGGCATCGATTGAGAACGGGATTCATGAAGTCCAGACGGGAAATATCACTGCTGCAGAAGTGGCGATGGATCGGGCCGCGTCGGTAATCGAGGCTGCTCGCGTGCGATTGCAAAAGGCGCCATCAGACTTTTTTGAGACTGCGAGCAGGTCCCTAGATCTTGCATTGCAGGGACATCAGGAAAATATCAGGCTCTTCGAGCATGTTACTGCGACCCGTGTGGACTTAGCGCAGCTTCGGTCGGCGCAAGGAATTTCATCGGGGCAAGGGATCGCGCCGGACACTGCTCTGAATGCTGCTGCAACTTCGATAGCAGCCCCGGCAGGACACGCCACGAAGGGCGAGTCTGGAGCTGCCGCCGGCATTTCTGGGGCTAAAGAGGTGGCCATTGGGGCGCCGCGCGAAATTGCGGCGAATCACTTGCTTGACCCCAAAACGCTTGGCGGCGATACAATCAATGCGACGCTTATGCCTGTGACGCTGGAAATTTTGCTTCCGCCATCCTCCCGGCTGTTTGTCGATGATGTGCGAGTGCAGGACCTGACGTTGAGGGGCGCATCGCAAACGCTCGATGGAATTCACTGGAAGAACGTGACATTCCTCAGCACGAGGTTGCGTTATGAGGGCGGCGAGCTGGATTTGCAAAACGTGCACTTCATTGGGTGCACTTTCGGCCTTTCGATCGATCAGCGGGGGGCGCGATTGGCGAATGCAATTGCTCTAGGCCAGACATCTTTGACCATCGTTGATTAGTCTCCTTTCAGCTCTGACGATCTCATTCAACTAACCAGAATCAGTTCCCCAGGCCAGCAGACTAACGCGCGGCGGCCGCCGTTGTGTTGTGTACGAAAGCAGAGATTCGGCACCTTTCCTACGTTTTGCAAGCAACTCAAAGCGAGAAACGAATGCCCATTGACAAGACCTACGTGACGGCTGATCCGGCGATCGTGCCAGTGGAAGGCCCGTCGAAGACAGTTCCGATGGCAACTCAGGCATCGGAAAGTGCAGGGGAGGCGGGGGCGAGAGCAGGGAATCGACGAGGTGGACCCGCGGGCAGCTCGCGAGTTTCGCCTGCCCGCCCCGGCTTTCCTGGAAGTTCCGACGCAAGTGCCAATCCATACGGGCCAAACAACGAGCAGTTGCCGGAGCGGTTGCAAGAGGCTCTCAGGCGGCTGGTGTATCAGTTCTCGTTTGAGTCCGAATCCACGCGGCGACAGGAGATCCGCCGCATCAAGCAGGCGCACCAATTCTGGCGTGGGCTACAGTACCTGTGGTGGAACGAGCGAGACCAGAATTGGCATTTGCCGTTCGAGCAGAAGCTGACGGACAAGACTTCGCTCGAGGACCTTCCGAGATACGAATTCGTCACTAATATCTACCAGGCGTTCGGTTTATCGCTGATTTCTGTACTGTCGCAGGACGTGCCGCAAGTGCGATTTTTCCCGACGTCCGCGCAGGCAGAAGAAGACGTTGCCGCAGCGAAGGCAGCGACGGAAGTAGCACAGCTCGTCGAGCGAAATAATCGCGTGGGAAATCTGATTGTCGAGGAAGCGTTCAATCTCTGGACTGACGGTAAGGTTGGCGCGTACGTCCGATACGTTGTGGACGGGCAGCGCTTCGGATTTCATCCCGAAACGGAAATCGGCGAGAGCGAAGCGAAAATTGGCAGCGACGTGTACGTGTGCCCGGAGTGCGGACATGAGACAGAGACGAAGAGCCTGGACAAAACCGCAGATCTAGGCGAGCAGGTTGAAACAGTCGACGCATGTGCCATGTGCGGCGCCGTCCTGACGGAAGAGAATTACGTCGGGGCGGAAACCGTAACAATCCCCACAGCGCAAACCCAGTTGCGCGTCCCGAATGGCCAAGAAGTGGTCACGATCGTCGGCGGCCTGGAGCTGAAAACTCCGCCCTGGGCCAACGAAATGCACGAGTATCCGTATCTGCAGTGGAACATGGAGGTGCACCAGGCGCGGCTACGCGCAGCGTATCCGCACGCTGCCGACAAGATCGGCGCGCCAGTCGCGAGCGGATTGCAGGAATATGAGCGACTCGC
>Ga0187770_10001356_pt1 | contig 12948 bp, 18 predicted proteins | sample 0116_SJ02_MP02_2_FD_133154 | JGI IMG/M metagenome (GOLD analysis project Ga0187770, IMG submission 133154) | Tropical peat soil microbial communities from peatlands in Department of Meta, Colombia - 0116_SJ02_MP02_20_MG | ecosystem: Environmental > Terrestrial > Soil > Wetlands > Peat | place...
AGCTGATCCTTGATAGCGACGAGGGTTCCCCATACCATCCAGAATGGCCGCCTTCTAAAGGTTTGAAAACCCGTCCCTCTGTGTCGATGACTTTCTCAAGTCTTCCCATGAGAGAAAAAACTGGGGGAGGGCAAGCAAGGCATTTGTGGTTGACAAACCTTTTTTTAACGGTTATTTTAGGATAAAAAGGACCTGATTAGTCTTTATTATGCAGATTACACGAAGCGGAGAATATGGCTTGAGAGGCTTGCTTTTTCTGGCTAAACAACCTCCAGAAAGAGTGACCTTGGTCAGCGAGATTTCGAGGAATCAGAACATACCAGAAACTTTTTTGGCCAAAATTTTTCAGCGTCTTTCGAAGGCGGGCCTACTGCGATCCATCCGGGGAGCAAAAGGTGGTTTTTGTCTCGGGAAACCGGCCAATGAGATTACGATGAGAGAGATCATCGAAGCCTTGGAGGGTCCGATTGCACTGAATCGTTGCCTTCTCAAGGAGGGGGAGTGTGCAGAAGAAGAGGCTTGCCCAATGCATCAGGTCTGGGAGGAAATTCAGCGGCAATTCTTGGAAATTTTGGACCGAACAACCATGGAAGATTTAGTGAGGCGGATGGTTCAAAATAGAAGAAAGGGGAGGGGGTGAAAAAGAGATGAGAGAAAACGTGGAGAAGGCACTGAACAAGATTCGGCCCGCCCTCCAAGCGGACGGAGGGGATATCGAATTGATTGACGTGGTCGATGGGGTAGTGAAGGTCAGACTGACCGGTGCTTGCGGAGGCTGCCCGATGTCGCAGATGACCTTGAAGATGGGGGTGGAAAGAGTGTTGAAGCAGCAAGTCCCGGAGGTGAAGAGCGTCGAGACCGTTTAAGCGGAATGCAGGGAGACTGCCCTGGGAGGAGCTGTCTCTGGGAATTCTAAGATGAAATATCCTCATCTTACATCACAAGCTGTCACAATTTTGGAGAAGAGGTATTTAAAGAAGGACTTTCAGGGGAAGGCCACTGAGTCTCCGGAGGATATGTTCTGGCGCGTCGCGCGAAATATCGCTGAAGCGGAACGCTTCTATAAAAGCAGGAGGTCTCCTGAAGAACGCTCAGAACCCTTTTTTCAGATGATGGCCTCTTTGGATTTTCTTCCTAACTCACCCTGTTTGATGAATGCGGGAAGAGATCTCCAGCAGTTGGCTGCTTGCTTTGTCCTGCCCGTCGAGGATTCCCTTGATTCCATCTTTGAAACCGTCAAACAGACGGCTCTTATCCATCAAAGTGGAGGGGGCACGGGTTTCTCGTTCAGCCGTTTGAGGCCGAAGGACGATCCCGTTCAGTCGACAGGAGGCGTTGCGAGCGGTCCTGTCTCGTTCATGAAGGTGTTCAATATGGCAACGGAGGTGATCAAGCAGGGGGGGACGAGAAGAGGGGCGAACATGGGGGTGTTGAAGGTAGATCACCCCGATATCATGGAATTTATCACGATCAAAGAAAGCCCGAACGAGATGGAGAATTTTAACTTGTCCGTGGGGATCACCAAGGCATTCATGGAAGCCCTTAAAAAAGACGCTGAATACAGCCTCATCAATCCGAGAACAAAGAAAGAGGTGAGGACTTTGAGGGCGCAAGGTGTTTTTGATGCAATCGTGAGCGCGGCTTGGGAAACCGGAGATCCAGGGATCCTCTTTCTTGATCGGATTAATGAGGCGAACCCCACACCTGAAATCGGCGAGATAGAAAGCACCAATCCATGCGGTGAAGTTCCTCTCCTTCCTTATGAACCGTGTGTTTTAGGTTCGATCAACCTTTCTCAGATGGTGAAGGAGAGAAATGGAAAAAGGGAGGTCGATTTTGAAAAGATAAGATTGACGGTGAGACAAGCCGTTCACTTTTTAGATAATGTGATTGATATGAACCAGTACCCATTGCCACAAATTGCGGAGGTGGCAAAGGGAAATCGTAAGATCGGTTTGGGCGTTATGGGATTAGCCCATTTCTTCATCCGGCTGGGCATTCCGTATCATTCTCCGAGGGCCTTAGAAATAGCAAGGGGCCTGATGAGCTTTATTCAATATCAGGCCAGGGAGCGATCCACGGAGCTGGCTGAGGAACGCGGAGTCTTCCGAAATTTCTCGAGTTCGATCTATGGTAGAAATGGAGGGATGAGGCTGAGAAATGCTACGGTGACGACGATTGCCCCTACAGGAACCCTCAGCTTGCTGGCCAATTGTTCCAGCGGCATTGAGCCTCTTTTCGCAATCCACTATACACGGAGGGCCTTAGAGGATATGGAGTTTCAAATCACCGACCCTCTTTTCGTTGAGATGGGGGAGAAGGAAGGATTTTTGAGCCCTGAATTAGTCAAGTCTCTCTCTGAAGGTGCAAGCCTTCGGGAGTTTCCTCAGGTTCCCCAGTATGTGAAAAATCTCTTCATCACCACCTTTGATGTCCCTCCTCTCTCGCATATTAAGATTCAAGCAGCCTTTCAGGGGTACACGGATAATGCCGTATCCAAAACGATCAATTTTCCTCGTGATGCGACAAGGGAGGACGTCAAGGAAGCCTTTTTGATGGCTTATAAAGAACGATGCAAAGGCATCACCATTTATCGAAGTGGAAGTAAGACAAAACAGGTTTTGGGCTGTGGAACGAAGCAGGTCTGTTAGTACAGCATAGTGCATAGAGCAAAGAGCACAGCGTATTTTTACCGGAGGCTTAATTCCTTACGTTGCACGCCATGCGCGGTGCACACGTGATTCATGTATCCAGCCGCTCCTTTCCATTCGTTGAAGGCAATCTTTTTCATCCGCTCCTCCCAAAAACTTCTTGAAAAAAAAGGTTTCTCCTCCTATGATAATCAATAATTCTTCACGGAGGTGAATCATGCAAAAGGAAATATGGAAGAAAGCTGTGTGGGCGGGAGTCATTCTCACTCTAATACTTGGGGCCTTTGGATGCAGTAGTCTATCTGCTCCTCGGACGGTTCGAGAGCGGGAGCCAGAGATGCGGCAACCCATCTCCACCTCCTATCGATTTGACGATATTCCCTTACCCTCAGGGATGGCCCTCAATCGGAGAGAATCTTTTATCTACGAAACCGGGGCGACCAAGGCCGGGCTCCTTATCTATGAGGGAAAAGGAGATATGGAGAAATTGGCCAACTTTTTCAAGCAGCAGATGCCAAACTACCAGTGGAGATTGGTGAGTAATTTTGAGCTTCAGAATGTGATGCTCACCTTTATTAAAGAGGGATGGAGCAGCGTCATCTACATCCTTCCCCAGGAGGACGAAACGAAGCGGCTTGAGATTCGGGTCGGACCGATTGAAATCAAGATTCTTCCTCCCTAAGAGAATGGATGGAAGAATCTTTTTAGCCCAAACCAAATAGGGTTCGAAGCCCTAACCCAAAATGCCTCTTTGGCATTTCGAGATCGATCAAGATGACAGAGACGCTCCATTTAGAATCTTTTGCAAAGGTCAACCTGAGGTTAGAGATCTTGAAGAAGCGGGAAGATGGGTACCATGAGGTGAGGACCATCCTCCAGAAGATCAGCCTTCATGACACGCTTCTCTTCTCCCTCAAGGACGGGCAGAGAATTTCCATCAAAGCAGATCATCCGCATCTTCCCACGGGGAGAAGGAATCTGATATATCAAGCTGCACAATCCATCTTGGAGAAATCAGATTATGAGGCGGGAGTTCGGATCGGAATCAAGAAGAAAATTCCACTCGGTGCAGGGCTGGGAGGCGGGAGCAGTAATGCGGCTACGACGTTGAAGGCTTTGAATCAGCTTCTGAAGTTGCACCTTTCCCAAAGGGAGTTAATGGAAATGGGGTTACGGATCGGGGCAGATGTCCCTTTCTTCTTTTTTGAGGGTGCGGCGATTGGCACAGGTATCGGGGAGCGGCTCAAAAAGATAGAACTTCCTGGGCTGTGGTATGTTCTCATCTATCCAAATTTTGAGGTTTCAACTCGTTGGGCTTACCAAAATTTCGTATTGACAAAAAGCCAATTTCATTTTAGTGTTCAAAAGTTTATGAGGACGCCGGAGGAAGTTTCCCGAAGTTTGCGGAACGATCTGGAGGAGGTGGTTTCGAGAGAGCATCCTCAGATCGGCATCATGAAAAGGATACTTTGTTCCGCCGGGGCTTTGGGCGCATCGATGACAGGAAGCGGGCCTACAGTTTTTGGGATTTTTTCGGAAGAAAGAGGCGCTTCGGAGGCTTATCGTAAGGTAAGGGGAATAGTGAGAAAGGAAGGATGGATCGTTTTGAAGGCGCGCAGTATCCCTGCCTGAGGGTAAGCCGGTTTGCCTGACGAAAAATAGAGTGGACAGGTAAGGTCCTGAATTATGTGAGATACAGGGCAAGATTTTTCATCGTATCCGACAGAGGACAAGGGGACGGCATGGAAGTAACGGAGGTGAAAGTATTTCCTGTTCAGGAGGATCGACTGAAGGCATATGTGGCGATCACTTTTGACCATTGCTTCGTCGTAAGAGATCTCAAAGTGATTAATGGGAATAATGGCCTGTTTGTTGCGATGCCGAGTAAGAAAAGGAAAGACGGAACCTACAGGGATACCGCCCACCCACTGGACAATCAAACGCGGCAGATGATCGAATCCGTTGTTTTAGCAGAGTATCACAAGGAGGTCCAGAAAAACAGGTAGTCCAATATCAAATGTCAAAATCCAAATGTCAAATGAATGCCAAAAATCAGACAAAGGTTAAGAAAATCTAAGGTTCAGGCTAAGCTGAGATAGGCCTTAATCCCCTGAAAACCTTAAGCTTTATATAAGAGTTTGAAATTTGGACTTTGAAATTTGACATTGCCTCAAAGAAACTTGGGGTGTCGTCAAGCGGTAAGACACAGGTCTTTGGAACCTGGACTCGGAGGTTCGAATCCTCCCACCCCAGCCAGTTTAAGAAGGTTGAGAGCGGAATGCGGAAGGTGAAAATAGAGCCGCGTCCGGTTTTCCACGTACGATCTTCTGACTTCAAGGGGGAGTCATGGTTAGGAAAAGGTTAGAGGTCGCTGCAGGAAATGATTTCAGTTGGTTAAGGGTGTTCACGGGAAATTCCAACATTGAATTGGTGCGCAAGATCTCTGAGGAATTGAAGATTCCGATTGGGAAATCGGTGGTGAAGAGTTTTAGCGACGGAGAGATCAACGTTGAGATCGATGAGAGTGTGCGCGGGATGGATGTTTTTGTGGTCCAGTCCATCTGCTCTCCTGTCAACGACAATTTGATGGAGCTCCTGATCCTGATCGACGCCCTGAAAAGGGCTTCCGCTGAAAGAATTAATGCGGTTCTGCCTTACTACGGTTATGCAAGGCAGGATCGCAAGGTCGTTCCTCGGGCGCCCATCTCCGCTAAACTGGTTGCTGACTTGATCACGACCGCGGGCGCCTCTCGAATCCTTACCGTTGACCTTCATGCCGGCCAGATTCAGGGTTTTTTCAATATTCCGGTGGACCATCTATTTGCTGCACCCGTGCTTTTGGATCACCTGAAGCAACTGCAGGATGAAATTGTCATCGTCTCCCCCGACGCAGGAGGAGTAGAGAGAGCCCGAGCTTATGCCAAGAGGCTCAACTCCACCTTGGCCATCATTGACAAGAGAAGAGAAGCCCCCAATGTATCCCAGGTCATGAACATTATCGGTGATGTGAGTGGAATGGTTGCCGTCTTGGTTGACGACATGGTCGATACAGGGGGGACATTGGTCCGAGCTGCCTATGCCCTGGTTGAAAAAGGAGCCAAAGCAGTTTATGCCTGCTGCACCCATCCTGTTCTTTCAGGACGAGCGGTGAAGGTGCTCTTGGAATCCCCCATTGAGGAGCTCATTGTAACGGATACGATTCCCCTTCATGGGGAGGCGAAGGAGTGTCCCAAAATCAAAGTTCTCTCCATATCGAGTCTGTTGGCCGACGCGATCCGGAGGATCTATGAGGATGAATCTGTAAGCTCTTTGTTTGTTTGAGCCTAAGGATTTCTCTGAATCCTCCATCCTTAAAGATGAGGAGGAATTCGTTTAATAAAAGGAGTGACCCATGGAAAGACCTATCATGAAGGCAGAGGTTCGAGAAGAGGTTGGAAAGGGGGCGGTCAGAAAACTGAGGGTGAAGGGTATGATCCCTGCCATTTTCTATGGTCCCCGGTCCAAATCGATCCCCTTGGTGATCGATCCGAAGGAATTGGCAAAGGCCCTTCAAACCGAAGCCGGGGAGAATGTCTTGATCGATCTCGAGATTCGAAAGGGTGATCAGTCGGATCGGAAGGTCGTGATGGTGAAAGATCTTCAAATCGATCCTCTCCAGAGGACGACCCTTCATACCGACTTTTACGAGGTAGCGATGGACGAGGTGGTCACCGTGGAGATTCCCATCCATCTGGCAGGAAAACCGGAGGGGACAAAGATGGGCGGTATTCTGGAACAGATCCGGAGGGTGGTCCAGATCCAATGCCTTCCCGGGGATATTCCCAAGGCCATCGAGGTTGACGTCAGTTCCTTAAAGATTGGCGATTCGATACACGTCGAAGATCTAAAGGCGGAGAAAGCGAAGATCTTGTTCGACACCAACTTTACCATTGCTACCGTGGTGCCGCCTGTTGTGGAGGAGAAGGTGGCCGAAGAGGTGGTTCCGGAGGCCGCTGCGGAAGAGGAGGTAAAGGAGAAGGTGGAGGAGGAGAAATAATCGAGTGTGAAGGTCATCGTGGGACTGGGGAATCCTGGGATCCACTACCGCTGGAACCGGCACAATATCGGGTTTCTGGTGGTGGACCGACTTGCCGAAATCAGCCACGTCCTCATCTCTCATAAACGTTTCAACGCCCTCTATGGAACAGGAAAGATCGATTCCCAAGAAGTCGTCTTTGTCAAACCGATGACCTTTATGAATCGGAGCGGGGAGGCCGTAGAAAAGGCACTCCGCTTTTTTTCTGTGGGGGTGAAAGATTTGGTCGTCATCCACGATGATCTAGATCTCCCGTTCGGAAGGCTTCGCTTCAAACGGCGAGGGGGAGACGGAGGGCATCAGGGGGTCCGATCCATCATCGAATCGCTGGGTGAAAATATCTTTTTGAGGTTGAAAGTGGGTATTGGAAGACCTCCTAAAGGGATAGACCCAGCAGAATATGTGTTGGCCTCCTTCGACGAGATCGAACGGCCCTACTTAAATGAGATGATTTCAGTGGCTGCGCAATCGATATCGGTGGCGCTTCTTGAAGGACCTGAAGCAGCGATGAATCGGTTTCAGAAAAAGATCAATCTCCCTTTTCAATCTCCATGAAAATCTTTCCGTGGTGGAAGATACGGATCCCCCCTGTTTCCTCTGATATGACAATGGCGAGGGCATCGGTCAGACTGGTAATTCCTGCCGCAGCCCGATGGCGGCTTCCCAGACCCAGGGGAATCTCGATATTCTCCCCCGATGCGTCGAGGTGTCGCCCCGCTGCCAGGATGACTCCGTCCTCCCGGAGGATGAAGGCCCCATCGATGGATGAAAACTCTTTGACGGTTTCCTTCAGACGGGGATCCAGAATATTTCTTTCCTCTTCAGGATACCCCTGAAAGGGATTGATCACCATGGGATGTGAAAACTTGAGAACATCCTCATGTTTGCCTAAGACAAAGATGGTTCCGATGGGTTTTCTTCCCTCTTTCCCTTCGATGGAGATCTCCAGGACGAGGCTCAAGAGGGCATCGAAGACCTCCGGCATGACGATCTCTGAGATCACGGGAAGATCGGAAGAGGCGATCATCTCGAATTCTGTTCCGAATTCAAGGATGAGGAGGTTGTCGAGGACCTTGGATTGAGGGATCCCCGAGAGGCATACCCATTTATCTCCTTTCTTCACCAGACCTTTCGAGAGAGCTTGAATGATCGCCATCTTGATCTGATTGATCCGACCCAGCGGCGCATCAGGAATCCTCAAAACTTTTTTAAAGACCGAGCTGGCCTCCTGAAAGGAACCACGATCCTTAATTGCCAGGATGAGATCAACCTGTTTCTCCTCGCCGATTTTGGCCAAGGCGTCGTAATCCTCGATCATATCGGCATAGAGCAGGACTCCCTTCGAACGCGTCTTTTTGGCGACCGCACAGGCTGCCTCCACCATCATCCGATTCTGCTGCCTCATCCTCTCCTCCTCAAATCAAGGGTCTCGGAAAAAGACTTTATTTTATCTTTTTTTTATTATACAAATATACTCGTAGAAATCCACCAAAAAAGTGGTCCAAGCGCTTGGGACTTTGCGCATAGCGGATAGGTATTGAAGATAGGATCTTGTATTTGTGCTGTTCCTTGACCTCTATGCCCTTTGCGCTATGCGATTTTGTTGGGGGGGATATGGGGTTTCGATGCGGGATTGTCGGCCTTCCGAACGTTGGAAAATCAACGATCTTCAATGCCTTAACCGCAGCAGGCGCGGAGGTGGCGAGCTACCGCTTCTGCACCATCAACCCGAATGTTGGGATCGTCTCGGTCCCGGATAAGAGGTTAGAGGGTATCGCAAAACTGATTCATCCCAAAAAGATGATTCCCACCACTCTTGAGTTTTTCGATATTGCCGGGTTGGTGAAGGGGGCAAGCAAAGGAGAAGGTCTTGGAAACCAATTTTTGGATCACATTCGAAACGTGGATGCGATCGCCCACGCGGTTCGTTGTTTTGAGAACAAGAATGTGGCCCATGACTTCGGTTCCATCGACCCGGTCAGGGATATCGAGGTCGTCAATACCGAATTGATTTTGGCAGACCTCCAGACCGTAGAGAAAAGAATGGCGAAGGCGGAAAAGCTTCGTCGGGTTGGTTCAAGTTCAAAGGAAGCAGGCCTGGAGCTGGAGGTTTGCCATGAGGCTCAAGCGATTTTGAACCAAGGTCGGAGAGCAGGCACTCTTCGCCTGACAGGGGAACAGGAGGCGATCTTTTCCGATCTGCACCTTCTTACCGCTAAGCCCGTTTTTTATGTGGCCAATGTTGATCAGAGGGAGCTAAAAGGAGAAGGGCCCTGTCTGAGGTCGATGATCGAATGGGTAGAAAAGGAAGGAAGCAAGGCGGTGGTCATCTGTGGGGATCTGGAGGCAGAACTGGCGGAGTTGACAGAGAAGGAGAGGGAGGAGTTCAGGGGAGAACTGGGTTTGGAGGGTTCAAGCTTAGAGAGATTGATACAGATCGGGTACGATATCCTGGAACTCGTCACGTTTTATACGACCGTGAGTTTGGAACTCAGGGCTTGGACCGTTCCAAAGGGAACTCCGGCTCCCAAGGCAGCGGGAAAGATCCACACCGACATGGAGAGAGGATTTATTCGTGCAGAGGTCGTTTCTTACGACGATTTTGTGGCCTGTGGTTCCGAGCATTCGGCAAGGGAGAAGGGACTTCTTCGTTCCGAGGGAAAGGACTACTTTATAAGGGATGGGGATATCGTCCATTTCCGTTTTAACGTATAGATATATGGGTTGCAGATTGAGGAATTCCGGAATTTTGGGTCAGATTTCTCAATCCCCTAATTCCTAAATCCTCGATTCGATAGGCTGTGGATTCAGGGCAAAACATCAATGGGGGGACCGATGAGCTGGCGAGTTTTTCAATATATGATTTATATGATTCCTATTCTCTGGTCTTTCATTCAAGACATGGTCTGGGAGGAACTCTCCTTAGGGGAGATCAGAACCAACTACCTTTTTGGGAAAGCCAATGCCTATGACCGCGCCAATCTATTAGAGAAGTCGATCAGAGTGTACGAGGAGATTTTGAAAAGGGATCCAAACAGCATTCCGGTTTTTTTGAACCTGGGAGGGCTTTATTATCGCAGGAAGAAATACGAGGTCGCGATCCCCTATTATGAAAAGGTCATTCAGGGGAATCCGAAGCATTATCAGGGCCACTATTGGCTGGCGATGTGTTACTGGAAATTACAACGGTATTATGCAGCTATCAACACCCTTGAAGAGGTCATCGAATTTCTGCCGACCTTTAAGGACGCCCTCAACCTGATGGGCGAGTGCTACGAACAGATTGGAGAAGGGGCGAAGGCAGAACATTATTACCTCAAAGCCATCAGTGTGGATCCCGATGGGATCATTGTCCATGGACATGCGGACCCAGAGAAGTCAAAGACCTCTACGAGTTTGAGACATTAGCGATACTCACTTTTGGTATTGAGAGATAGACTCAAAAGGTTTAGCGTAATAGAAAAGCTACAAGAGACTGCCATGGCGGATGAGCTCAAAATTATTTTGAAAGATGTGAAGGAGAAGTTTGACACGGTGATCGAGGCTTTTGATATGGTGAAGGAAAGACTCGACCGGCATGAACAGGCTGAAGAGGAGCGTTTTCAGAGGGTTGAAGAAAGGTTGGACCGACATGAAGGCCATTTTAAGAGGATCGAGGATAGGTTAGATCGACATGAAGGGCGTTTTCAGAGGATTGAAGACAGATTAACGGGGATTGAGGATAGGTTAACATTGTTCCAAAAAGACTTTAGCGAACACCGCGACAATACCGAGATCCATGCAGCCAAAAAGAAGAAAAAAGCCTCTTGAGTTTCGCGTCCAGTTTACCATCCGATATCTGAAGTTGTAAAGTCAGCTAAGATTATCCTCTCCCCAAGATAATAAGTTGTGTTTGCACCTATGACCCCTATTCTTCGAAGTGAGACTTCGGAAGTTGGAAGGATCAATCGCTGCATATCGGAGGCGAAAAAAATTAGAAATTAGTCGGTGCCCCCCATTCCTTTGTAATCTCCGTCCTTCTTTGGTATATTGGCTTTACGCAAATCAAAGCCAAACGAGGAGGTAGAGATGGAAAGAACCGAAATCAGAAGCTTAGCTTACCTTATCCATCAAGTCTTCAGGAAGGTGACCTAATTTTCTCATAAGCCGAATAATAATTTGAAGAAATTTAAGTAGCCGAGGGGAAGAGTCAGGAGCTTACAGAAAAATATATGGAACAAATATGATTGAACAACGCTTGAGTTCGCGGTATAGTTATAAGTAAAAGGCAGGTGATAAAAATGGGGAGGATAGCCGCATCGGTCGAAATTCAAAACATTTTGTATCCTGAAAAGAGGATCTGGTGTGATGCTTTGGTTGATACGGGTACGTCACACCTTATTCTCCATACCGCCTGGCGCGAACGCCTCGGAGATCTGAAGGAACTTGGGACTGTCGAACTTGAGATCGCAACTCAACAAATGGTTCAGGGGGTTGTGTGTGGCCCGGTCCAAGTTCAGATTGAAGGCTTTCGCCCCATATTCACCGAAGTTCTCTTCGTGGAGATGGAACCCGCTGATAGGAGGTATGAGCCCTTAATCGGGTATATCGTGCTCGAACAATCGCAGGCTGCCATTGATGTGGTGGGCCGTCGTTTGATTCATGTCAAGCGACTGGATCTGAAATGATAATCTCCGAGCCACATGTAGGAGCTATGGTCTTTCTGCCGGAGAGGAGGAGAGCGATGGAACAGACGATAGAAAGAGAATGGAAATCGATCGTCTGCCCGGAAGGGAAGGGAAGAGCCGCGGTGATGCTGGAATGGGATGTTCTTTTCGAGAAGGGTCGAATCCTCAAGAGATCTCTGACACAGATCGATTGCTCCAATCCTCAGTTAACTCTATTTGGAGGAGCGGATTGCGACTGGAAGTGTGAGGGAGTGATCGGGAAAAGGGAAAAATGAGGTCTTTGAACCTCACCCTCACCCCTTTTCTCCTTCGGCCTTTTTTTTCGAGGCCAGGAATTTCTCTTCGTCCATCACCCTTGGCGAGATGCCTCGAAATCCCCCGAGACTTTCATCAGGCGGAAGTAAAATCCAGGCGATTCCAAATTCCTCATCTCTTTTGATCACTTCGTCACCGGGTTGCAGTTTTTTCATGTTTAGATAAAACGAATGATGCGAATGGTATCGAATTGAATAAGCAATAAATGGTTATTGTTTGCTCCATTCGTTATCAGTAGCATTATTCGCAATTCAATTTCAAGGGCAGAGATGATTTGGGTAGTGAAACAGTTCATCACACGTCAAGCATTGAAATTCGGAGGGGAAAGGGTAAGGTTTCCTATCCGCGTGGAGGTGGAATTCCAACAGGATGGAACCCGTGTATGTACTGAATCACTTCATAAAAAAGTCCTGTACAACAAGTCGTTCTTGTTAAAGCGATATGTTGAACTAAAAGAGCGAGATTTGGACCTCCTCGTTGAGGAAGGGGTCCAGAGGGTCCTCCAGGATCATCTCATCACTCCTGAAGGAGCGGATTAAAAAAGAAGATTGGGGCAAAAGTCGGTTTGTGAGAGAAACTAAGAGACGGGTTAAAGCATCTTCTTTAAACCCGTCTCTCTATGTGTAAGTCCATCTCGCTGATTCTATTTCTCCTCGGTTTTCCCCTCTTTAGAAATGGAGGCATCCTCCTTTGCAATCTCCATTTTCGACTTGATTTCACTGATGAAATAGACGAGGAGACCGAGGCCGATCAAGACGAGGAGGATAGGGACGAGCGCCATCAGCGCTTTGATGAACATCGACCACCAGATGACCAAAAGGATGAGTCCTACAATAATGACCACGACGCCAATAATGATCCCCAATATATTCGACACCATCATCACCCCCTTTCAAAAATTGCCTTGACGCTGAGATAATTACCAAATGATAAGTGAGAAGTCAAGGTTTATTTCATTCGTGTTTATTTCATTCGTCAAAAGGCATATCACCCTTTCTGTTCCGTTCATGGGCAGGATGGCCATAGGGCCGAAAAAGAATCCGAATTTGACCATTAAAGGTTTTACTAAAAACGGCAGGGGTTGGGGCAGAAACCAAAGGAAGCAAGGGTTCATGCATCATCTGGAATTAAGAATCCTAGAGCGTTAAATGAGTCTTAGCGTTGCTGTTCTGCAGTAAACCATGGGCAAACAAATCGTTCTATGAGCGAAACCAAACCGAAAAGGATGATCGCCATGACG
>Ga0187770_10001357_pt1 | contig 12946 bp, 16 predicted proteins | sample 0116_SJ02_MP02_2_FD_133154 | JGI IMG/M metagenome (GOLD analysis project Ga0187770, IMG submission 133154) | Tropical peat soil microbial communities from peatlands in Department of Meta, Colombia - 0116_SJ02_MP02_20_MG | ecosystem: Environmental > Terrestrial > Soil > Wetlands > Peat | place...
ACCAGCCCAAGCAGGAAGACGGCGGCCACAAACGTGAACCCGCCAGCGGCGTCAGAATACCTCCTGCTCAACGGCCCTCGACACAGCGGATAGGATGCTACCTTGAAGGTTTAGTTGTCAGCGTAGAACGCAATCTAAGGCATGGTGACGCGTCACTTCTCGGACGGTCCCCTGGGTGAATTGGCTGCCAACAGCCTCGCGGAGACCGAGGCTGCCCAGAATAGCACGGAACCCAGGAATAGGCGCTCAACCAGACCCCCGTAGTGGGCAGAGAAGCCCGGGGCCACGAAGGCGCCAAGGAGATCCACCAGGCAAAGAATGACGGACAAGATGGCGAGCGGGAGGGCGACAGTCCTTGCCCTCGCGACGGGACTGCTCCCAACCATCCCTAGGGAGATGTAGAGGGCTCCAAAGGCGCCCCCCAGAAAGGCCACAATTGCCACGAGCAGATGGATGGCTCCGTGCCATGATACTGGGGTCGCAGGAACGTCGGTGGGAAACGCTGCAAGCAGGAGAGCACCCACGGACCAGACTGCGAAAGCGTATGCGCCTCTCCTGAACCTTGCGTTCGCCGTGTCCATGCTGTAGACGGTCAGGACGAGCCCGAAGAGGAAGCAGAGTGACAGTATTCCCCTGTTGATGAAGTTCAGTGTCATTACGTACCCGTATGGTCCGACGGCGAGATCGCTTTCGGCTTGACTAATGGGACTGTAGTGTGGTGGGAGCGATTGGGCCACAGCGTCCAGGATGACGTACAGGATTATTCCCGCGATTGCGAAGGCGAAGAGATAGCGCGCTCGCCTTGACTGGGTAGAGTCGTCCGGGAGGCTCGCCAAGTGAGAGAATCCCGTTCATGCTGGGAGGGGGCATTAAGCGTTTTCTGAACCGGACGGAGCCGGGGGGAGCCATGGCACCGAGGGCTTTGAATTCGCAAGGGTGCGTACGAGTTCCCGTCGCGTATCAGTGGCATCTCATCCGAGATACGTGGATTCCTTGACCGGCTTCGGCATGCTGGGGCGGTTTTTGGTGTCCTCGAGCTCGACCTCGAGGTCCTCCCTCGTGATGTTCAGCTCCTCGGGCTTGTCCTCGTTCGGATGGGCTTCTAGATATCTTCGCGTGGCCTTCCTGGTCGCTCTTTCGATTAGCCCTGCCACATCGGCGCCTGAGAATCCCTCGGTCTTTTCCGCGATAAAGCTTGGCTCGATGGTGGTGGGCTTACCCTTCAGATGAATCGCCGCTATTTGCCTCCTTGCCTCGAGATCGGGCATGGGTACTGCGATTATGGAATCGAACCTCCCCGGGCGAAGCAGCGCCGGATCGATGAGCTCAACTCTGTTGGTCGCGCCCAGAATAATGACGTTCCTGAGCTCCTCCAGTCCGTCTAGCTCAGTTAGGAGCTGGCTGACAGCCTGCTCTGTGACGTGGCTCCCCATGTCCGACCCGCGAACTGGTGCCAGGCTGTCTATCTCGTCGAAGAAGAGTACCGTAGGGGCAGCCTGCCGCGCTTTCCTGAACACCTCTCTTATGCCCTTCTCGGTTTCGCCGACCCACTTGGAGAAAAGCTCTGGTCCCTTGACCGATATGAAATTTGCCTCACTTTCGGTGGCCACCGCCTTTGCCAAGAGAGTCTTTCCTGTCCCGGGGGGCCCCGAAAGCAGTATGCCCTTCGTGCCCTCGAGCCCTGCTCGCTCCATAGTCTTCCCATACTTCAGGGGCCACTCGATCGCCTCCTTCAGATCCCGCTTCACGTCTTCCAATCCTCCAATGTCGGTCCAGTGAACGTTTGGTTTCTCTATCATACCTCCCTCATAGCAGATGGTCCGACCTCTGTCATCGCCGATTGGAAGTCTTCCATTGTGACGTTGATCTGCTTGAGCTTCTCCACCGGCAGCTTCTTGTTGATGTCTATCGTCGGGAGTACTTTTCTCAGGGAACTCATTGCCCCTTCCTTGGCCAGTGCTTCGAGGTCGGCTCCGACGAACCCGTGCGTGGAGTCGGCGATCTTCTTCAGGTCTACGTCCTTGGATAATGGCATTCCTCTCGTGTGGATCTGGAGAATCTCCAGCCTCCCCTTCGCGTCAGGTATCCCTATCTCTATCTCCTTGTCAAACCTCCCCGGCCTTCTCAGGGCCGGGTCCAGGACATCTGGGATGTTAGTCGCAGCCAGGACGACGACCTTCCCCCTACTCTTCAGCCCGTCCATGCGCGCCAGCAGCTCGGCTACGACTCTCTTCTCAACTTCGCCCTGTACCTCCGTTCTCTTGGGCGCAATGCTGTCTATCTCATCGATGAAAATTATGCTGGGCGAATTCTGCTCCGCCTCTTCGAATATCTTACGCACGTTAGTCTCTGAACCACCATAAACACCTGACATTACTTCGGGTCCGTTTACTGGTATGAAGTGTGCGTTCGTTTCGGAGGCGACGGCCCTGGCGAGGAGGGTCTTTCCGGTGCCTGGAGGGCCAGTCAGCAGGACACCTTTCGAACTCTCAACGCCGAGCCTCTCGAACAGCTCCGGCCTTTTCATCGGGAGCTCGACTATCTCCCTGATTCTCTGTATCTCCTTCGAGAGTCCACCTATGTCCTCGTAGGAGACCTTCTCTGCCCTTTCCTTCGGCGGCTGAACCACCTTGTCGCTCAGCTCCACCTCTGTGTCCTCCCCGAGGATGAGAACGTCCGCGTCCTCCGGCCTGGTCTTAGTAATCACAAAGTCCATGCGGTTTCCCATCAGGTTGAGTGAGACCACGTCTCCCCTAACGAAGGGCACGCCCTGCAGCCTGTCTATGAGGTAATCCTCAAACCCCGAGAAGGGGAGCTCTGCGGTCGGGGCGAGCTCGATGTAGGTGGCTTCCTTGAGCACGACCTTCCTCACCTTCACCGTGTCGTCTATGCCTGCCCCGGCGGCTCTTCTCAGGTCCCCATTGATTCTTATCACGTCGGCATCTCCGTCAATCGTGGGCCAAGCCTTCGCGTAGGCCTTCTTGGTCCCGGTGATTTCCAAAATGTCCCCCGCCCCCCATCTATTCCTTTTCATCACCGCATCATGCACCCTGGCGATAGGGCTCCCGGCGTCTGTGCGCGGTGCCTCAGCGACTTTGAGCTCTACATCAGTCAAGCGAACAAAGCGGCGCTGACCCAGGGTTGTATATAATAGCGCGAGTCATGAACAACTCGCGGGGGATACATGATGGGAGCCCACGGATTCCTAGTCACGTCGTCCAGATGGTAGCGTGACTCTGCCTTAGATCTTCAACGGCTGATAGAGTCACCATCTGTCCCTCGGGTGGACGTGCCCGATTGAGCCAACGCGTCGTCGTCCACCAATACCACCGGAGCTTCCTGTCAACCGTCCTTGCACTGGTAGCTGGTGTGATAATCGTCATCCTGCTTTTCAGCCTTGGAGACATTGCTTTCGAACGTATCGGGTTCAACTCCATCGAATACCTCCTGATTCTTTGGGGCACGCTCCTCGGGAGCATGATTAATCTCCCTGTGGGGGAGGTGGAGAGCGCGGAGCCTCGGGTAGCTGTTCAGGAGGTCAAGGTGTTTGGGCTGTATTACCGGGTCCCGAGCATAGTGTACAAACAAGCGGTCACCGTGATTGCTTTGAACGTCGGAGGAGCAATCATCCCTATACTCGTCTCGGTGTACGTGCTGATCGGCCACTCAGGGCTTCTTCCGGACGCTCTTCTGGGCACGGTCGCCGTTGCGGTTCTGGTGCATCTGATGGCCCGGAAGGTGAAGGGGGTGGGAATCGTGACGCCCTCGTTACTTCCTCCTATCGTAGCCGCTGTTGTCTCGTATCTCCTCGTCCCTGGCTCCCCCGCGGTGGTCGCGTACGTGTCCGGGACGCTTGGGACCCTGATAGGCGCGGACCTCACGAACCTAAGGGGCATAGGGAACTTGGGTGCCCCCATGGCGAGCATAGGAGGAGCGGGCACCTTCGACGGCGTGTTCCTGACAGGGATAGTGGCGGTGCTTCTAGTTCCGCTTCTCTGAAGACCCAGCTTCCTTGAGCTGAATCTGGGACCGTTTGTTCACAGACTCGATGCAAAGAATATTTGATTGTCAAACGAATAGATAGTCTAATTAATCCCGTCAGGTTATCCATCCCCTATGTCGTCGGAGAGCATTAGCGACCTCCTGCAGGTTCTGTGGCAGAGGTGGAGGTCGGCTTCCCCGGTGAAGAGAGGGGCGATAACGCGAGAGCAGTACTGGGTACTCAGAATGCTCAGCGAGCGAGGGAAGATGAAGATCAAGGAGATCGCCTCAGCGATTGGGTGCACCGCCGGGTCAGCTTCCATTGCAGCAAAGCGGCTGGAAAGGGCGGGCTTGGTAAAGAGAGAAAGGAGGGAGAAGGACGAAAGAGTTGTCACCGTTAGACTTGCGAAAAAGGGGACCAAGAAGCTCGATTCGTGGAGGAGGGAGCAACTGGTCTCCATGTCTACGCTCTTCGAGCCTCTGAGCGCTGGAGAGAAGCAAGCCCTCTGCGACATTCTCGAGAAAGCTCTCGTTGCCGGAGGCGACTTGACGATGGCAGGCGAAATCACCCGGGGAAGGAAGAGTTGACCCTCCCTCAGCAGCTCGAAACCGCAAGGGAACCTGAAGAGCAAAAGGGCTCCGTAGCTGTCCAGGTGTCGGGCCTGACGAAGGTCTACGCAGGTGGAACGAGGGCCGTCGATGATGTGAGCTTCGAAGTGAAAGAGGGGGAAATCTTCGGACTCCTCGGTCCCAACGGCGCCGGGAAGACCACCACGATAAAGATGATCACCACAATCTCGCGGCCCACCGCAGGCACCATCCGGGTGTTCGGAGTCGATGCGCTTAGCGCTCCCGAGACGGTCAGGAGGATGCTCGGATTCGTCCCACAAGCCATCTCCGTCGACGGTGACCTCACCGGTTACGAGAACCTCCTGATCTTCGCCAAACTCTTCTATGTGGACCGCGAGCAGCGTGACAGGCGGATACACGAAGCGCTGGAGCTCTTCGGGCTCGCGGATAGGGCAAACGACCTCGTGAAGCACTACTCTGGGGGGATGATGAGACGTCTCGAGATTGCGCAGGCCCTTGTCAACCGCCCCAGGCTGCTCTTCCTTGACGAGCCAAGCATAGGACTCGACCCCTACTCACGCCTGCAGGTCATCGACCACGTCAAGCAGCTGAACCGCAACTTCGGGACGACGATCCTGCTAACAACCCACGACATGGCGGAAGCCGACGAGCTCTGCGACAGGCTGGCCATAATGAGCATGGGGAAAATAGCTACTTCCGGGGCCCCCAAGGAACTCAAGCGCTCGGTCGGTGGGGACGTCCTGACGATCACCGCCTCCGGGAAGCTCCCCGATTCGGTCCCCCCCCAACTCGGGTCGGTCTCGAGCTCGAGCCAGGGGACCATGAAAATCCTCACGCTCGACGGCGAAAAGGCCATCCCGCGGATAACTGAATATCTTGAGGGCGTAGGCGCCACGGTGGAGGCCATCTCCCTGAGCAGGCCCACTCTTGATGACGTATTCATGAAGTATGCGAAGGGCTCGCTTCAGCAGATAGACACCTACAAAGACGCACGCTCGGCACGCAGAAGTGCGACGAGGCATGGACGATGAGCAGCCTTCAGCGGTCAGTCTCTAGCGCTTTCACCATCGCAGAAATGGAGGCCAGGAAGCTACGCCACGATTCCACCGAGCTTTGGATGAGGACCGTCCAGCCGGCCCTGTGGCTCCTGGTGTTCGGAGAAGTCTTCAACACCATCCGGGGCCTCGCCCCCGGCGGCTTCAGCTACATCCAGTACATAGCGCCCGGTGTTCTCGCGCAGTCGGTCCTCTTCATAGCGATATTCTACGGGATCACGATTGTCTGGGAGCGGGACGTGGGCCTGCTCACCAAGCTCCTTTCGACCCCGTCCCCCAGAATCTCCGTCGTGGTCGGGAAGGCGCTGGCAGCGGGAGTCAGGGGCATTTTCCAGGGGATCATGATATTCGCCCTGGCGCTTATCATAGGCGTGAACCTACGTTTCGACGCCCTGGACATCGCGGGGGTCCTCCTGGTGTCAGTGCTCTTCGCCATGTGTTTCGCGAGCCTCTCCATGACCCTGGCGTCCTTCCTGAAGACACGGGATAGGATGATGGGGATTGGCCAGGTGATTACGATGCCCCTTTTCTTCGCCAGCAATGCGATCTATCCAATCTCTATCATGCCCGCATGGCTACAGACCATCTCGGTGTACAACCCGCTCAGCTACGTGGTCGACGCCCTGAGGGCCATGCTGCTTACGGGGGACTACTCCGGCCTCCCCGTCGATATTCTCGTGCTGCTCGCCTTCACGACGGCCTTCATTCTCAGCTCTTCTGTGCTGCTCAAGAGGCTAATCGAGTAACGGAGCAAGGACTTCTCTCCGCTGTCCACCCCTAACCTAGTTCCCCACCAACCGTAAGAGTAGTCTTTGGGAGCCTGTGGATTGCTAGGATGCCTTCTGTCGCTTAGCCGAAGTCATCGGCTGATTGTGCTCCTTCCGCTCCTTAGGTTGAACTCACAGCGGGGGTTTCCTCTAGCCACGCACCTCGACTCTTCACAGTGAACGGTGTGTCCCGCAACGGTGGTCGAAACCCCTGATAGAAAGCCCCTCATGAAACAGCATATCGGTTGACTGGCCCTAACTCCCTCGCACTCGAAGCAGGACGACATGCTGATGGTCATGTTCGGGAAGCCACTTCCACTCCCCACGAACTCGGGGACACCCCAGCCTGTCGCCGCAAGTACGCGCAAGGTGTATTCGAAATTGCGGCTCAGGTAATCGTTGCCCAGCTTGACCCTGAAGAACTCTGCCAGCTCTTTCCCATAGGAGAATCCTTGCTGGTAGAGAATCACCTCTCCCCCCGAACCAAGGTTGAAGCGCATAGCCTCGAACATCCTCGTCGTTGCAGGTTGACTCAGGATGACTGTCCGCCTCCCCTGCCAGTTGACGGGGAATGAAATTCCATCGACTATTATACCATCCCGCCCTTCGTTGGCCTCCACCTTGACAACGTGACGGGATTCCTCCAGCCTTTCCACAAGCTGGATCAGAGAGATTTTCGGGTCGTTGAACACAACGAAGGCATTGTAGATTGCGAGCGAGTCCCCGGGGAGCGAGTAAGAGGTGCTCTGGCGTATGTCGACATTAAGAGTCGCAATCAAGGCGTTCACACTAGCAACTGCCCCCACCTCGTCCCGAATGGTGACGACGACCTGCGCGAGCCTTCTTCCAGACTCGATCCGCCCGATCAGTAGTTCCTTCGAAAGGGTTCCGGTGGGGTCCGTTTCTGGATGGGTCATGACGACTAGTGGGTCGGCCATCGGCGTCGAGAAGATATGCTCTGGGTTTTCAAGTGATGACACACGAACACAGGCGAATACATATACGGGGGAACCTTCCGCTTTTGTCCTCTGCCCAAAAGCGTGACCCGTACACTGAGGCTTGACGACGACGTAGACGCGGCCTTGGAGAGGGTGGCGGAAGAAAGCGGGGAGTCGGTCAACGCCATCGCAGGGAAGGCGCTCAGGAAGCTAGTGGAGTGGGATAGGCTAGCTGAGAAGGCGGGCTTGGTTGTCGTCAGCCCCATCACGATGGGCAGGCTCATGGACTCGCAGACGCTGGAGCAGGCGAAGGAGCTTGGAGAGGTCGTCGGCGTCGAAGTCTGGAAGCCGGTCATCATCTCAAATTTCGGCGAGGTCACCCTTACATCAGTACTGAACTCGATCGAACTCATCTCTCGCTACATGGGTAGGTTCGAATTCCACTACGCGACCGAAGGACCAAAGCGCGTCGTCACTGTCAGGCACGCCGCGGGGCTCAAATGGTCGGCGTTCTACTTGGGGGCAGCCATCAGCCTTTTCGAGAAGACACTGGGGATTGAATGCAAGCCCACACTGACAGAGGAACTCGCTTCCTTAGAATTCGAGATGCCACGGAGGGGAGGGGACACATGAAACAGAGCAGGGCGCGGACCTTCAGGCTCGAGGCGGACGTGGATGATGACATCGTGAGGCTCGCGAAGGAAGATAGGGTCTCCCTGAACTTGCTCGCGAACAGGGCCCTGAGGAGGTATGTAGAATGGGACAGGGCGCCTACGAACAGAGGTCTGGTTTCCGTCCCCTCGCTGCTCTTGGTCAAGCTAATGGCGGAGTTGGGCCAGCAAAGGGCTCACGAGTTAGGGAGGTGGGCGGGGGAGGAGCTCTTTCTACCCAATCTCAAGTCAGGGTACCCCACCGTGTCGCTTGAGAGGGCTGAGAAGCTAGTGAGGATGCTGGGGACATATGGAGGGCGATTTACCTTCAGCCACGAGTTGGAGGGAGGGAAACATGTCTTCACGATGGGGCAGAAACTGGGGAGAAACTGGTCGGCGTACTACGCAGGGGCGCTGGAAACGATTTTCGAGAGATTCCTCGGGAAGGCAATCCGCGAAGACGTGACGGACAACATGTGTGTCGTCGAGTTCAGAGGGTAATCATCATTCTGGCGAGGCCCAATGCCAGGGGAGTACAGACGGTCAGAGGTGAACTTGCCGGAACTGAAGCTTACCGATTACGAAAGGGCGCTTAGCGAGAACACCAACGCGGCCATACTCATCTGAGGGTGCGCCGGCAACTGACAGACGACGGTCACCCCCGCCGCTGGCAACTCGGGACCCGTCAAGAGTCGAACGACGGCACCCGCTCCTCGAGACAGAGACTGCGGATCCCAGGTTCTTGAAGTACGCGGCGGTGCAATACACGAACTAATCGAATCCCATTTAAGCAGCGACTGGCCAACTACCCGGCATGAGGACCCGTAGAGTAGTGATTGGAGTGGTCGTGCTTGTCGTCGGACTGGCGATACTCGCGGTTGGCGTTTTCGGGGCACTCAATTCGCTGACAATAAGCAGGTCTTTCAGTGAGCCCCATCCGGGCGAGTATGTCTCTGTCGAGATAGTGCTGAACACATCATCGGCCCTGGTTATCTCTTCTCCTGCAGCAAATGGTGGGGTAATCCCCGCCCAAGATCTCGACATAGTGAACTCGACGAACATCGGCACGTATGTAATCCCCGCGTCGGGAGCTGGAAGCAGCACATACACACGCTTAACGGGAGACTACTACTACGTCGCCTTCGCTTCCACCCCACCTAGCACCACTATTGTCGCAACTCCCCTTAACTCGGGCATAATCAGGTATGGAGTGCTGGTACTGCTGGGATTCGTCGTCATCATCGCAGGAATCGCAGTGACAGTCGTCGGAGCCATTCAGAAACCACCTTCGCGGGTAGCGCAGCAGCAGTAAAATCGCTGGGCGATACCTGTGATTGGGGCAACCATGGATGTTGTTCCTGATGGGCTTGGCCCGTGGTCGAGGTCGGAAGGATCCTTCGAACTGGCGGGGTTCAGAGGCTCGCCCCGCGCGACTTTGCGTAGTATGTCGACAGCGCGTTCGGGAAGATGTGAGTCTCCTCAGCCTGTGTGTGTTTGATGAGCAGTGCTCCTAGTTTCGTTTCGTTCGTGGCAAGCCCTTCGGGCGGAAGTGATGCGAGTCGCCCCACCTCCTGGATCAATAGGTAGATGGGACGATGCTGACGGAAGACTACGATTGCCTGCTCCGCCCCTTTCACACCATAGGCTTCAATCAAAATGGGGAGCACCTGCGCCTCTTCGTCCGCTATGTGTTGTCGGAACAACTGGTCCAAGTCCTTCAGGATTGCCGCGGCGTGCGTGAAATCCTTTGTCTCGGTGGAACCTTTGAGCTCTGTCAGCTTCCACCTAATCTCAGCGTGCTCTGATGTGAGCACAGAAATCAGATCCGCAAATGCCAGCCGTCGAGGCCTCACAGGAGCCATTGATGTGGATGTCACGTTGCCCTTAACATTGTGAGCAACATCTTGAACCTGCTCAAAGCTCTCACCATGTGAGGCCTCCCACCAGGAAGGATAATCGCCTCTCCTTGCGCAACAATGCTTGTCTTTCCTGAGATTGTGATCTCCGCTCGACCCTCAAGAACATGCGCCAACACATCGTAGGGGGCGGTGTGCTCGCTAAGGCTCTCACCTTCGTCGAAAGCGAAGATGGTTACAGTTCCTACTTTGCTATGGATGATCGTTCTGCTGACCACCGATCCCTTCTGATAAACCGCCAAGAGGGACAAGACCTCCTTCTGGCCGGGAATAAGGCCTCTAGAAGGTCCGACCTGTGTCTTTTCTATTTTCAACAGTTAGCCACCGGCTATCTGGGCCAGAATATCCACTTCAACGTCATTCTGCAGTTGTGGATTGCCATTTGCGGACACGCCGTCGACCAGAAACAGCATGGTCGGGAGCATTCCTTTGAGAGTTGGATGCAGCCCAACCAATGCGGCCTTGAGGTCTGACAGATAGGCCGGATTGCCCAAAGTAAAGGTCTCCTTCTTGGTGCCGGTTACAGCCAGAGGCATCCCGAAGTAGACTACTCGGACGGTGATCCCGGTTGCGCTGCCCGATTGAAGGAGTCCCCCACTGGCCCCCGGAACCGTGGTGGAGCGAGTGGCGAGAGAGGATTGATTTGCATCCTCGAGCGAGGTGGACCCGGAAGAAAGAGCATAAGCCCCCACCGCCAGGGCCAGAAGAGCCGCTGCACCGCCGAAGATTTTGATTATGGCATCGCGCCTAGCTTGGTCCACAGGGCGAGAGCTACCCTTTGGCATGATGTCACCCCGCTGCCCTGACTATGACTGTGCCTTTCATCCATGGGTGGATCGTACAGTAGTAGGTGTAAGTGCCCGGGTTGGTGAAGGTATACGTGAATGACTGATCGGGCTCTATGAATCCTGAGTTGAAGCTGTGATTGGTCGCCGTGACCGTGTGTTCCGCACTGTCATCGTTCGTCCAGATGACAGTGTTGTTTACCCCAATGACCACAGTTATCGTCGTCGGGAAGAAGTAGGTGGACGTCGTGTTGAGGGCTGACCCCGAGTTAATCGCGACACTCACGCCGCCAGTGGGTGCTGTGCCATTGGTCTCTGTCAGAGTTGTTGTGGTGGTCGTGGACTGTCCTGTGGCACCCACCTTGAAGATCCCGACCGCCCCAATGGATGCGTAGGCGAAGGCATGGTTGACGAATGGGTTCTTACCGCCTGCGTCAGGGAAGTACATGTCCACGATGGCCCCCCCTGATGGCGGGATGTTGAGGGTCTGGAGGCCGTGTTCGACATTCGAAGGATTCCCGTCAATGTAGACCGTGTCCATCAATGCGCCGATGACATGGAATGCCTCCCAAAGACTTGGCCCGACATTGAGGATGTAGAGTCTGACCAACTGGTTCGGCTCGACAAGAAGTGGTGACTTCTGGAATTGGAACGCTGTGCCGTTGAACGTCACGTAATCTGGCGTAGCGGCGAGCATCTTGGTAAGGTTGCCTGAATAGTGACCGTCTGCGCCTGGCTGCGAATTCAGGTACCACTCGTTCTCAACGAGGACATATTCTCCCCCGGTCGCAGCGGGTAACGGCGTCTGTGGGTTCACTATTATCGCGCCGAACATACCGTTGGCGATGTGTTCGAGAACTGGGGCTGTGCCACAATGATACATGAAAATCCCCGGATAGTTTACTGTGAAGTTGAAGGTCTTGGACCCGCCGGGTGGGACTGTTGCGTAGTCCGTGGACCAGTCGACTTGGGCGGCGTGGAAGTCGATGGAATGGGCTTCCGAGGTGGGGTTGTACAGCGTGAAAACAATCGTGTCACCTTGATTGACCCATATGGTGGGGCCAGGTACGGTACCATTGAAGGTCCACGCATCGTAGGTGACGTTGGTCGCTATCGTTACTGGTGCGTTCGTAACGATCAAACTGAAATGTCTCGTTGTCGGTATGACAGGCGAGTCTGCCTGCACTTGCGAACTGCTCTGGCTAACCACCGTTGAAACAGTTCTCGACTGCAGAGAGCTTACCTCACTCTGAAGGCTGGAAATCTGGCTGCTCGTCGACTGAGAGGTGTCTATGTAGGATATTCCCTCCGCCGCCAGCGCCAGAATCACCACTATCGTTAGAATTTGGACTGAGGAAATCCCTCGTCTGTTGTGCCCTAAGGTTCCCATCCTGTCCAGCTTTTGAGGGCGCGTTTTGGTTAAGCCTTGGCCCTTAGATTTGAGGGATGCAGGGTCCTAGAGCGGTCCACATTTGAAATAATACTGGTTTAGGTCATCGTCCGTGATAGAAGCAGTACTCGAGTGCCCTCAGCCCCACAGGTGGATAAGGCTCGCCGCCGAGCGTTACGGCGCGTCCATTGAAATTCTTGATTCGAAAATCCTGACGGGGGGCATCGTCGAGCATCTTTTCGAACTTCAGGTCGACCCAGGCAGCACGGAGGATTTGATGAGAATGGTTCAGGGAGACAGGGACGTGATCGACGTGGATTTTATGCGGTCCAAAGCTGGGCATGTCTATGGTTCAGTCTCGTCCAAGCGGTGCACAGTTTGCAAACAGGTGGCAAAATCAAAGTGCTTCCTCTCCTCCCTTGTAATCGGAACCCAGGGCCAGCCTCACTGGACCGTTCTGGGGGGAAAGGATTCGTACAAGGAACTGGTTAATGGTCTGGAGGAATCCAAGATTCCTTACCACCTCCGGCTCCTGAGAGAGCTGCATGAAAGCGAACTGTTAACGAGCCGTCAGGAGGAAGTGCTTTCAATCGCCTTTGAAAGTGGATATCTCGACTTTCCTAAGAGGATTGGTCTCAAGGGGCTAGCGCTCAGGACTGGAGTGAAGGAGTCGACTCTCGCAGAAATACTTCGAAGGGGGCAGAGGAAGATAGTACACGATTACATAGAGAGGAAGGCACATCGCGAGAGAAAAGACTGATACTCTAGGCATCCAGTCTGCAGCAAGTGATTCCAAACAGCTTTGGAATCGGCCCTATTCACCAAACGGAGTGTATTTCGAGCTTAGAACTCCCCGGCTAGGGGGCCGGGCAC
>Ga0187770_10001359_pt1 | contig 12938 bp, 9 predicted proteins | sample 0116_SJ02_MP02_2_FD_133154 | JGI IMG/M metagenome (GOLD analysis project Ga0187770, IMG submission 133154) | Tropical peat soil microbial communities from peatlands in Department of Meta, Colombia - 0116_SJ02_MP02_20_MG | ecosystem: Environmental > Terrestrial > Soil > Wetlands > Peat | place...
CATAGCAAACGTAAGTCAGCAGGTCGCGTATCAGAAGAGACTCAACCCATCCGTTAGTCTCGTACCGATCGACCTCGTGACACAATCGGGTTCGGGAGTCGATCCCAATATCTCACCTGAAAGCGCGCTCCTGCAAGTTCCGCGCATATCAAACGTAACCGGGATCCCTCAGGATGTGCTCACGAGACTCGTCAAACAGTATACCGAAAATCCCGTTGCCGGCGTCTTCGGAGAGCCGCGCGTCAACGTGTTGCTGCTCAATATCGCATTAGATAATCTATTGAGCCCTACGGCGCTGAGGGCTGCAGAGGCGAACGCGACGGCGCTCAACGCACTGGCCGTGAATGCAACCGCCACCAACTCGACCGCTACGTGATCGGCCTATGCACGCACAACAAAGATGTTTCTATCGGTCTGTTCGATAACTTTGTCCACGACGGTCCCGAAAATCGCGCTTGCCCCCCTGGACCGCTCTGAAGCCCCCATAATGATAAGATCGTAGGCTTTTGAGACCACAGTGATCTGTTGAACAACCGGACCTGAGAAGACGCTGATGTCAACGTTATCGTACGTGGAAGCGAGAAGTTGCAAATCGGCCTGCGTATCGCTCTCGTTGGGCTCTGCAATGTGAAGGAGGGTAATGTGGCCGTGCGCCTTCTCGGCAAGGGCCCGTGCCACCGTGACTGCATGTATAGAGTGCTTGTACCCCGCCGACGGAACGAGTATTCGCTCAAAAGTGCTCTCGTATTTGAGGTTCGACAGGATCACATCACACGGCGCATCTTTCACAAGGGGGTAAATGACGTCCCCGTACCTGATCTTATAGAGCGTTGATTGAAGGCTGTAGCCGAGAATCGCGAGGTCGATGTTGTGCGTAGCTATCTGATCGAGGATTGTATCGCGAATCGATGATGAAAGCATAATTTCGGGCACGACCTCGGCTCTGTCAGGTACTACTGATTTCATCAGCTTCATCAAGAGATTAGTCTTTTTCCGATAGCTCTCAGCACGATCGGGATAATCCTCGCGCGTACCGACCACGCTTAATAATACGATTGTGCCATCGGGCTCGAGCAACTGCAGGGCTGCCTTAAGCGTGAATCCGGCATTTCGCGGGTTTGATACCGGTAATAAGATGCGTTTATACATCTCTTGGCAGCACCTCCGTTTTTGCTCCTAACTTTTCAAGGCACCTATATATACACTTCCCACGAAGTATGACGGCGATTGCAGCTTTCGCCCGTTTACCTAATTTGTGCTGACCAGCATAGCGAGCGTGCTGGAAAAATACCGCAGATAACCCCGTTCTTCGCAGATAAGTTTCATCAAGAACGAGCGCAGCGAGGGTTGGTTGGCGTTTACGTCTCGTGGTACACGCTGCCATTACGACTGCGGCCACCGCATGCCACGGTTATGTCTAGATCGTGGGCATCCCTGACCTGTAGCTGTTAACCCGGAAGGGTATTTCCGTCAGTTTTATATAGGATAATCGTCGTTTAGGCGGGTTAGCGTCTAAGTCTCGTGGTACACGCTGCCACTACAACTGCGGCCACCGCATGCCACGGTTATGTCTAGATCGTGGGCATCCCTGACCTGTAGCTGTCAACACCGAACAGATAGGTGCAAAGAATGGGTGGTCTTAAATGGACCTGACGTCGATCATCGCAGTTGCCGTCATCATCGTCGTCCAACTACTCCTGATCCGCCCTATTGGCCGATACATGGTCCAGACTTATTACAAAGAGCGGAGCAGATTCGATGCGTTTTTTGGACCTGTCGAGCGCCTTCTATTTCGAGCACTCGGCGTCAATCCGAATGAGGGGATGAGCGCCAAACGCTACGTCGGCAATCTCCTGTTGTTCAACCTGGTCATGGGCATACCCGTTTTTCTCATTCTCCTTTACCAAGGAGGCCTCCCCCTGAACCCTACCCAAGCGCCCGGCATGAGTCTTGATCTGGCTGTGAATACCGTCTCGAGCTTCGTCACGAATACGAACTGGCAGTTTTACGCAGGCGAGACGCAGGCATCGTACCTCAGCCAGATGATGCTGATATTTCTCCAGTTCACTTCTGCGGCGACGGGAATGGCTATCGGAGTGGCGGTTATCAGGGGATTTGCAAGCAAAGAGCCACGGGCGGGGTTCAAGAAGATCCAATACGTGGGTAACTTCTACTTCGACTTTGTGCGATCCATGACCCGGATACTCGTGCCAATTTGCCTCATCCTTTCACTTTGTTTTGTCGCCCAGGGCATGCCCCAGACGTTAAACGGACCCGTTCACTACACCACGGTTGAGAATCAAAGCCAGACGCTGTACCTGGGGCCAGTCGCTTCAATGGAGTCGATAAAGATGCTCGGTTCAAACGGAGGCGGGTACTTTGGACAAAACTCGGCCAACCCCTATGAGAACCCAACCCCAGCAACCAATGCGGTGGAAATCCTCCTCATGATCTTGATAGCGTCAGGTTTTATCTACGCGTTCGGCACGATGGTGGGAAATACCAAAGAGGGGTGGGTGTTGATCTGCGCAGTTTTAGTCATACTCAGCGCTGCGCTTGTCATTAACATAATATCCGAATCGTCAAACCCCGCGCTCTCAGGCCTCGCCGTGAACCAATCTGCTGGAAATATGGAGGGGAAAGAGGTACGGTTCGGTGACGTCAGCTCCGCTCAGTTCGGGGCATGGACGACCGCTGGTGCAGTCGGCGCTGTGACCAGCATGCATGACAGCTGGGGCCCGTGGGGCGCGACCTCTCTGCAGGCGATGATGATGCTGAATTGCGTATTTGGGGGCCTTGGGTGCGGGATGATCAACATCTTAATCTTCGTCATACTCTCGGTATTCATCGTGGGCCTGATGGTGGGGAGAACGCCGCAATATCTTGGGCGGAAAATCGAAGGGTATGAGACAAAACTAACGGTGTTTTCCTTCTTGATTCACCCATTCCTCGTATTCACATTCACGACGCTTGGCGTCCTTTTTGCGGCGAGTCAGACCTTAAACCCAGGATTTCAGGGCTTTGCCGAGCTTGCGTACGCGTACCTGTCAGCAGCTGCAAACAACGGGTCGGCATTGGCGGGACTTTCGGTTTCGCCCTTCCTGAATTACTCAATGGCCATCGTGTTTGCCGTGGGGCGCTACGGCTCGTTCATCCTGATGTTGTTCGTCGCTGAGGTCTTCTTGCACAAGAAGATAGTGCCCTTCGATATTGGCACTATGCGAACCGACACGTGGATTTTCGGGGGGGTCTTCATCGGAGTTGTCGTCATCCTTAACCTTCTGACGTTCTTCCCAGTCCTCATCTTCGGATCCCTAGGAGAGGCGCTTGCCCACATTTAGGAGGCACATTGAGCAGCGGAGTTTACAGCCGAAAAATTCTGGTCGAGGCGCTTGCTGACTCGATCAAGAAACTAAACCCCCGACACGTGATTGGCAACCCCGTCATGTTCGTTGTGGAGGTCACCTTCTTCTTCACGCTCATTCTATCTATCGGCGGCTGGATCTTCGGATTGAGCAATGCTCTGTTCGACTCGGAAATATCAATACTCCTGCTGCTAACTGTGTGGTTTTCTACGTTCGCAGAAGCGATTTCAGAGGGGAGAGGCAGAGCACAAGCAGAAAGCCTCAGAAAGACGAGGAAAGAGGTGCATGCCCACAAAATAGCCGACGATGGCACGATAACTGAGGTGGATTCATCCGAACTGGTGAAAGGTGACAAGGTCCTGGTTCGCGCCGGCGACACGATCCCCAATGACGGAGACGTGATCAAAGGCAGTGGTTCCGTCGACGAGTCCGCGATAACCGGCGAATCGGCGCCCGTGATACGAGAGAGTGGTGGGGACTTCACCTCGGTGACCGGCGGCACGACGCTTCTGAGCGATGAGCTGTTAATAGAGATCACAGCAAATCCGGGCGAGTCGTTCCTAGACAGGATGATCGCGCTGGTCGAGGGGGCGACAAGACAAAAGACCCCAAACGAGCTCGCACTGACCACCGTCCTCGCCGGCTTGACGTGGATACTCACGGTCATCATCATCACCTTCAACACTTTGGGCAGCTTCTTGGGCGTCACAAGTGACATTACTGTGTTATACGGGCTGCTCGCGTGTCTTGCCCCGACGACCATTGGTGGACTATTGCCAGCAATCGGCATCGCCGGCATGGATCGGGTGACGCAGTACAATGTCATCGCCACTTCCGGCAGAGCCGTCGAAGCTGCGGGTGATGTGACCACCATCATACTCGACAAAACAGGCACGATAACCATCGGAAACCGACTTGCAGAGGAGTTCATTCCCTTAGGCGATAAAACGGAGGCCGACGTTACGCGCGCAGCATTTCTCTCGTCAGTCAGCGACGAGACCCCAGAGGGTAGGTCCATCGTCGCCCTCGCAGAAAAACTCATTCCCGACTTGACGCGCCCCGACGTCAAGAACGTCATCGAGTTCTCCGCATCGACAAAGATGAGTGGGGTTGACCTGGCTGACGGCAGGGAGGTGCGGAAGGGTGCCTTAGATGTCATGAGCGACTATGTGCGCTACGTCCCACAAGGGTTTAGAGACGTCATCGACGGAATCGCGCAGCGCGGCGCGACGCCACTCGTCGTATCCGTCGACAGAGAGCCGATGGGAGTTATACATCTAAAAGACTCGGTTAAGCCGGGCATGCGCGAACGGTTACAAGAGCTACGGGAGATGGGCATTAGAACTATAATGGTCACAGGTGATAACCGGTTGACAGCAGCGACGATCGCGGCTGAAGCGGGCGTCGACGATTACGTTGCTGAGAGTAAGCCAGAGGACAAAATAAAGATCGTGCAGGCCGAGCAAAAGCAGGGGAAAATCGTCGCGATGTCCGGAGACGGGACGAACGACGCGCCCGCCCTTGCTCAGGCCGACGTGGGGCTTGCAATGAATAGCGGAACGCAGGCGGCGAAAGAGGCGGCGAACATGGTTGACCTCGATAGCGATCCAACTAAATTAATCGATGTAGTGGGGATCGGAAAACAGCTCCTTATGACGCGAGGGTCAATCACGACTTTCAGCGTTGTAACCGATTTCGCCAAATATTTTACGATACTTCCGGCCATATTTGCCGCAACGCTTCCGGCGATTAGCAAGCTCGACTTCATAAACCTGCAATCACCCCATAGTGCGATCTTGGCGGCCGTTATCTTCAACACGTTCGTCATTCTCGCATTGATTCCGCTCGCTATGAGAGGAGTAAAATATAAGCCAAAAGATGCTACCTCAACGCTGATAAGAAACATAGCGGTTTACGGCGTAGGCGGTTTGATCACACCGTTCATCGCCATTAAAGCCATCGATCTGTTAATAAATTACCTGCATATTGTGGCTTAATGCCCTGCATGCCTTCACAGAGCCGAATATCTACCTCATAAGATTGGGGGGGTTAGTCTATGTATATACTTGCTTCACAGATATTTACGGATCTCTCGATCACTACCATAGTTTACGTAGCTTTCGTTATTCTCGGCATCAGCCTAGTTGGCTATCTCACTTACGTGCTGATTCACCCAGAACGATTTTAGGAGTGTGCCGATGAGCTGAGGGTGACCCTCCTTATTCTTGCGGCGCTCATCCGGGATCCAGAAGTTTCAACGCTCTTTTCGCCAGTCCCGCGCTCATTTGCGTGCGATGGAAGGCGCAAAGCGCAAGCCGACGGTATTTTATAGAACAATACCTATCATAGGGTTCGATGGATGCCTCTTACGTCGTGTTCGTGGCCATCGCCCTAGTATTACTCCTCTATCTCACGTATGTGATTCTCTATCCAGAAAGGTTTTAGTGGTTCAAGTGGACTTCGCGGGGATTATTCAAGCTATAATAATAATTGCGGTAGTGCTCGTTCTCGCTCGCCCTGTCGGACGCTACCTCGCCTCGGTTTACTTCAAAGAACGTAGTCGATTCGACACGCTCTTTGGCCCACTTGAGCGTGCTTTGTTTAAGATACTCGGTGTTAATCCGACTGAAAACATGAGCGTGACGCGCTACATCCTCAACCTTTTGCTGCTCAACAGCCTGATGGCGCTCGTTGTTCTCGTCATTCTGCTCAACCAGGCATCGCTTCCTCTCAACCCTACCGGCGCGCCAAACATGGCGATCGATCAAGCGTTCAACACTGCCGCAAGCTTCATTACCAACACAAATTGGCAAAGCTATGCTGGCGAGATACAATTGTCCTACCTTAGCCAAATGGCCTGCATCACGTTTCTCATGTTCACCTCAGCGGCCACAGGACTGGCTGCCGGTGCCGCATTCATCAGAGGATTTGCGAGCAGGGACAAACGACCTGGGTTTCGGCAAATATTGGGCATGGGCAACTTCTACTCTGATTTTGTGCGTTCAATAACGCGCGTGCTAATACCGCTTGCCTTGATTGTTTCGCTTATCTTACTAGCGCAGGGCGTTCCACAAACGCTCGGTGGGCCCTTAGCTTACAAAACGGTGGAGGGGACTAGCGACACCCTCTATCGGGGGCCCGTCGCATCGCTTGAATCAATCAAGCATCTCGGGACGAACGGAGGGGGGTTTTTCGCACAGAATTCAGCCTTCCCGTACGAGAATCCAAACCCCGTGACGAACGTCGTGGAAATAATTTCAATGCTCCTGCTGCCTATTTCATTGATTTACGCGTTTGGCGTGCTTGTGGGGAATACTCGAGAGGCGTGGGTGCTCATCGGAGCGATCCTCGCCATATTCATCGTGCTGCTCAGCATTGGCCTCGCCGCGGAGGCGTCAAACCCTGCGCTTTCGAGCCTCGCTGTAAACCAGTCGAGCGGGAACCTTGAGGGGAAGGAGATTCGCTTCGGCGTCAGCGGGTCGATGATGTTCACCGTAACGACGGCCTCTACCGGAACCGGATCAGTAAACAGCATGTTAGACAGCTATACCGCACTCGGTGGATTGGTGCCGCTGAGTCTGCTCATGCTTAACTCCCCGTTTGGAGGCGAAGGGTCTGGGCTGTTGAACATTCTGATCTACGTGATACTCGCCGTGTTCATCGCAGGCCTCATGGTGGGGCGGGCCCCGCAGTACCTCGGCCGAAAGATAGAGTCTAAAGAGGTTAAGCTCACCTTGCTCGCATTTCTCGTGCATCCGATCTTGATACTCGGCGGTGCGGCAGCGGGCGTCATCTTCGCGGCAAGCGCTATGGGCAACCCCGGGTTTCACGGCTTCACCGAGATGCTCTACGCGTTTTCTTCGGCCGCAGCAAACAACGGATCCGCGTTTGCCGGTTTGAACGCAGATACGCCTTTTTTAAACTACACCCTAGGGATCACGATGCTGCTCGGCCGGTACATCATCTTCCCGCTCATGCTCCTCGTTTCAAACTCGTTCATGCAAAAGAAGATCACGCCGTACGACGTCGGAACGTTTCGCACCGACAAATGGATTTTTGGTCTTATCCTAATCGGCGTCATCGTGATTCTGGGCGCGCTTACGTTTTTCCCTGTGCTCGTGCTCGGACCATTAGGAGAGGCACTGATATGAGGGGGGAATATCGTGGTTGACCAGAAGTGGTGGAGCAGGACGTTGCTCACTGAAGCGCTGCGCGCATCTATACGCAAGCTTGACCCCCGGCTGCTCATCGCGAACCCTGTGATGTTCGTCGTCGAAGTCGGCTTCGTCTATACGTTTATATTGGCGATCTCAGCCGCGATATCAGGAAGTGGAGATCCATCGTTCATCGGCAAGATTTCAGCAATTCTGCTGATAACTGTGCTCTTCGCAACCTTCTCTGAAGCAATCGCTGAAGGGCGTGGCAAAGCTCAGGCAGAGAGCCTGAAGAAGACGAAAAAGGAGATCACCGCTAGGAAGCTCGTTGGCGACGACATCGTCGAGGTCGACGGAAACTCTCTCGTAAAAGGCGACGTCGTTATGGTCGCGGCTGGAGATATGATCCCCAATGACGGCGAAGTCATAAAAGGCAGGGGTGCGGTAGACGAATCAGCGATAACGGGGGAGTCAGCGCCGGTCATACGAGAGAGCGGGGGTGATTTCAGCTCAGTAACCGGAGGTACCACGCTTCTTAGCGACGAGCTTACAATTCGCATCACCGCAAATCCGGGAGAATCGTTTCTCGACAAAATGATCGCCCTCGTCGAGGGGGCTTCGCGACAAAAAACGCCGAACGAAATAGCGCTTACCATGGTGCTCGCCGGCCTCACGTGGATATTCCTCCTCGTCATCGTGACCCTCAACGCGCTCGCAAGCTACGACGGCGTATTTGTCGATGCGACCACGCTGATTGCTCTCCTCGTCTGCCTTATCCCCACGACCATCGGCGGGCTATTATCGGCAATCGGCATCGCTGGCATGGATCGGGTGACGCAGTTCAACGTCATCGCCAAGTCGGGAAAGGCCGTTGAGGCCTCAGGAGATATCAACACTCTCATCCTCGACAAGACGGGCACGATTACCGTTGGAAACAGACTCGCAGAAGAATTTATCCCCTTCGGCGATAAGACCGACGCTGACGTCACAAAGGCCGCTTTTCTCTCCTCAGTGCGCGATGAGACCCCCGAAGGTCGATCGATCGTGAGGCTTGCACGAAAACTTGTGCCTGATATGGCCGAACCTGAGGTGAAGGACGTTATCGACTTCTCAGCAGATACGAAGATGAGTGGCGTCGATTTGGCAGATGGCTCAGAAGTTCGTAAGGGGGCGTTTGACGTGATGTCAGCCTACGTGAACTACGTTCCCAAAGGGTTCAAGGAAATCGTAGATGGGATTTCACGCAGAGGGGCAACTCCCCTTGTCGTATCAATTGATCACGAGCCCATCGGCGTCATTCACCTCAAAGATATAGTCAAGCCCGGAATGCGCGATAGGCTGCACGAATTGAAGAGCATGGGAATCAAGACCGTTATGGTCACTGGAGATAACCGGCTCACCGCGGCAACCATCGCCGCTGAAGCGGGCGTCGACGACTACGTGCCCGAGAGCAAGCCTGAAGATAAGATAGACATCGTCGGCAGAGAGCAGGCAGAGGGCAAGCTCGTCGCGATGACTGGCGACGGCACCAATGATGCCCCCGCATTGGCACAAGCCGACGTGGGATTGGCTATGAACAGCGGGACGCAGGCAGCTAAGGAGGCCGCAAACATGGTCGACCTGGACAGCGACCCATCAAAACTGATTCCCGTCGTTTCGATCGGAAAACAACTCCTTATGACGCGAGGCGCCATTACGACGTTTAGCATCGTGAATGACGTCGCTAAGTACTTTGCGATTATTCCAGCCGTCTTCGCCGTTGCTCTCCCGCAAGCAAATAAGCTCAACATTATGGGGCTCTCATCGCCGAGCAGCGCGATATTGTCCGCGGTAATATTCAATGCCCTTATTATTCCGGCGCTTATTCCGCTTGCCATGAGGGGTGTGAAGTACAAGCCGAGTGACGCGTCAACAATCCTGTTGAGAAACATTACGATTTACGGCGTGGGCGGCTTGATACTCCCGTTCATCGGGATTAAAGCGATCGATGTCATCATAACCAGCCTTCATCTCGTCTAGCGCAGCTAACTTTTTTTCGGAAGACCTCTCGTGCCTGCTATTGCATGATCGTCTCGAGGACCACGATTTTCGTACGGCGAAGAGGCAGCAGGACGAACTCCGCGCTGGTCAAAGCGCCGAGTCGCCAGCTCTCGCACGCCCGGCCACGTCCGCCAGATGAGTGGGATTTTAATCGAAGAGTTTCATTTATCTGCAGACGAGATCTGAATCGGACCTTGGAGGAATTACAGATGAAAATTCAGCTTGGAGCGCAAAATTGTCTTTACCCCATGCCAACGACGCTCGTGGGAGCAACAGTAGAGGGGAAACCTAACTTCGTCACCATCGCGCACGTCGGCATTATGGACCTAGGAAGCGTCTCCCTCGGGATGGCAAAAGCCCACTACACTAACGCCGGAATCAAGGAGAGCCGGACGTTCAGCATCAACCTACCGTCTACTGATATGGTGAAGGAGACTGACTACTGCGGCCTAGTATCGGGGAAGCGCGTCGACAAAGCACAGTTATTTCACGTTTTCTACGGCAACCTCAAGACGGCCCCTTTGGTCGCTGAATGTCCAATTAGCATGGAGTGCAAGCTCATAAAGGTGGTTGATTTTCCGAAGCACGACGTGTTCATAGGCGAGATCGTCACTACGTATGCTGACGATGCTGTGCTGACGGACGGCGCAGTGGACTATGGCAAAGTGCGGCCGCTTCTCTTCACCATGGTGGACCAGAGTTATTGGATGTTAGGCAAAAGATTCGCAAAAGCTTGGAGCATCGGAAAGGAGTTGAAAGGGAACAAGTCAACTGAAGCTGTCGGCAAGTGATACCGAAAAAATCTTGACATTGTCACTTGCGTGCAGGAAGTTTCTACCTCACGGTTTAACTTGGCACGCTGCTCACGGAATGCGGATTAGAAACGAGCACCGGCAATAGTAAAAGCGATAACGGCGAAGCTAGGTGAGGTAGCAATGAAAACCAAGTACGTTCTTTTGCCGGTGCTGGCCCTGATTATCCTGGCCACCTGCATATCGGGGTGCGCGTCAACAAACCCATCTGGTGGGCAAGGGAATAGTACAGGCGCCGTCCCTGTATATCAACCCTCAGTGAAGACAGCATCAGTCAATATAAGCAAGGGCAATGTGACAACCTACCAGACAACTGGCTCCGCTACTCAAGTTGCTGATTTTTATAAGACTCAAATGGCGAACCGAGGGTACCAAGCTTCAACCGCCGTTCAGCAAGGATCGGATGTGGTTCTCACTTTCGTCAAAGGAACGAGCACAGTGCACGTCGCGATCGCCACTATTAACGCACAAATCGGCCCATTAAATTTGTCTCACGCAGGAGCGACGACGTTTATAATCACGGAGCGAAGTGCGTAAGAATTCAGCGATATCAAAAGGACTTGTTTAGTACCCAAGCGTGTTGCCCGGGACGCCACCCACTTGCATGGACGGGAGATAACCATATTCGAGCGTTTGCCGAGCATAGCAGTGCGTTCCTGAGCGTCAAAATATGTCGAGTTGCGACACTTATTGTTCCATGATCGTCGTGCTGACGGTCCGCAGAGTAACTATAAATAACCCTCACGTAAGGGTACACTAAGCGACAAGTGTTTACTAGCGACCGAATGTGGAGTCTTAGCTCGCAAATAGCAGAAGCGTCAACGTGTTTTGGGATATTTTAAAGTTGCCCACTCACGAGTGAGTACAAACAATGATCACGAAGTCAGTCGTTCTTGCGCTAGTTTTGCTCGTCGGATGCCCGGCCATTTTCTTGCCTTTGGTTTCAGGGGAAGCGTCGACGGTCCCGGCGACGGCGGTTTCAACTACAGCACCGGCGATCCCAGCTACGGCTCTAGCCGCCTCAGATGCGGCGCCTAAGCCGCAGCTCGACTACCGCGTGTCGCTGGCGCCAAATCAAATCTGGGATGGCACAATCGAGTATTTCAAAGCTCAAGGCTTCACCACGGTAGTGCTCGTCGCCGCAGAACCACTCCCGTACGACAACGAGTTGCAGAAAATCAAGCAGCTAGGCATGTACCCTATTTTGGATATCGAGTATATCATCTGGAACGGCGGTGCTAACAAGTCAACGCCCATAACACAGTTCGATTCGGATTTTAGCCTGTGGAAACAGGCTGGCTGGCAAAACGTAGCCACAGAGGGAGGACGAAGTGGCGATCTTGCCACGTTGAAAGATTACTTTGCCACTATCACCTATCTTAACTGCGACTTGTGCGGCCTTTGGCAAGACGGCTACAGAAGTCCTGATGTGACGGAGATGTCGTGGGAGACGTACTATCCATCTGAAATCCCGAGCATACAACAAGGGGCTCTGATATCGTATAACCTCGGAAAGCCGCAGGGCATAACGGCCGGCGTGTGGGACAAAAACAACGCGAACCTCAACTTTAATACGTATAAAACGCTACTCGATTGGAGTTATTCCGAGGGAGTGGGTTTCACTCACTTCAACGTGTTCTTCGGGTTGGGAGCGACAATTGCTGACTATCAGCGACTCGGATTTCCTGCGATCATTTCACAACTGCAGCAAAATTATCCGCCCAAACCGATAGGGGCGTGGCCTGCGATCACGGTGACCTCTGTTCGACAGGTGCCAAATCCTCAAAACTCTGTCGTGTGGGATATAACCAATCTCGGTGACAAAGAAGCTTGGGTAGCCCCCTATGCGATACTTCATAACGGAACTGCAGCGGTGGGCCGAGTCAATGGCGAAGCGGTTTTGAGTCAAGATGCCGGCACCAGTTCCTCGGCTGCCGTTCAACAGAACGCCGGCTACGGCTGGGTACACCTCGGCGCCGGAGAGGAGATTAGCATCCTGTCGCCACCCACAGTGCCTACTAACACCACAGGAGCAGCGTACAACGTCTACGTGTCCTACAACAATTCCTCCCGCGGGTGGCTTTATAGTGCGCCTCTTTATACCGCCGTCGGGGCTAAGCCCATACCAGCAAACTTCTTCGGGCTGTTTGACTACAGCAATACCGACATAGCGTTGCTGTTGCTGCTTGCGCTCGTCGTGTTCCTCACAATCGCACTTGTGCCTCGATTAAAACGGATGCGGCAAAAATAGCACAAAGATTGGTCGCTCCACGCGCTTCGAGCCAGTGTCAAAACGGTTCAAGCTGTACTTCTGATCGACGTGCTGCGGCCTTCTGAACCAGCCACACCAATTACCCTACGAAAACCTTTTCAGCGCGTGCGCTGCTCGCAAGAACCGCTTCAGTCGACATTTATTTGCGGTGGGGTCTAAAGAAATTTAGATTACTGTGTACGGTCCTCGCAAGAACCGCTTCAGTCGAAAGGAAGTCCCTCTTTAGAGTCGTTAGCTCGGTGCGCGGCGCATAAAGCACATAGATCGGGATGCCAATCAGAATCGACACGATTCC
>Ga0187770_10001361_pt1 | contig 12920 bp, 12 predicted proteins | sample 0116_SJ02_MP02_2_FD_133154 | JGI IMG/M metagenome (GOLD analysis project Ga0187770, IMG submission 133154) | Tropical peat soil microbial communities from peatlands in Department of Meta, Colombia - 0116_SJ02_MP02_20_MG | ecosystem: Environmental > Terrestrial > Soil > Wetlands > Peat | place...
AGCGGCTTTTGTGCGGGCAGGAGGCCGCCGCGAAACAAGCGATGGCTGCGTGGAAAAGCCCAGCGCGGGGCGATCGGTTCGCCATAAACGTCTGCGTTAAGCCGCTCGGCGAGCGCGATGACCTCGCGCCAGGCCCCGTCTTCTTCGATCTGCGAACCGGCGACGAGCGCAAGATTGCGGCTCGCGTCTACCGCGCGAACTACTTCGTCGAGCGCCGCGGGATCGGGCGAAACCGACTGGCTCACTTTGCGCGCGACCACGGCCTCGCATGGCTTGTTCCAATCGTCCATGGGGATGGAGATGAACACAGGCCCGCGGGGCGGCTGCATCGCAAGGTGATAGGCACGCGCGATGGCCGCGGGAACATCCTCGGGACGCAGCGGCTCATAGGCCCACTTCGCGTAGGGCCTGACGACTTCAACGGCGCGGCTCACGAGAAACGGCTCGGAGAGAATTTGCCGGCGATCCTGCTGACCCGTGGTGACGACGAGCGGCGCATGCAAGTAGTGCGCGTCAATTACCGCGGAAAGGCCGTTGCCCGCACTCGCAATCGAATGGAGATTCACGAAGGCCGCTTCTCCTGTGCCGAGCGCGTAGCCGAGCGCCATGCCCGCGGCGACACGTTCGTGCAGGCCGAGGATGTACTGGAAGTCCGCCGGCATGTCCTTCAGAAATGGCAGTTCGCTCGACCCGGGATTGCCGAAAATCTTCGTCATCCCCAGGTCGCGCAGGACGCCGTAGGTCGCCTCTCGCACCGTCGTCACAGCAGCATGCCTCGAGGGCGGAATTTCGCCCGTGTGACTATATATCCGACGGGCGTAACTTCCACCCACTTTCAGCCGTTATAACCAATTGCCGGGGCCAGCGCCTGCGTCGTATTCTGTGTCACCGCCTTTGGCGGCAGGGGAAGCCGCGAGAAGGATCCTGATGAGCGCAATCATTGAAGTGCACGACCTTGTGAAGAATTATGGCGGATTCTGCGCGGTGAATCACATCTCGTTTTCCGTCCCGGCGGGCAGGATTTTCGGCTTCCTAGGGCCGAACGGGGCGGGGAAAACGACCACGATCAAGATGCTGACCACGGTGCTCGATCCGACCAGCGGCAAGCTGCTCGTGAACGGATTCGACCCGACGCACCAGGAAAAGCAGGTGCGGCGGTCGTTTGGAATCGTGTTTCAGGACCCGAGCCTCGACGAGGAACTGACCGCGTACGAAAACATGGACCTGCACGGAGTCCTCTACGGGGTCCCGCGCGGGGAGCGGCGCAAGAGGACCGACGATCTGCTCGCGTTCGTCGGGCTGGCCGACCGGAAGAATGACTATGTGAAGCAGTACTCGGGCGGGATGAAACGGCGGCTGGAAGTGGCGCGCGCCCTGCTGCACGTGCCGCAGATCCTATTTCTCGATGAGCCGACGCTCGGGCTCGATCCGCAAACGCGCAACCACATCTGGAGCTACATCCAGCGGCTGAGCCGAGAGCAGAACGTGACCGTCTTTTTCACCACGCACTACATGGAGGAAGCGGACCGTGTCGCGGATGACGTGGCCGTGATTGACCACGGGAAGATCGTCGCGCAGGGTTCGCCGGGCGAATTGAAGGAGCGGACAAAGAGCGCCACGCTCGAAGATGCGTTCATCACGCTGACGGGCCACGCGATCCGCGAAGAAGAAGCGAACGCGGTGGATCGCATGCGCATGATGGGACGCGCATGGCGAGGGAGCGGACGGCGATGAAAGCCATCTACATTCTGTGCCTGCGGCAACTGAAGAGATATTTCCGCTCGCCCGCGCGGATCATCGGCTCGCTCGGGCAGCCGATCCTGTTTCTGGTCGCGCTCGGGTTCGGATTGAAGGCCATGTTTGCGCGCGCGGGCCAGGGGAACTATATCAATTTCCTTTCGCCGGGAATCGTTTCGATGGCGATTCTTTTCAACGCGGTGTTTTCGGGGATCGAGATCATCTGGGACAGGCAGTTTGGTTTTCTGAAGGAAACGCTGGTGGCGCCCGTCTCGCGGCTGGAAATCGTGCTGGGCCGGATGCTGGGCGGCGCGATCGTGGCGTTCGTGCAGGGGCTGATTGTGTTTGCGATTTGCTTTCTCGCCGGCTTCCGGATTGTTCGCTCGCCATACCTGCCGCTCGCGATCTTCTTCATGTTCATGATTTCGCTGCTGTTCGCGGGGATCGGGACGGTGTTCGGCTCCGTGCTTCAGGACATGCAAGGATTTCCGCTGATCATCAATTTCATCATCATGCCGATCTTCTTCTTTTCCGGTGCGATCTTCACCGCGAACGGATTGCCGAAGGCGCTGCAACTCCTGCTGCGCCTGAATCCGCTGAGCTACGGCGTGGACGGCCTTCGAGGCGCATGCAGCAATGTGTTCGCGTTTGGCCTGGCGACGGATTTGGGCGTGTCGCTCGTGCTGACGGCGGCGCTGCTGGCGATTGGGAGCTACTTCTTCTCGAAAATTCAGCTGTAGGGGTGTGACGCCAAGCATCTGCGCCGGGCATCCGCCGCGGCGGACTGCGCCCCTACAAACCCTCAGGCGGTCGGCAACGCAGAGATGGCCAGGCGCTCATTGCGGCCGGGATCGTTTACAACCTTACATTCGTCGTTGAAGAGCATGGTGGCGCGGTCCGGTAGCGTATAGGCGGGCCAGTTGGGAATGCCGGGATGACTGGGATTTCCGGTATGAGCGAACGCGGCCCACGCACTGCTGACTTTTTCCGCGAGAGGCAAGAGGTCCGCGCCGGTTCCGTTCATTCCCGCCGTCTTGTCCGTATTGTCGAAGACAAAGCCCATCTCGATTCCGTGCGGCGAGCGCATCTTGCCGCCCAGTACCGGCGACCGCCAGTCAAACCGGTACATGTAGGCAGGCGCGGCATGCTGCGCGGCTTTGCGCTCGGCCTGCGTGATCGCGTTCATGCGCATCATGCGGTCGGTGGTCACGGCGAAATAGATGTCGCTCGGCGTCGCGTCCGGGCGGTCTTTCCTGTAGACCGCGACGAGGGATTCGACCTGTGATTCGTCTGTTAGGTGGAGATACGACTTCAGCTTGGCGTGCATGTCCGCGTCACTGAGCGAGAATAGCGACGCGTCGGCGATGCCGAGCAGCGCGGTGGATTCAGTTGCGTTGGTGCCGATAATCATGGGAATGTTCGCGGACTGCTCAGGCGCGTCCGGATCGAACGGCTGGCGCGGGAGCGAGCGGCCGTCTACGACGGGACCGAGGCGAATCGAATTCGGGCCGTTCATGGCGCGCAGTGCGGCGAGCATATCGCTCATCGGAACGTTCGCGAGATCGGCCACGTGCTCCGGCGCGATCTTCAGCTGCGCGAGAAATTTTCGCGCAGCGGCATCGGCTTCGTCGCGCGTGCTGACGCGCAGTGTGGAGCCGCTTTCGACAATCGCCTTGTGGAACAGGCCCTTCGCCCGAGGCATCGCCATGAGCGTGCTGACTTTCCCGCCTCCGCCGGACTCGCCGAAGATGGTGACGTTTCCGGGATCGCCGCCGAAGTGCCCGATATTGTCGCGCACCCATTCGAGCGAGAGAACGATATCGAGCATGCCAGCGTTGCCCGAGTCCGCATACTTCTCGCCGCCCAGTCCGCCGAGATAGAGATAGCCGAAGACGTTGAGGCGATGATTGATCCCCACGACGACCACATCGCGCTTGTGCGCGAGGTTTGCGCCGTCGTAGGTGGGAGCGCCGTCGGACCCGCCGGTATAGCCGCCGCCGTGCAGCCAGACCATCACCGGCCGCTTGCCGCGCAAGCCCGCTGTCCAGATATTGAGCACAAGGCAATCTTCGCCAACCTCGCCGGGGCCGAAAATGTCGCCCATAGCGCGGCGAATATCCGAGGGACTATTCGCGCTCGAAAGATTCTGTGGCGCGAGCGTGCCGAGCTGGAGCGCATCGCGCACGCCGCTCCACGGCTTTGGCAGCGCGGGCGGAAGGAAACGCGCGGCGCCTCCAGTCGAAGCGCCGTAGGGAACGCCCTTGAACGAATACACGCCATTCGAGAGAGCGCCGCGAATCTTGCCGGACGTCGTCTTTACGACGGGACCGGCCGATGCGCTCTCGTTCGCAAGGGCGGCGCGCGCGAACAAGGGTGCCAGGGAACTTCCAGCGACAGCAGCGCCGCCCATGAGAGACATCCGCAGCAATTCGCGCCGGCGGAGCATTTATGCCGCCTTTTGCGCCGCTACGCCGGCGCCTTCGTCGCGCGGTTTCGGCATCACTGCGAAGGCGATCGCGAGAATCCCAATGGCAGCCATCACACAATCCAGCTCGAACGCGCGCGTGTAGCTGCCGTAGATGTCGAAGATCTTTCCGCCCGTATATCCGGCAGGCGAAGCAATCACGGAGGTCAGCAATGTCATCATCCCGTACAGGTTCGGAAAAGCCGCCGGGCCGTAGTAATGCGCGGTCATCGTATTGGCGCACGTAAACGCCCAACCGTACGCAGCGCCATTCAAGAACGCGGCGGCGTAGGCGATGATCATCGCGTCCGGCCTGACGACGATTGCCAGGTAGGAACCGACAAAGAAGACGCACAGACTGACAACAAAAGCGGCGCGCGCGTTCATCACGTCCATGAGAAGCCCGCCGAGCCATCGGCCCGCGAGCGTGCCGATCGTCAGCAGGCTCAGCGCCCACTCCGCGTGGGCGGCGCTGACTCCGACGCCGTTCAAATGCTTCGTCCAGTTCGCTACGAAAAAGAAGAATGGATAGGCGGAGGTGATGCTGGCCACGGCAATGAGCCAGTAAGCGGGCGTTCGATACGCGGCTGAGGAAGACCAGGCATGGCTTGTGGCGAGAGCGTCCGTCTTCGTCGGTTGACTCTGCAGGCCCTCCGGGAGGCCGTCAACCGACTGACCGAGAGACTCCGGACTCTCCTTCACGAACAGAAGCGCGAACAGCCCGGATGCAATCACGGCGGCAGCGACGATATACCACCCCAAGCGCCAGTTTCCGCCGTGCGCCCGGATGATCTTTCCGAGTAGCGGCGCGGACAAGCCGGCAAAGCCCGATGCGGACAACGCAAGGCCCGTGGCTCTGCCTCTATAGCGCCGGAACCATCGCGCCACCGCAGTGGAAGCGGGAACCAACGTCGCGAAGCTGATGCCCATGCCGTTCACGACGCCGAATGCGACAAGGTAGTGCCAGGGCTTCGAAGCATACGTCGCCATGAATAGCGACCCAGCGCAAAGCAAGGCGGACCCCGTGACAAACGTCGCCCGCAAGCCGAACTTCACGATGCACATTGCCACGAGCACCGCGGCAAGCCCGACGAACAGGTTGATCAGCGTGAAGCCGAGCCCCCTCATGCTTCCGGTCATCGCCAGGGAGCGGCTCATGTAGCCGTTGACGATCACGCTGCCGCCGTAATAAGGGAATCCCATGTTGATGAAATCGAGGATGAAAAGGACGGCGACCAGATTCCAACCGTAGAATCCCTTTTTCTCGGACACGGGGTCTCCTATGAAATGGCCGGGAACATCTTCTGCTTATTCTGCTTACGTGGCCCTAGCCACGGCGCCGACTTCTGCACGGCGATTCGGCATCGCCGCGAAAAGGATGGCGACGATCCCGATGACGGTGATGATGATATTCAACTGCCACGCGCGGGCGTAGCCGCCGTACATGTCGAAAATCTTTCCGCCGACCCAGGCCGCGGGCGAAGCGCCGCCGGAAGTCCAGAACAGCAGCGTGCCGGCGAGCTTCGGAAACGCCGCCGGGCCGAAATAGTGCGCGACGCAGGTGGTCATACAGGTGAAGGTCCAGCCGATGGCGAGCCCGTACAAGACGGCGGCGGAATCGGCGATCAGCAATCCGCCCGGGCCCGCGCGCAGCGCCGCGGCCGAGCCGAAAAGATAGCAGGACAGGCCGATCAGGAATGCCACGCGCGCGTTGATCGTATCCATCAGCCAGCCGCCGATCACCCGGCCCGCGATTGCGGATACCGGCATAAGGCTCATCGAAAATGCGGCGACGCCCGATGGAATTCCAGTGTTTTGCAGATAGAGAACCCAGTGCGGCACGAAAAGGAAGAACGGGAATTGCGCCGCAAGACCCGCCAGCACCACCAGCCAGTAGCTGCTGGTGCGATAGGCTTCACCGGATGTCCATTCGTAGGTCGTGACCAGTTTGCTTGGGACGTGCTCGCGAGGTGTGTTGGCCGCCGCCGCCGGGCCGCCGTCAGGCATCTGGCCGAGATCCTGGGGCTGCTCTTTCACGAAAAGCAGCGCAATGATTCCGGCGAGAGCAGAACAAGCGGCTCCGATTTCCCAGCCGAGATGCCAATTGCCTCCGTGCAAGCGCAAGAACTTATCCATCAGGGGCGCCAGAAGAAATCCGCAGACACCGGAGCCGCTCAACACGAGTCCGACGGCGCGGCCGCGGTAGCGCTCAAACCAGCGAGCGGCGGCTGTGCTGCCGCAAATAATGTCGCCGAAGCAGATGCCGCATCCAACGATCACGCCGTAGGCCAGCAGGAACTGCCACGGCTTGCTCGTGGCGAACGCCAGCACAAGAGAGCCGAGACAGACGAGCGCGGAGCCGATGAGGTAGGTCGACCGGATGCCGCGCTTCGCAATCGACATGGCGACGAAAGTCGACGGAAGTCCGACGAAGAGGTTAACCAGCGTGGAGCCGAATCCGAACGTGCCCCGGCTCATGGCAATGTGCTGGAGCATATAAGGGTTGATAATCGCGCCGATGTAGAACGGGAAACCGAGGTTCAGGAAATCGATGGCCGAGAGCGCGCCGACCAGCTTCCAGCCGTAGAACCGTCGTGGAGCCGCCATTCGGATTCTCCTCTACGTGACGCCCGTTTGCTGCGCGAGACCCCACAGCCGCCCCGCCAAACGGCTCTACAGTTTGCCGAAAACCAGTCCCCCCACCCGCTGTTGCCCCGCCATTCTAGATTGATCTCGCTGCATTGCAAGATGAATGTAAAATGGGCGCGCGAAATCTCCGAAGGCATTCGGAAGTCCGCGAATAACCAGCGTCAAGGAGCCATGGATTTATGGCAAGAAAGAAACTCGCTCGTAAGAAGAAAAAGGCCGGGAAGAAGAAGGCCGCGCCTCGCAAAAAGAAGGTGACGCGCGCCAGGAAGCCACGGCGCGCGAAGCGCCGATTGCGCGGGCCGAACTCCGTAGAGCTTCCCGCTGCTCCATCAGGAAGGGGGCTTGGCCCCGGTGCAGGAGGACAATCGGGCGACGTTCAGGGTCTGTCCAGAATCGAGGACGTTGACTCAGAAAGCGTCGAAGAGCTCGCGGAAGAGGGGCAGGCGTTCGAGGCTGAAGTTGTGAGCGGCGTGGAAGACTCGCTTGAACGGGAGGAGAGCGAAGTCCGGACGCGCGAGGACGAGGCCCGAGGCGAAGAGGAAGAACCGGAAGAATAAAACTTGCCGCGGCGCGAAAGCGGCGCTAGCGCGCTCCGCGCAGCGGCGTTCGATCTATTGCGTGACGGTCTTGGCAGCGTCTCCGACCTTGAATCCTGATCCGGAAACAGGAGCGGCTACCGCGGAAATGTCGTCCACGTCGGTCACCCGTACCACGCCGATAGGCGATGACAGCCGGCGGATCACGGCGCCCGTTGCCGGGTCCTTGATTTCCTTCGTGATGCGCTCGATCGAAAGCTGATCGCCGACCTTCACACCGGCCTTCGCGCCAACGTTCAGGACGATCACACCGCCGTCCACGGACGCGACGAGTCCGGAGACAACCACCGTGCGGATCTGGAGTTTGGGGGCGTCGTCAATCAGGCCCTTGCTCATGTCCTCGACGGACTTCTTGACGGCCTCTCCAAGAATCGTCTGCTGGAAGTCGCTCGAACCGAAATCTACGTTGCCGCCGCCCCAGCCGTGCCAGTTGCCTCCGCCGCCGAGAAGAGACGTGCTCGACCGCGACGATTCGCCGTGACCGGATGCAACACCCAGAATCTCCGCCGTATCAATGTCTACAATTCGAGCGTCGACGTTCACGATCGCCTTGCTGTTCGAGTGATGGAAACCGCCAAGGCCGAAGCCCCCAAGGCCGCCGCCCCCGCCGCCTGCGCCGGTATTCTTCGTCTCGTTCCCGAATTGCGTCACGCTGCCTACGATGATCGCGTCCACGCCCAGCAGCTTGCCGAGCTTGGCAGCGGAAGCGGGATTGGCGCGGTCGCTGTTCGAGAAGTTCTGCTCCGCCAGAACCTTGTCGAGCGCCTTGCGCTCGATCACGGAATAGGTCCCGTCTTGCACGAGATACTTCACCAGCAGGTCCGAGATGCCCTTGCCGACGTCGATGTTCTGCCCAAAAGCCGCTGCGGAAGCCGTCTGGACCGTGGCGAAGTCGAAATCGAACACCGCGACGCGCTTCTTGCGCCCACCCGCCTGTGCCGGTGCCGGCGCTGCCGCCGGAGCGGCTGCTGCTCCAGCAGGCGGCGCTGCGGTTTGCGCCTGGGCATCCACCCTTGGCGTCGCGAAAGTAGCTAGGATCAAGACGGCCCACGGAATTCTCTTCATTTTCAGTCCCTCGCTCGAAGGCTCTCGAAAAGATACGCAAACAAGCGTAGCTTGGCCGGAATCTTACTGGCTTGCCGTTACAGGTGTCAACACACGCTCCGGTGGACGCTGCGGGGTTGACACGGCTTTTGCGGGTTCGATAGCCTCCTAACGCTTCTCTCCCGGACTATCCGGTCAGGACACCATTCGGAAAAGGGCCCCTACCATGCCGCCAAAGTACCGCACCGAAAACGTCGGCAGTTTCCTTCGCCCTCCCCGCTTGCTGCAGGCGCGCGCGGACTACGCGCAGGGCAAACTGAAACTTGCAGAACTGCGCTCGGTTGAGGATCAGAGCATCCTGGAGACATTCGTAGGGCAAAGCAGGGCCGGGATCGGCGTCTACACAGATGGTGAACTGCGCCGCGGCTCATGGCTCACGGAAATGGCCGATTCCGTTGAGGGCTTTGTGCCGGACAAAGTGATGCTTGAATGGAAGGGGCCCGGCGGCGGCTCAGAAGGCAGCACGGCGCAGGTAGTGGGCGCAAAGCTGCGGAAGGTCCGAAAGCTGACCGCTCACGAGCTCCCTTTCTTGAAGAAGCACTCGCCCGGACCGTTCAAGATCACGTTGCCAGCGCCGTCGAACTTCATGGTGTCAAGCTACAAGCTCGGCATCACGGACCGTTTCTACCCGACGCACGCCGATTTGCTTAAGGATGTTGTGGGAATCGTCCGTGACGAAATCCAGTGGCTCGTCAACGAGGGCGTGAATTACATCCAACTCGATGCGCCTTACTACTCCCACTATCTCGATCCCAGACAGCGCGAACGCATGAAAGCCGCCGGACTCGACCCGGATGCGGAATTCACCCGGTCGGTCGCGGGCGACAATGAGGCGCTGAAGGGCATACCACGGGACCGCGTGACGGCGGCAGTCCATGTTTGCCGCGGGAACAGCCGCAGCCGCTGGTACACGCAAGGCGGCTACGGCGCCATCGCGGAAAAACTCTTCGGCCTGCTGGATGTAGACAACTTCCTGCTCGAATACGATACGGAGCGATCGGGCGGATTCGAGCCGTTGCGCCTAGCGCCGCGAAACAAGACAGTCGTGCTCGGATTGATCACGACCAAGCTCCCAAAGCTCGAATCGCAGGACGACCTGCGGCGGCGAATCGATGAAGCCGCGCGCTATGTGCCGCTCGAAAACCTGGCCGTCAGCACTCAGTGCGGTTTCGCTTCGGTCGCTGCAGGCAACCTGCTCACAATGGACGAGCAATGGCGCAAGCTGGAGCTCGTCGCGAATACCGCCCGCAAAGTCTGGGGATGAGCCTTTGGCTTTGATATGCCGCCCCAGAGCAGCCTACACTCTAAGCCGCATGAATAGACCGCTCCGCATTTTGATCGGCATCTGCGCGATTCTGATGGCCAACGCTGCATTCGCTCACCACTCCCGCGCCATGTTCGACGTGGACAAACAAATTACGCTCATCGGCACCGTGAAGGAATTTCAGTGGACCAATCCGCACTGCTGGATTCAGGTGCTTGTGCCCGATCCCAACGATTCCCAGGCCGCGCCGGTCGAGTGGGGCGTCGAGATGGGGGCCCCGGTTGAACTGATGCGCAAAGGGTGGAAGCCGGGGAGTTTGAACCCGGGCGACAGAGTCAGCATCGTGATCAATCCGCTGCGCGACGGCCAGCACGGCGGCCTCGTCGTGTCCGTCACAGGCCCGGACGGGAAAATCATTGGCAGGCCCGCAACCGAGCCGAAGTAGTCGCGGACCGGGAGCTCCAAATGAAACCTCACAGAGCGGCGATTCTGGTTCCGCTGCTTGCAGTATCGCTCTCCACCGCAAGCGCTCAAACATCCTCGAAAAAGCGTGTCGAGGAGTTCGCCAAACTGCCGGACTGGTCGGGCATTTGGGAGCTCGATGCTTTTGTCGGACAGGCCGACGGCCAGCAATTCAGCGCGGAAGGCCAGCGCAAATTGAAAGAGTATGCGGCGGCTATGCGGCCTTCGTTCACTCCCGAATATCAGGCGAAATACGACGAGATTCGGAAGAAGGTCCAAGCGGCCGTCGCCGCCGACCCATCTCATCCGCCCGCCACGCATCAGCCGCTGTGTGGAGCGCCCCCTTTCCCCGCGACGTCTTCGCCGGGGATGTTCGAGTGGCTGGTGACTCCCGAGGAAACGACGTTCGTCAGCACGGTGGGCGCTGTGCGCCATATCTACACCGACGGCCGCTCGCATCCTCCGCCGGATGAGTTGTGGCCGACGCTGATGGGCGACTCAATCGGCCGCTGGGAAGGCGACACGCTCGTCGTGGATACGATCGGGACGCGGAAGCAGCTCTACTCCGGCGAACTCTCCGGATTTTTCTACCCGATGAGTGACCAGCTCCACTTCACCGAGCGCATCCGCATGGTGAACCACAACGAGATGCGGATCGAATATACGGTGGAGGATCCAGCCGCTCTGACCAAGCCGATTCACGCGACGATTACTCATACGCGCGTCACCGACTTCAACCGCATGATCGAGGAAACCGACTGTGAGCAAAACGAACGTGACCCGATCGTCAACGGCCGGTTTCAGACAGTTGTGCACTAGAGGCTTGCGGGAGCCTAGGTTCTACATGTCGTGAGTGGTATCGAGTTCCATGTTGATTCTCACACGGTTAACCGTCACCGGATTCAGGCTCGTCAGACTTCCTTCTAGGAGGCGTTCATGCAGATTAAAAACGTTCTTGTCGAGGAGATTATATTGACGAGTCCGGCCAGAATTGCGTTGGCTAGAGCTGCTCTGCACCAATTCGGTGAGTGAAGGTGGGTCAGCCAACACCATGGACGCGGAAAAACTCGTGTTGGGCCAATGACAGTTGTTGACGCTAGCGAAGAACAGGGTGACCCCAAAACATCCGTAACACGATTCGGCGAGCGAGGGCTTCATCAGGAAGGGGAATCCAAACTCGTCATTTCCTATCGCGAGACGTGGACCGCTCCGCCGTGGACAATCTTCGCCTTAGTGCTGCCCAAGTTCTTCGTTGCCTCAACAGCGAATTTCAACCTCCATGGCGATGGGAGTTCTGCTTTGCAAGTAGGCGTTACTGAAACGGGCCAGCTTTTCTACCATGCAGTCCTCGGTTGGGCAAACGATCAACACGTCTTCGATGTTGAAGCCCGAGTTGAAGAGGACGAGAGGTATTACTCACAAATGGTAAAGAGTTCTGCGGCGGTCGAAGGCACAAGTAATTTCAAAACGTTACGCCGAGCCGTTGGCCAGAAGGCTCTGAGTCTCGACTTTTGGCTTAAGTTGCTCGAAGTCGGAGGGAGAATAGTCGGGCACAAGTAAATGTGTTTGGATTCAAAACTGCGTGAACAATCGGAAAGGTCATCTTTGGAACCGGGCCAGCGCGTATCCATACACGTTGGCCGTCCTTCGAGATTTGTGCGTAGCGATTTCAGAAAGGTAATCGGCTACTGTGGCTTTCAAGGGACGCCCTTTCTTGCCAGAAGGCTCGGCAACTTCAATCCCACTCAACCCCAGTTCCAAGGCTGCCGATTCTCGCTTCTGCTCCCGAAGAGCCTTGTGAGCGTCTTTGCCAACACCGGCCCAAGTTTGCCTTTTCTCGCCCACGGGCCGGAAACGGAGATAGTAACTCCCCTCGGGATGGTGCTCTGGCCTCCCTGCCACGAGAGCAAACAGAGGCTTTATCCGACCTGTTGGCGTGAACGCCGGTTCCAAGAAATGCCAATTCCCATCGCTCAACTTCACCGAATTCTCAGGGTCACCCTTCTGGACATTTCCATTCCCGCCTCGTCGAAAAGCGGGAGGAAAATCGACCACCATTCGGCGCAAGACTGTCACACCGAGTGTCAAACAATCAAAATGTCTAGGGTTTTCAACCTATGGCGGAGAGGGGGGGATTCGAACCCCCGGTACCGGTTTTAGCCAGTACAACGGTTTAGCAAACCGCCGCCTTAAGCCTCTCGGCCACCTCTCCGCGGCAATACAGTGTGCGGGACCGCTGCCCGGTAGTATATCGGAAACCGCCCTCCGGCAAATACAACCCCACGCCCGATTCCGCTATCATCCAGAACATGGTACCTCAGCCCGCCCAGCCGCTCGCCGTTCACAAGGCGGAGCAGAAAAGCGCAGCTTCCGCGCCGTCGGCGTTTCGATTCGGTGCGTCTCTTGCGGCTGCGGTCGAGCGATGCTGGCAGAAAGCTGCTGCGCCTGCGGAATGGAATCTCACGCGCGACGCGTTTCAAGCCGCGCTTGAACGCAGCGTCGCCGGGAAATTTTCCGGCCATCCCTCAGCCGCGGCAGTCATAGAAACATATCTCGAGAAGCTGAACCACAGGGAGCTCGCGCTCGCCTGCGCATGCAGCGCTGGAAGCGAAGCGGCCTGGGAGTTCTTTGTTGCGGAGTATCG
>Ga0187770_10001362_pt1 | contig 12919 bp, 18 predicted proteins | sample 0116_SJ02_MP02_2_FD_133154 | JGI IMG/M metagenome (GOLD analysis project Ga0187770, IMG submission 133154) | Tropical peat soil microbial communities from peatlands in Department of Meta, Colombia - 0116_SJ02_MP02_20_MG | ecosystem: Environmental > Terrestrial > Soil > Wetlands > Peat | place...
CAGCGTAGGAGCCAGCTATCTTGCTCTTGGCGATGCTGATCACCTTGTCCATGGTCAGGTCGCCGGCGAGCTCTGTGTTGGGCTTGGCGGACCCCTTGGGGATACCCGATTCCTTCGCGATCAGGGCCGAGGTGGTCGGAGTTCCGACCGAGATGACGAACTGCTTGGTCTCCTTGTCGACCTCGACCTTCACCGGCACCCTCATGCCCTTGAAATCCCCGGTCTGCCTGTTGATCTCGTTGACGATGCCCAGAACGTTCACGCCGAGGGGGCCGAGGGCTGGGCCGAGAGGGGGGCCAGCGCTCGCTTCCCCACCCGTCACCAGGACGTTGATGATTTGCTTGTCACCCATTTACAATCACTTTGGCTGCTCGGGCTTCGCCCGTTCCACCAGCTTCGTGAAGCTAGCGTCGATTGTGATGGGCATGGAGAAGGCGGTGTCGAGAAGAGTGACAACGACCTCTTGCTTCTCCTTCTCCACTCTTGTTATCTTGGCCCTCATCGTTTTGAACGGACCAGCGACTATCTCCACCGTGTCCCCCTCGTTCAGCTCCGCGACCATCGACTTCGTCACTAGGTACTTCTCGATGTCGGAGTACTGCATCATGCCTGGGATTTTGCTCCTAACGTGCTTGAACCCCTGGATGCTCTCGTCGACCACCTGACTGTTGGGGGCCTCGAAAAGGACGTACCCTTTCCACGTGTCTAGGGCGAGCACCGAATAGATGAACTTCTTCTTCTGTATCGCCCTGTTGGCCACAAAGGTGGCCACTGTCTTCTCCTGGCCTCCGGTGGTCTTCACCGGGAAGATGGAACTGCTCCTCTCTTGCTCGCTCAAACCAGACACTTCGGAAACTGCCCGATTTTTGTTGGCCTAATAACCTTTGTTCGCATCAATACTGGCAACAGATTGTTATGGGTGGTCGCCGGGACCCTCATCGCTTCTTCAGGGACTTGCTCTCGGACTGGAGCAACTCTTCCAGCCCTTTCACATTCTCTCGGAAGTACACTAGGTCGGAATGAAACAGCACGACGCCCTTCCGCAAGTGTGAAAACTCCCCCGAGAACTCCTTTGAGTTCAACAGCTGTTCCAGGGAATCCAGATGTTTGAGCAACGGGTCTATTCTGAGTTTGACCCAGTCTGTTTTCGACGAACCAAGGTTGGAGAAATTCTCTCGCAGCTCCCTTAGTGCTTCCCCCAGCCGCGGCAGATCCTCTTTGTACACTCTGTCTACCATGTTTTCCTTTCCTCTGTATCGCCAACCCTCCTTGGATTCCTCCGCGAATATAAATTGGAGAGGAAATCACTCCAAATAGAGCGCTGGCGAGCGAATAAACGTGGCCTTTAGGACATCCGATTACTTTCAAGGCGGGATAGCCTGACGATGGCCGCCTTCACTAGACCACGATGGCGGGTTCTTGCTGGCCCGGTAACCTTTCAGCCGGACCCACCGAAGGCGAAGGTTCCAATCAGCTTGATGAGGAAACCTATGGTCCCTACTACAGCTACCCCCAGAGCTACCAGCTTCAGATAAAGGGTGAATTCGTCCCTGTCGCTCTTGTGGGCCAGCTTGAATATCGCGTTCGCTGATTTGAAGAAGTCTCGGACTCCCAAGGTCGAATCTCCGAGGCGACCCCGAAACTTTGCTTATATGCTTAATGCCTTTCTAATCCGGCTGTTCGTTCGAGAAACATTCCAGGGTTAATACGCCTAAGAGGAGGACTAGGGCGTCATGAACCCCCAAGGGGAGCCGGCGACGGTAATCCTGGCTTCTAACTCCGACCTAGCCTCCCGGACCCTAGCTGAAGCCCTGGTGGAAGGGGAGGGGTTCCAGTCGACAGGTGTCAGCCTGTTGGGGCAGCCCGTTTTCCAGAGAGATTCCTTCCTCCTAGCCCGATTCGAAGGTATGATCGTCCATCCGCCACCCCTCGACGAGTATTTCAACCCCCAGGCGTACATCTTCCTTTCCCGCCATAGCGCCGAGTCGGGCATTGCCTCGCTTACTGCTCACACGACAGGGAACTTCTCAGCCGACGCGAAGTTCGGAGGGTCGGGGAAGGAGCTCGGGCGGGCGGATCCATCGCTGTTGAAGAACTACCTCATCGCACTATGGAAGTGCAGGGGCGAAGTGAAGGAATACGAAATCACCATGGAGGCGACGCACCACGGGCCGACCTCACTACAGAAGCCCGTCCTCTTCGTGGAGTTGGGGTCGTCCGAAAAATACTGGGGTGACAGGAAGGCGGCTTCCGTTGTCGGCAGGGCGCTGATGGAGAGCCTTCGGGAGAAAAACATCTGGAGCAAAGTGGCAATCGGGTTCGGGGGCACCCACTACCCGGAGAAGTTCACGAAGCTCCTGATAGAGGGGGATATGGCATTCGCATTCGTTGCCCCGAAGTACGCCCTCGGGGAGGTCGACGAGAAGATGATTGGGCAGATGATCCAGCGCTCAACCGCTCCAGTAAGGTACGCCGCCCTAGACTGGAAGGGACTCGGGCCTCACAAGGAGAGGCTTGTCTCTCTCGTTAGGAAGTACGGGCTAGAAGAAATCAGGTTGTGAGCGCGGAGTAGTCTTTCTTGGCCAGCATGAGGAAGCACAGGAGGGCCTTCTCCGTGTGCATCCTGTTCTCGGCCTCGTCGAAGACCACCGAGCGGGGGCCGTCTATCACTTCGTCGGTGACCTCGTCCCCCCTGTGCGCCGGGAGGCAGTGCATGAAGATGGCGCCATCCTTGGCTTTTGCCATGAGGGCTTCATTTACCTGATAGCGGGGGAGGAATGCCCGCTCCCGGCGGAGCCTTTCCTGCTCCTCACCCATGGACACGAACGTATCCGTGATGACGCAGTCTGCGCCAGACACAGCGGCCGCCGGGTCATTGACAATCTTTATTCTCCCTCCCGTGGCCCGAGCCATGCCAGAAGCAAGGCTGACTATTGATTTCGGCGACTCGTACCCCTTGGGGGTCGCTGCGACGAACTCAATTCCCGCCAGGGCCGCACCTATCGTCCACGAGTTGCAGACGTTGTCTCCGTCCCCCACCCAGGCCACCTTCAGACCCTTCAGCCTCACCTTGTGCTCCCGGAGTGTGAGCAGGTCGGCCAGTATCTGAACCGGGTGGTGAAGTTCGCTGAGCCCATTTATGACGGGTACGCTTGATGACTTGGCCAGCCTCTCGAGGTCGGTGTGCTTGTTCACTCTCGCTACTATGCAGTGGACGTAGCGGGAGAGCACGTGAGCCGTGTCCTCTACCGTCTCCCCTCGCCCCAGCTGCGTCTCGTTGGAGCCCAGGCTGATGGAGCTCCCCCCGAGCTCGCTGATCGCAACCTGGAAGCTGACCCTGGTCCTAGTGCTTGGCTTCTCGAAGATCAGGGCGACGCTCTTTCCCGCCAGGACCTCTGAGCCGAGGCCGTCTGCGCGGTAGAGTTTCAGCCGTTCGGAGAGGTCTAGAACCGACGCCAGATCGTCAGGCGTGAATTCTGCTAGCGTGAGGAAGTTCTTGTCGTTCATATCCCGTTACCTGTGCCTAGGGCATCCAGCTGCCGGAAGGCCTCTTTCAACACTTCGATGCTGCCGAGGTAGTCTTTGATCTGCACCATCTCGCCATCAGTATGACTTGGGAGAGGCCGGGGCCGTAGGTGACACAGGCAGCGCTCTTCCTGTGGGCGAAGATGTTCATGTCTCCAGTGCCCGTCTCACGCACAAGGCTAGGTTTCGTCTTGAGCTTGAGAAGAATGGCCCTCTGGAACGCACGCACGAGAGTGGAGCTGGTGTCTGCTTCTTAGGCCTCGGTGGGCTCGCCCTCGGTGATTTCTATCATGACGCCCTCGTCCGTCTGGCCCGTGAAGTAATGGATTTCCTCGACCGCCCTGAAGGAAGGAATCGAGGGGGGAGTCGGACCTCGAGCGTAGCCTCGCGCATGTTCGGAATCACGTTAAGGTAGGTCAATCTACGATTTCACCTCCCGGGCCAAGCCCGACGCGATTGTCTTCAGTTTCCGCTCCGACTCCCTAAGGGACATTACATTCTCAGAGAGAGCAGATTCTGTCAGCGCTAGTTCCTTCTGGCGGACCTTCAGGCCACCTGCAACAGATCTAGGGTTGCTTCCGCCCTCGGTCGCTATTGATTCGAGGAAGATTTCAGGGTCGAGGAGGTCCTTCACAGTGCTGGGCTCGATTGTGACACGCCTGTCGAACTTCGCCGACACAGCCGCCATCCTGGATGAAGCGATCTCGTGAAGCGGTCTCCCGGTCTGGACCGACGTCCTGACAAGCTGGCCGACGATTGCATGGGCTTGCCTGAAGGAGATGCCGTTCTCCTTGACAAGGTAATTGGCCAGGGCGACCGCAGTGGAATTGTCATTGACTGTCGCATTGCGCAGCCTATCGGCCTTTATCGATGCGGACGAAATCATCCCTGCCAGCATGGTCAGCGAATTGACGGTGTCGTCGAGGGCGCGCCACAGCTGGGGAGTGATCTCCTGCAGGTCCAAGTTGTACGAATATGGCAGTGCCTTGAGGATTGCGCAGGCCGCTACTAGGTCCCCTATGACCGATCCAGCCTTCGCCCTGACCATCTCGGCCACGACAGCGTTCTTCTTCTGAGGCATTATGCTACTGGAAGCCGCGTATGCGTCGTCGAGCTCGAGGAATCCGAACTCCCAGGTGCTCCAGAGAATCAATTCCTCCGCGAGCCTGCTGGCATCGACCATGGTCATGGTGGCGCAGGAGAGTGCCTCGATTGCGACGTCTCTGGACGAGACCGCATCCATCGCGTTTCTGATCACCCCTTCAAATCCTAGCGATTCGGCAACGGCTTTCCTGTTGATTTTCACCGCGGTACCGGCCATGGCGGCTCCGCCCATGGGCGAAAGGTTGACCCTGGCATAAAGCTGGATAGTCCTGTCGGCATCGCGCTGAAAGGAGTCGAAGTGAGCGAATAGGTGGTGGGCGAGGGTTATAGGCTGGGCCCTCTGTAGGTGGGTGTACCCCGGGACAGTTGTTGTCCCGTGACCGCGTGCCTGCCTAAGCAACCCCCTCTGGAGCTCGGCCAAAGCACCAAGGAGGGCGTTCAGCTGCACTCGCAGCTCCATCCTGATGGCGGTGGCGACCTGATCGTTCCTGCTTTTTCCGAAGTTCAGGTAGCCTGCTGTTTCGATGCCCAGGGCGTCAGCCGCCTGCTGCTCGAGCTGCTGGTGGAAGTCCTCGGCCTTGCCACCTCGGGAGATTTCAGGGGAGGCGCCCATGAGGAACTTGATGCACTTCGCCCCCGTCTCCTTGTCGACCTCGCCCGCTTTCACAAGGGCAGCCATGTGGGCGATGTTCACCGCGATGACGTGGCCGGCGATGCGCCCGTCAGCCGCCATCGAAGAGGTGAATGCGAGAGCCCTTTCACTCGGCTTCCTTAGCCTTGGCCCTCGGACGTCCAATCTCCTGTTGTTCCTCAAATTGCGAATTCAGGCTGGCGGCAACCCTCGACTGTAGTCCCCAAAGCTCGATGAAGCCGACGGCATTCTTCTGGTCGAACTTCGAGCCGCGGCCATAGGTCGCGAGCCCTAGGTCGTAGATGGAGTACTCGGACGACCTGCCGACGACCCGGGCGGAGCCTTTGTAGAGCTTCATCCTAACAGTGCCCGTCACCCTGTGCTGGGTCGCTGAGATGAACCGGTCTAGTGCCAGCCTCAGCGGCTCGAGCCAGAGGCCTGAATAGACGAGCCAAGCCCATTCCCTCTCCACCATAGCCTTGAAATCGAGTTCGTGGCGCGTAAGGACGAGCTTCTCCAGGTCCTGGTGGGCTTGAATTATCACCGACGCTGCTGGGCACTCGTAGACTTCCCGCGACTTGATGCCGACAAGCCTATCCTCCATGTGGTCGATCCTCCCGACGCCGTGGGAGCCCGCTAACTGGTTGACGTAGCTTACGAGCTTCAGAGGCTCCATCGCCCTGCCGTTCACCCTCGTGGGTACGCCGTTCCTGAACGTGATGTCTAGGTACCCCGGTTCGTTGGGAGCGTCCTCTGGGGACACTGTCCACTCGAAGGCTTCGGACGGGGGCTCGTTGTTGGGGTTCTCCATTGGGCCGCTTTCGATCGAGCGCCCCCATATGTTCTGGTCGACGCTGTAAATCGACCTGGAGGGTTTGATCGGGATCCCCCTCTTCTGTGCGTAGGCGATCTCCTCGTCCCTGCTCATGTTCCACTCCCGGACGGGCGCGATGACCTCGAGCGAGGGGTTCATCGCCCTGACGGTGACGTCGATTCTCACCTGGTCGTTCCCTTTGCCGGTGCACCCGTGGGCTACGGCGTCAGCCCTTTCCCTCTCAGCCACCTCGACCAGCTTCTTACCGATAAGGGGCCTGCCAAGGGCGGTGCTTAGAGGGTAGGCTCCTTCATAGAGGGCGTTGGCGGTTATCGCCGGCCAAACATAGTCTCGGAGGAACTCATCCTTCGCGTCGATGGTGTAGTGGTTCTTTGCTCCAATCTGCCTAGAGCGTTTTTCAACTTGCTCCATGTCTTCCCTCTGACCGAGGTCGAGGGTCACGGTCACCACGTCCGCGTCGTACTTCTCCTGAAGCCACTTCACGCAGACTGATGTGTCTAATCCGCCGGAAAAAGCGAGGGCAACGGTCCGGTGCAAATTTGCAGGGCGAGTGACCTTGGAATACTTTTATAGGTTATGGACAGGAATCTCACAAATTGGCCAGGCATGACCAGAAACTGGCCAAAGGCGTTTCAGTCGCCAGGGCGGTCAGAGACGAGGTAGAATCAGACCTCTCGATTCAGGACGCAATCGCCCGCGACTACCTGAACCTCAGCGCACTCGCGAGGAAGCTCGTCCCGAAGGTCGCGACCCGGACAGGGAAGCGGGTCAAGGATGTCAGCGAGGTGGGTGTCGCGACTGCCCTCAAGAGGCTAATGGGAGCGTACTCGGCGAGCTCCCCTAAGGTTAGCAGGGTGATAGCAAGGAGCGCAGTTAGCGTAAAGACCCACGTGTCCAGTCTCTCCGTCGAAAAGACCAAGAGGACAGTTCAGATTGTCAGCACGCTTCTCGCGACCTACCCGAACGACTTCATCCAGGTCTCCGAGTCCCTCTCCTCGATTACCCTAATCTTCGACCAGCGGCTTCATACTAGGGTGAAGAGATCCTTAGCGGGCGCCGAGTTGCTGGAAGAAGGAGAGGAAGGAGCAGCAATCACCGTACACAGCCCCGAGGAGATCACCGTCACCCCGGGATGCATCAGCGCCTTCTACAACCAGCTCTGGAGGAGACAAGTGAACGTCGAAGACACAGTCAGTTGCTACACAGATACAATCATGGTTGTGGGCATGAAGGACGCCAGCAGGGCTTTCGAGGCGCTCACCGAGCTCATCGGCGAAGAGCAGAGGAAGCTGTACGAGAGCTCGGCCTAGGGAACAGGATAAGAGAGTGGCTCCAGGGGTCACGATGCAATGAAGATCACAGTCACCCAGATGTCCGACAATCCAGTCAAGTTCGAGCACGAATGGAGCCGACTGGAACGACACGTCAGGAGGAATCAGAGCGATCTTGTGCTCCTGCCGGAAATGCCATTTTACGACTGGTTCTGCGCGGGCCCGAAGTTTGTGCAGGAGACATGGAATGACGCGGTCCATGGGCACGATAATTGGCTGGAGAGGCTCCCCGAACTTGGAGCCGAGGTAGTGCTTGCCTCGAGGCCGGTTGAGAGAGAGGGGAGGAGACTCAATGAGGGATTCGTCTGGAACAAGAATGTGGGGGCCAAGGGTGTCCATTTCAAGAATTACCTGCCCAACGAGCCGGGCTACTATGAGGCGCGCTGGTACCAGAGGGGAGGCGAGCCCTTCACCCCCTTCGAGGTTTCGGAGTGGAAGGCCGGGTTCATGATCTGCAGCGACCTCTGGTCCATGCCCAACGCAAGGTCCTACGGGAAGCGCGGAGTTGAGCTCATAGTGGCGCCGCGCTGCACCGGACTTAACATCGACAAGTGGCTCTCAGGAGGAAAGACGGCCTCGGTGCTAGCTGGGGCGTACTGCGCCTCCTCCAACAGGGTGGGGAAGCACGGAGCAGCGACCTTCGGAGGCAGGGGATGGGTCCTAGGGCCCGACGGGGAGTTACTAGGGCTCACCTCCGGAGGCCGCCCGTTCATCACCGTGGAAATCGAAAGGGCCAGGGCTGACGAGGCAAAGAGGACCTATCCCAGAGATGCGCTGAGGCCGGACTAACCCTTCAGGAGCGAATCGAGGAACTTCTTGCTGTCGAAGGGGGCAAGGTCCCCATATCCCTGGCCCACACCCAGGAAGACGACTGGTTTACCTGTCGAATACACTATGGAGAGCGCCGCCCCTCCCCTGACGTCTGCGTCGGCCTTGGTCAGGATGGCCCCGTCGAAACCAACGTGCTGGTTGAAGAGCTCAGCCTGCGAGACGGCGTCATTGCCCGTTAGGGCGTCGGCCACGAAGACGCGGAAGTCGGGCTTCACCACCCTGACGATTTTGGCCATCTCCTCCATCAGGTTCTGATTGGTCTGCATCCTCCCGGCGGTGTCGATGAGGAGGGAGTCGGTGTGGTGAGCCTTGGCATATAGTACCCCGTCCCTCCCGACGGCTGCTGGATCGGCGCCGTAACGCTGCGAGATCACCTTCAACTGCAGCCTCCCAGCGTGCTCGGTGAGCTGCTCGATGGCACCAGGCCTGTGGGTGTCCCCGGCGGCGCACACAACGGACAATCCGCTCTTCTGCAGGAAGCTCCCGAGTTTCGCGACGGTCGTCGTCTTGCCCGTTCCGTTTATCCCGAGGAAGAGGATGACGTATGGGTCCCCCGTATTCTTCACCTTGTCCTTGATGTTCGCCACGAGGTTGACCGAGCCAGCCTTTGCAAAGGCGGCCTCAAGAGCGGCAGAGAGCCTTTGCCCGACGACTTCTGACGGGTCGGCCGACCTGTCGACCTTCGTGCCTGTGAGGCTCTTCTGGACCTCGTTGGTCAGCGCTTCTGCGACGCTCTGCGCGACGTCGCTCTCGATCAGGGCAATCTGGAAGTTGAAGACGACGTCGTCGAGTTCCTTGTCGCTGAGCTCCTTTTCTCTTACAGCACTTGTGACGGCCGAGAAGGCTTGCTTCAGCCTGTCGAACATGTGCTACTCCTGGCTCTTCGCAACTAGGTTGTTCAGCAAGTCCCTGTCGGCGTTCAGCCTTTCGGCAATCTCGTTCCTCTCTCCCAGGAGTGAGACGATCGTCTTCTCGACATCCCTGCTCCTCTCCTCGAGCATTGCGACAGCCTCTTCCTTCGATTTCTCAATAACTACGTTCGCACCAACGTTGATCAATACTCTGTCGGTGGATGGCGGCGGAGAGTGGAGCATGGCTCCGCCCCCGATCTGGGTAAGGACCTCTGGGCTCTCTCCGTCCAAGCCCTTGATTGATTCGAGAGCGGCGCGGCCCTCCAACAGTGCCCTTTCGAGCAGGTTCTGCCTGGTCGTGAGTTCGTTGTACGTCCCCTCTAGGACCCTGATCTCCACAACGAGTGCGTTCACTGTTTCCTCGGCGGTGGGCTGGCGCTTGCTCAAAGGATGAATTTCACACGCCCAGCGCCCGCGTTATAAAGACAAGCTCAGGTCCGGTCGTCTGGCTGCCCGCTATAGCATTCCTCGAGTTGGCGATGAGCCCAGAAGCCACGTAAGGGACGCCGCTGTTCACAGATGTGGGATAGGCCTCGACGCCAAGCAGCGAGCCGATTCTTCTTACTTCCTTCTCATCGAGCCCGGGATAGACCGCGGCACCGTTGTTGGTGGCTACCACGAAAGAGCCAACCTGGTGGTACTCCCCGATGGGCATCCGCTCAACCTCCGTGCCGAGAACGTCCTTGATCTGTAACAGAGCCATGGGATCAAGAACGGGCGAAGCGAGGGCGCACTGATCGTTCGCCACGACCAGGTTCCCCACGGCCGTGAACTTTGAGTCGAGTCTCGAAACGTTCATGCCAGTTGCGGCCTTGATCTCATGAATTTCGACATCTTCGGCAAGCCTCGATACGAGTATGCCGTTGCTGTTCATCGACACCAGCGGCCCCAGCAGCCTCGACTCCGCGATGGATGCCGGAACCGCAGACACCTGGAGGTCGGCGCAGAGCTTGTCAGCCTTAGTTTGAGCTAGACCCTTCGGGACCAGGAGGAACCTCTCGTTTCCCTTCAGAAAGACGCCTATGTTGGGGCTCCGGTAGACATCGATCAGGTGCAGACCCATTCGGTCACACGCTTTCGGGCTTCGGAGGGAGCTTGACCTTGACGACGCCGTCTTCGTCGCGCTCCATCTCGACTGTTATGCGCCGGGGCGGGTGTCTTATGCCCCTCGCCCAGATCAGTTCGTTAACCTCTGCGTCGATGCTCACCTGCTTGGCCTTCATGTGCCGGGCGGCGAACTCCTTGATGACGATTATTGCTTTTTTTGCCCTCCTGTAGGGGGGTGCCTCGTAAACCACTCCCAGCGGGACTGTGTAGGTCCTCGTCAGCTCTTCCATCTTCTGCTCGGACATATCCCTCTACCTCAGCTTCAGCTTTCGCTGCCTCCAGTTCCTGCGCTTAGGGTTGGTCCTGACGTTGCGGTTTGTCCTGACTATGACCCATGTGGGGACGGACCTAGCCTGCTTGCCGGCCTTCGCCAGCCTGTTCTTCTTGGACGTGTCTTTGACTCTCGCCATTCTATGCTCGCCTGATTGTAATATCCCGCTTCTTGCCCTGCAGTGTAGCCAGCATCTGCTTGACCTGTAAGTCGTCCACCGCATCCCTCAGCTTTCCGGACGAAGCGAGCTGGATGACGTATTCTTCGACGGCGTTAGCCAGGTCGGGCCTGACCATCCTGACGTTTGCCAGCCGCTGTCTCGCCTCCGATGTGAGGGCCATCCTTAGGGCTGCTTCCCTCATCATCTTCCGCTCCTGCGTCTCCCTGTCGGGCTGCTTCTGCGGTTGCTCGGCCATCGTCATGCGTACCTCGCGAGGGCCTTGTTCTCTTCGGTGAGTTTAGCGAAGATTTCCTTTGACACCTTGTCAATCATTCCCCGTCCCTTTGACGACAGGACCCTCCCCTTAGGAGTCTTGGTGACGAGCTCGGCCTGCTCGAGCTGCTTGAGGATCTTCCTGATTGACGACCCTCCTGCGTCTCTGTGGTGCTTAGGGTAGTACTTCAGAGCCTTTGAACCGCCGTAGGCGCGCTCCAGGTCGCCCAGTCCCACCGGGCCGTGGAGGTAGAGCTTTCGCATAAGAGACGCGGCGCGGGTGTACCACCACCCGGAGTCGGCAGGGGGCCTTTCAGCGTGGGAGCCTGTCTTGACGAAGCGGGACCATTCGGGCTGCTCGACGCCAGGGACCTCTTTCATCTGCACTGCTAGGGCGGTAATCAGCCTGCTCGACGGGACGTCGTGGACACTTACCATAACGTTTCACGAAGCGGAAATCCGAGCCTCTGATGTCGCTATTTAAGCCGTTCCGACGATTTTTCGGTTTACCCGGCCGCAATCCAAGCATGTGACTTTGAGAATTGTGACCTTACCATGGCCGAGCCGAACCCTGGCGTTTACCCCCGGAACCAGGAGGCCCTTGCAGCCCCGGCAAGTGAACCTGGTCACAGAAGGGTCAAGGCGAACGTTGAACTTGAGCTTCACCTTCCTTGCAAGAGCGGCCTGCTCCTTAGCGACGGCTGGGTTGGTGTGCGAGAGGCTGACGGCGGAGTCGGTGAGGAATTTCACGATGGTTGCAGCGTCCTCCTTGGGCCCCCTGCGAGGCTTCATGGCGCCCGTCCCTCATGGAAGGACTTAATCATGCTCATGCTCGCAGGTCACCGAGTTGCTGAACTTCATGCTGGTCGAGTCGGCCCTCGAGCTAATGCCGAAGGAGATCAGGAAGAACCCGGCTGTGGTGAACGACGCGAGGCGGAGGGGGAAGGACGCTTCTGAGATACTGCTGGACAGGAGCTTCCATCATTCCGCGATGACGAGGCTGAGAGACTCGGAGAAGAGGGGGCGGCCTGACCTCGTACACGTCACACTTCTGAGCATCACAGGTACGCCACTCTACGCAGAAGGGCAGGTCAAGGCCTTCGTCCACACCTGCGATGGGCTCGTACTAGAGGTTGCCGAGAGGACGAGGATTCCAAAGAACTACCTTCGCTTCAGGGGGTTGATGGAGGAAGCGCTGACAGATCGGCCAAGGCAGGGGCTAATCAAAGTGCATTCTATGGGCGTAAAGGAGTTGGCGAAGATGGTCTCGTCGGACGAGGTGTTTGGATTGTCGGTGCAGGGGAAGATGACGCCACTGGAAGAACTGGCAAAGATGGTTGCGGCTGCCAGGAACCCATCTGTCATCGTGGGCGGCTTCCCGCACGGGCACTTCTCACCGGAGACACTCTCCGTCGTGAACCAGCTCTTGAGGATGAACACCAAGCCTCTGGAAGCACATGTGGTTGCTTCACGAGTGATTTACGAGGTGGAGAAGGCCGAAGTGAATTCAACGATTAAAAGCGCAGGCTGAAGGCTCGACGGTCGTGCGGTCGTCGTCCAGCCTGGTCTTGCATCAGTAGCACCAAGAGGACACAAGCCCTCCAAGCTTGTAACCCGGGTTCAAATCCCGGCGACCGCACCTAATGCCCTCCACTCATTTGCACTTGTGCCCATGTGTCCCCGCATTTGTCCCCGAGCGCGTGACAGGCTGACAGTGAGGGTGCCTATGTGTAGAAAGAACAAAAGAAGGGAGTCGGGAACACCTAGCTCCCGTCTCCTAGTACGAACTGCTCTCCGTCCCGGCTTCTGTAGAAGGCAATGTTGTTGGTATCTCCGGGAACTTCTCTTTCATGCGAGTCTCGGCGACCGCAGAAGCCTCACCTAGGATCTTCTCGGCGTCTTCGTTCGCAGCTTCGAAGTTCATCGAATAGCCGCCTACA
>Ga0187770_10001363_pt1 | contig 12912 bp, 19 predicted proteins | sample 0116_SJ02_MP02_2_FD_133154 | JGI IMG/M metagenome (GOLD analysis project Ga0187770, IMG submission 133154) | Tropical peat soil microbial communities from peatlands in Department of Meta, Colombia - 0116_SJ02_MP02_20_MG | ecosystem: Environmental > Terrestrial > Soil > Wetlands > Peat | place...
CGCCGATTTTTAACGCTCTTGCTTCCTTATCTGCAAGTACTCCCTTTGAAGTTGAAATAATGGATATTCCCAAATTATTATAAACCTTAGGTATATTATCTGAATTCACATAAACCCTTTTTGAAAGTTTTGAGATCCTTTTTAAACCGTTAATGACGGGTTTACCGTTAATCAATTTAAGAAAGACAATGAACCTGAACTTCGAGTCAGGTGAATCCTTGTAATCAGAAATAAACCCTTCTTTTTTCATAACATTTAATATATCGCCGATTATTCCCGATTTGGCAACTTCAACCCTTTCAACCCGTCTCACAAGGGAATTCCTTATTTTTGTTAAAAAATTGGCTATGATATCCATAATACAACCTCTCTGTCCTGCTCTACCAGCTGCTCTTTATAACACCCGGGATCAGTCCCTGTGAAGCATACTTTCTGAAGCAAAGTCTGCACATTCCGAAATCTCTTATATACGCCCGTGGCCTTCCGCAAAGTTTACATCTATTATATTCCATGACCTTAAACTTTTTCGGCTTCTGCCATTTAACTACTATTGATTTCTTGGCCATTTATCCCTCCGGCATTGTTTTATTTTTCTTTAAAGGGGAACCCGAGAGTCTTGAGCAGCTGGTAAGCCTCGTCATCATTAGGTGCGGTAGTTACAATCGTAACATCCATTCCTCTTATCTTGGTAATCTTGTCGTAATTGATCTCGGGAAAAACCAGCTGCTCCCTTAAGCCTAAAGTGTAATTGCCTCTTCCGTCAAAACTCGAAGAACTCAAGCCCTTGAAATCCCTCACCCTGGGGAGGGCAACGCTTATAAGCTTATCAATAAAATCGAACATCCTTGGGCCTCTGAGTGTGACCCTTGCTCCTATCGGCATTCCCTCTCTTAAATGAAAATTCGAAATCGACTTTTTAGCGAATGTTTTGACGGCTCTCTGGGCTGCGATCAAAGTAAGTTCATCAACAGCTGCATCGACCATAGATTTATCCTGAGTAGCCTCACCTACTCCCATATTTATTATAACTTTGACCACTTTCGGAACAGCCATCGGTGTCGAGTATTTATATAATGCTTTAAGAGCATTCATAACTTCACTGTCATAAAATTTTTTAAGCCTGGGAAAGTACTTGGAAACAGTCTTCTTTGGAGCAGCCTCCTTTTTAACCTCCGCCTTTTCCGGTTTTGACTCTTTTATTGCCTTCTGGGCCTTTTGCTCCTTCACTTCTTTAGGCTGCTTTGCTTCTTTTGCTTTTTTTGCTTCTTTTGTTTCTTCCTCCACTCTTAATTCTTTTGCAGCTGGTTCCTTTTTTTTCTTTTTTTCCTTTAATTCCTTTGAAGCCGGAACCTTTACTGCCTTATTAACCACCGGAGAAGATTTCTTTTTCGCAGTTTTTTTAACAGTGGTTTTTTCTTCTTTAACTTCACTCTTTATCTTAGCGGTCTTTGAAGATTTAGCGACCTTTTTTCCTTTAACCGCATTCACGGATTTTGATGTTTTTTTTTCTTTATCCTTATTTCCTGTATTTTCATTAGCCATCACGAACCTCTTGCCTATTCAAATATATTCCTGCACTTCTTGCAGATCCTTACTTTCTTGCCGTTCTTATCGATTATGTTCCCGGTCCTCACAGGTTTATTGCATTTAGGACAAAAAAGCATCACATTCGATAAATTAACCGGGGCCTCAATTTCTATATAACCTCCGGCGGGATGCTTCTTCGGGTCTTTCTTGACCGATTTTTTTACAAGAGAAATTCCCTTGACCATAACGCCTTTATTCGAGACCTGAATTACCTCGCCTTTTTTTCCCTTGTCTCGGCCAGAGATAACTACTACCTGGTCTCCTTTTCTTATCTTTTCCATTTTTTTATCCCCTAAAACACTTCTGGCGCAAGTGAAACTATCTTCATAAAATTTTTATCCCTCAGTTCCCTTGCAACTGGCCCGAAAATTCTTGTCCCTCGTGGTTCATTGTCCTTATCTATCAAAACTGCTGAATTTCTGTCAAATCTTAAATATGAACCGTCCTTCCGCCGTGTTTCCTTTGCTGTCCTTACTATCACTGCCCTTACGACTTCCCCCTTTTTGACGGCAGAATTAGGAACAGCAATTTTAACCGCAGCCACAATAGTATCTCCTATATATGCGTACCTTCTTTTAGAACTTCCCTCAACATGAAAACATTCTATGATTTTGGCTCCTGTATTATCGGCCACGTCCAATCTTGTCCCCAGCATGATCATAAAATACCTCCGGCTATTTCGCCTTCTCCACTATTTCGGTTACAACCCATCTTTTGAGCTTGCTCATAGGGATAGATTCTTCAATCGTGACCTTGTCCCCAACCTTGCTTTTATTGCCGGCGTCATGAGCGTAGAACTTATTGCGAATTTTAAGAAATTTGCCGTAAACAGAGTGTTTCTTGGTTCCTTCAACTATGATGACCCTTGTTTTATCCATTTTATCGCTTAATACAATCCCAGTTTTAGTCCTTTTCTTGTTCTGTTCAGCCATCTTCTACTCCTTTTTTACGGCTTCATCCGTGTTTCTTTCTGCAAGGATTGTGTTTATTACAGCAATTTTGGCCTTTAGATTCCTTTTCTCCATTAAATTCGCAGGCCTTTCAATCTTAATCCTGAACATAAGTGTCCTTATATTACCCTGAATATCGGAACGCATTTTTATAAGTTCTGCAGTCGAAAGATCCCTTAATTCTTTAATCTTTTTCTTTATCATAAAATCAGTTCCTAAAATTCCTGACGCTTAACAAACTTAACTTTTATCGGAAGTTTGTGAGAGGCCAGCCTGAAGGCTTCTTTTGCGGAAACCTCATCAACACCTGAGATCTCGAATAAAACTCTTCCTGGTTTAACTACTGCGACCCATCCCTCAGGCATGCCTTTTCCCTTACCCATTCTCACTCCCTCTCCCTTCTTCGTAATGGGCTTATCGGGAAATAATTTTACCCATAGCTTGACACCTCTTTTAAGGTATCTGTTGACCGCTACGCGAGCCGCTTCAATCTGTCTGTCCGTTATCCAGGCCGGTTCAAGGGAAATAATACCATACTCCCCAAAGACAACGAGATCACCTTTATTGGCTGTACCCTTAATAACGCCCCTCTGCTGTTTTCTAAATTTTGTCCTGCTTGGAAATAGCATTATTTCCTCCTACCTTCCAGAGCCTCTTTATAGATCCAGACCTTTATACCGATCACACCCATTTCAGTATAGCTTTCGCTAACCTTGTAATCGATATCGGCGTTTAAAGTTGACAGAGGAAGTCTACCCTCTTTGAACTCTTCCGTTCTTGCTATTTCGGCGCCATTGAGACGGCCAGAAATCCTGATTTTAATTCCCTTACAGCCGGATTTGATGGCATTTCTTATCGCCTGTTTGATTGCCTTTTTATAAGAAATACGTCTCTCTATCTGCCTGGCTATGTCCTGTCCTGTAACACTCGCGTCAAGTTCAGGATTTTTTATCTCACGAACAGAAACTGAGACCTTCTTGCCTGAAGTCAATTTTTCAAGGATTTTGGAAATATTCTCGATCTCCGATCCTTTTTTACCTATTATAATTCCGGGCTTTGAAGAATTTATAGTGACATTCACCAGCTGAGGAAAACGGCTTATTTCAATCTTTGAAATAAAGGCCTTTGAATAATTTTTCATTATATAATTTCTAATTTTGAAATCTTCTATTAAATAATTGACATAATCCTTTTCGCTGTACCAAAGCGAATCCCAGGTCTTTACTATACCGATCCTGTATGAAATCGGGTTGACTTTCTGTCCCATTCTCTACCTCTCCGCCTTATTTTCTTCAATGCTGCTGAGTTTGACGCTTAAATGACATGACTGTTTTCTCAAAATATCCGCACGGCCCCTCGCCCTTGGCATCATCCTGCGGAGTATGGGTGCCTGGTCGGCATATACAGACTCCACTCTTAATTCTTTATTTGCATTTTCAGGGTATTTATGTTTGAAATTGGCCGCTGCTGAAAATATCACCTTGTAAGCCATCTTCGCACCCTTGTTCGGTAGAGATTTCAGAATAAACAGGGCGTCCTTGACCGTTTTACCCCTTACCTTGTTAATCACCTTTCTCATTTTAAGGGGGGATAGACGTAGAGATCTTCCCTTAGCGCTTCAATCCATATAACAGCTCCATTACTCCTGTGTTATTTCTTTTTCAACTTTTTTTGTCCCCGAGTGCCCTCTGAATATCCGGGTTGGCGAAAACTCTCCAAGCTTATGTCCAACCATATTTTCCCCTATGAACGAGGGTACAAAAATTTTACCGTTGTATACCTGTATTGTCAATCCGATCATTTCAGGAATGATCGTAGATCTTCTGGACCAGGTTTTAATAGGTTTTTTATCGGCTGATTCCTGCGCTTCAAGAACTTTCTTATAAAGTTTTGAATCAACAAACGGTCCCTTTTTAATTGATCTCGACATCCTATTAACCCCTCTTCCTTAAGTTATTTTTTCCTTCTGGATATTATATATTTATTTGAAGTTTTACTTCCCTGCCTGGTTTTATAACCCTTAGCCGGGACACCGCTAGGGCTTACAGGAGTTGTATAACCCTTCTGCTTACCCCTCCCTCCGCCATGCGGGTGGTCCACGCTGTTCATAGCAACACCCCTGACGTAAGGCCTGATGCCCAGATGCCTCGAAACTCCTGCTTTCCCAAGGAAATAGTTCGAATTGTCGGCGTTTGAAACCTCTCCTACTGTTGCCCTGCATTCCAGAAGTATCATCCTGATCTCATTCGAAGGCATTCTTAAGATCGCGTATTTACCCTCTTTACCGTCAAGTTTCGCATGGGTACCGGCCGAACGTGCAAGCTGTCCTCCCTTGCCCGGCTTAATCTCTATATTATGTATGATCGTGCCGACAGGAATGGACTTTAGCGGCAAATTATTGCCTGTCCTGATTTCGATTTTATCACCGGCCTCAATTATATCGCCTACCTTCAAACCGTTGGGGGCAAGTATATAAGACTTCACACCGTCGTAATACTGGACCATTGCGATTCTTGCGGTTCTATTCGGATCATATTCAATCGCAACGACCTTCGCAGGTACACCAATTTTATCCCTTTTGAAATCGATAATGCGATAAAATTTTTTGTTGCCTCCGCCCCTGTGACGGACGGTTATCCTTCCTCCGCTGTTCCTGCCGTTTCCCCGTCCCCTCTTTATACCCCCTATCAGTTTTTTTTCAGGCGATCCCTTGGTAATATCACTGTAATCAGAACTGACCTTGTGCCTCAGTCCGGGTGTAATCGGTTTATATCGTTTCAATCCCATACTTTTTCCTCTCGACTATACTTTGTAAAAGTCAATATCGCCTTCAATAAGGGTCACAACGGCTTTTTTCCAGTGCGAGGTATATCCGTAATTCGTCCTGACCCTTTTCCATTTTGAGGGCATAATCGAGGTGTTCACATTCCGTACCTTTACCTTATAAAGTGATTCAACCGCTTTCTTAATCTCAATTTTATTTGCATCTTTTGAAACCTCGAAAACATACTTCTTTATGGGTTTTAAAGCGCTTGCCTTTTCAGATAAAACCGGGGATTTCAATATGATATTAAAATCTTTCATCCCAAAACTCCGTTATTCTTTGATACTGGAAAAGACTGTTCCTAATTTCTCAATGGCTTTTGCTGATATCAATACCCTGTCCGCATATACCAGAGGAAGCAGGTCAAGTGCATCGACAAATAGTACCCTTACATTCGGCAGGTTTCTTGACGCAAGAGCCATATTTTTTGAATAATCAGCCGTTATTATTACAACTTTTCCTCTTTCGTTCTCGATAAGTCCGCTGAAGGTTCTTATAAAATCCTTTGTTTTATGGGTCTCCAGCTCAATATCCTCATAAACCCTGACCCTTCCCGATTCCGCCAGCTTATTAAAAACGGATAATAAGGCCGTTAATCTCTGTCTTTTTAAAATGTTCTTGTCCCTCTCATGCGGTTTCGGTCCGAAAATCACGCCACCGCCTCTCCAGAGAGGAGATCTTATCGAACCCGAACGTGCCCTCCCCAGGCCTTTCTGGCGCCATGGTTTTTTCCCTCCACCCCTGACCTCAGACTTTGTCAGTGTAGAAGCATTTCCCTCCCTTTCGTGGGATAATCTCGCGACAAGTGCCTGGTGCACTAATTCCGGGGAGTATTTATCACTTAGAAAAGGATAATTTACTTCTTTAATCTTTTCGGAACCATTATATACATCTAATTTCATATTTCAAATTACCCCTTTATCGCGTCTCTTACCATGACATAGGAGTTTCTGGCACCAGGGACAGAACCTCTGATAAAGATGAGCTTATTCTCCTTATCAAGCTTAACAAGATCCTGACTCAGCGTACAGACTCTAACATTTCCGTAATGACCCGGCATTTTTTGTCCGCGCCATGTTTTTGCAGGAAAAGTATGGCCTCCTATGGAACCGGTTCTTCTATGCCAGTGCTTAGCGCCATGTGAAGCAGGTCCTCCATGGAAACCATGCCTCTTCATAGCTCCCGAAAAACCTCTTCCCTTCATCATGCCTACTACATCAACTTTTTTAACCGAATCAAAGAGATTAATATAAGAACCGTCCTGGTAGGCATTAACGTTATCTATCCTTATTTCCCTGATGCACCCTCTGGGCTGTCCTTTTTTATTATTTACTGCTATAATAGCCGCATTATAGCCGTCTTTTTCAACGGTCCTGCTGCCAATAAATTCCAATCCGGAAAAATCCACAACTGTGACTCCTACCATGGTATCATTCCAGAACATCTGTGTCATGCCCAATTTTATGCCTAATATCCCAACGTTCTTTGCCTTCATCCTAATTCCACCTATGCCTTAATAAGTTATTGCTTGATCTCAACTTCTACACCCGCCGGAAGCTGTAATTCCATCAATGCATTTACAAGATCGGAACTGGGATCTAATATGTCAATCAACCTCTTGTGAACCCTCATTTCAAACTGCTCTCTTGCATCTTTATTAACATGAGGTGATGTTAAAACTGTATATTTTTTTATCTTTGTAGGCAAGGGAATAGGCCCGGATACTCTTCCTCCCTTGCTTTTAACTGACTCAACGATCGATTTTGCAGACTTATCAATCAGGTTGACATCATAAGCCTTAAGTCTGACCCGTATTCTACTCACAGTACGACCTCTTTAACGCATTATTCAAGTATCTCTGTAACAACACCGGAACCGATAGTTCTTCCTCCCTCTCTGATAGCAAAGCGCATACCCTTTTCTACTGCCACTCTGGTAATAAGTTCTATCGTCATTGTGACGTTATCACCGGGCATAACCATATCAGCTCCCTGGATTGCCCCTATATTGCCTGTAACATCCGAGGTACTCATATAGAACTGGGGCCTGTATCCTACATGGAAGGGTGATTTTCTTCCGCCTTCTTCAGGCTTAAGAACATAAACCTGCCCGTTAAATTTCAAGTGAGGAGTAAGAGTGCCAGGCTTGGCAAGGCACATCCCTCTCCTGATCGCATTCTTGTCCACTCCTCTCAACAGAAGGCCAACGTTGTCGCCGGCCTGTCCATCTTCAAGAATCTTTCTGAACATTTCAACGCCGGTTACGACAGATTTGCCTGTATCATGATATCCGACGATCTCGACTTCATCACCGATCTTTACTTTACCCCTTTCGATCCTTCCAGTAGCCACGGTACCTCTGCCGGTTATCGAGAATATATCTTCGATTGGCATCATAAAAGGCTTGTCAAGCTCTCTTATGGGCTCCTTAAAATAATTATCCATTGCGTCAAGGAGCTCTTTGATGCAGGCATATTCAGGAGCGTTAGGATCCTTTGAACTGCTGGTTAATGCCTTGTATGCCGAACCACGGATCACCGGCGTATCATTACCGGGGAAGCTGTACTGGTTCAGCAGGTCCCTGATATCCATTTCAACAAGATCAATAAGCTCTTTATCTGCTTCAGCTATCATATCAACCTTATTGATAAAGACAATTATAGAGGGAACATCGACCTGTCTGGCAAGGAGAACATGCTCCCTTGTCTGGGGCATTACTCCGTCAGTTGCGGCAACAACCAGTATAGCACCATCCATTTGGGCTGCTCCCGTGATCATATTCTTAACATAGTCGGCATGGCCCGGACAGTCAACATGAGCGTAATGTCTTTTATTGGTTGAATATTCAACATGAGAAGTAGCAATTGTAAGGATTTTCGTGTCATCTCTGCGTCCCTGGGATTCCGAGGCCTTAGCGACATTATCGTAAGTAATGTATTTTGCTAATCCTAAAAATTCCCCATATTTAGTTATGGCCGCTGTCAGAGTCGTTTTACCGTGATCTACGTGTCCTATTGTGCCGACATTTAAATGAGGTTTCGTCCTTTCAAATTTACCCTCTGCCATTGTATTCCTCCTCTTTTGTTTTAAAAATTATATTATTCTGCCTTTAATACTGATTCCCACAGATTTTTAGGAATTTCGCTGTAGTGATCAAAAGCCATCACATAGGTACCCCTTCCCTGAGTCACCGAGCGGAGAACCGTTGCATAGCCGAACATTTCTCCGAGCGGTACATGACTTGTTATAAGCCGTGCATTTCCTTTAGGCTCCATACCGTTTATTTTAGCCCTCCTGGAGCTTAAGTCTCCGATCACATCGCCGAGATAATCCTCGGCTACCATTACGTCAACTTTCATAATAGGTTCGAGAAGAACCGGATCGGCAGCCGCCATAGCCTCCTTGAATGCTTTTGAAGCGGCAATTTTAAAGGCCATTTCTGAAGAATCAACCTCATGAAAAGACCCGTCATAAACTGCAGCCTTTATATCAACTACTGGAAAACCACCGATAATGCCGTTACTAATAGCCTCCTCTACGCCCTTCTGTATGGCAGGTATAAACTCTTTCGGGATGTGACCGCCGACAACCTTATCTTCGAATTCAAACCCCTTTCCCTTTTCAAGGGGTTCAACGGAAAGCATTACATGGCCATACTGGCCCCGGCCACCGCTCTGGCGGACATATTTACCCTCTGATTTAGCGGCTTTGCGTACCGTTTCCCTGTAAGCCACCTGGGGCTTTCCAATATTCGCCTGCACCCCGTATTCCCGCACCATTCTGTCCACAATTATTTCAAGATGGAGCTCGCCCATTCCATGAATTAGAGTCTGACTGGTCTCTTCATCGGTCTTAACCTTGAACGTCGGGTCTTCTTCCTGGAGTTTTTTTAGGGCTATGCTCATTTTATCAACTTCTTCCTTTGTCTTGGGTTCAATGGCAACCATTATTACCGGTTCGGGAAACTCAATAGATTCAAGTAACAACGGCCTGTCTTCACTTGTGAGGCTGTCTCCAGTAACAGTATCTTTTATCCCGATTACAGCTACAATATCTCCGGCAGAAACGCTGTCAATTTCCTCTCTTTTGTTGGCATGCATCCTCAGCAGCCTTGCCACTCTTTCTTTCTGGCTCTTGTTCACATTATATACATAACTGCCCTTTTCAAGGGTTCCCGAATAAACTCTCACAAAAACGAGTTTTCCTACAAAGGAATCGACCATGACCTTGAAGGCCAGCCCGCAAAAGGGCTCGGTAAAAACGGGTCCTACCAGCTCCTCTTTTCCTGTTCTTGTATTAACCGCCTTTAAGGGCGGTATATCAAGAGGTGACGGAAGATAGTCGATCACCGCATCCAGGAGCAGCTGAATTCCCTTGTTCCTTAAAGCGCTCCCGCAGACGACAGGAAAAAGCTGGTTTGTTATCGTAAGCTTCCTCAAACCGGCTTTTACCTCATCATCCGTAATGTTTGCACCTTCAAGATATTTTTCCATCAACTCTTCATTTCCGTCACATATATAATCGAGAAGTGAAACCCTGTAATGTTCAACTTTTTCTTTTAAATCTTTAGGAATTTCACCTTCGTTATAATTTATTCCTTCCGAGTCATCATCCGGCCAGATATAGGCCTTGCGGCCGATTATATCTACAACCCCCCTGAAATCATTTTCAGCTCCTATAGGGAGCTGAATCGGTACGGCCTTTACGCCCAGCTTTTTCTCCATTGATGCAACAGACTTATAAAAATCTGCGCCGACTTTGTCCATCTTATTTATAAAAGCGATTCTAGGCACATCGTATTTATCAGCCTGGCGCCAGACTGTTTCGGACTGGGGCTCAACACCCTCTCCGCCGTCAAATACTGCTATGGCTCCGTCCAGCACTCTCATCGACCTTTCAACCTCCGCTGTAAAATCAACATGTCCCGGGGTATCGATCAGATTTATCTTGTGGTCTTTCCAGAAACACGTGGTAGCAGCGCTTGTTATTGTGATACCTCTTTCTTTCTCCTGCACCATCCAATCCATTTCAGCTGCACCCTCATGGACCTCTCCCATCTTATGTGTTTTCCCTGTATAAAATAAAATTCTCTCAGTGGCAGTTGTTTTCCCTGCATCAATATGTGCAGCAATGCCTATATTCCTTACATTTTGCAACAGTACAGCTTTTTCCAAAGCCATAGATCCACCTGTCTCCTATTACCACTTGTAGTGCGCGAACGCCTTATTAGCCTCTGCCATTTTAATCGTATCTATTTTTTTCTTAATGCAGGACCCTGTATTGTTATACGCATCCAGCAGTTCCCTGCCTAATTTCTCTACCATTGAATGTTCTTTCCTTTCCCTTGAGAGATTTACAAGCCATCTCAGAGTAAGAGAATTCTGACGCTCAGGCCTAACCTCCGTCGGCACCTGATAAGTTGCGCCTCCGACCCTTCTCGACCTCACTTCAACAGGCGGCTTGATATTGGCAAGGGCTTTATCAAAAGCCGAAATACCGTCCTCCCCGGTTTTATCAGCGAGGTAGTCAATAGCTTCGTAAACAATATTCGCTGCTATTGTTTTCTTTCCGTCAAGCATTATGCGGTTTATCAATTTCATTACCATCATGTTCTTGAGCTTATTATCCACGATGATATGTTTTCCATAAACTCTCTTTTTTCTAGGCATTAACTCCCATCCTCTCAAGCCTTAGCTTTTTTGGCCCCGTATTTGGAGCGGCTTGTCTTTCTCTTTTCCACGCCCATAGAGTCAAGAGTGCCTCTGATGATATGATATCTCACGCCGGGGAGGTCTTTGACTCTTCCACCCCTGATCAATACAACAGAATGCTCTTGAAGATTATGCCCGATCCCCGGTATGTATGCGGTAACTTCCAGTCCCTGAACAAGCCTTACCCTTGCAATTTTTCTTAAAGCGGAGTTCGGCTTCTTGGGTGTCATGGTAGTAACCCTTACACATACACCTCTTTTCTGAGGGTTGGATTGCAGCGCAGGTGATTTACTCTTTGTTGCAACCGATGTTCTGCCTTTCCTGACAAGCTGATTTATTGTAGGCATAATACAACCCCTTCCTCCTAAGTCTATGGACAAGGCACATATTATAATAAACCTGCCCTTCCCTGTCAAATTTTTACGTTATACCGACAATGCAATAATACCCCTTTCTCACCTTCCGTTAATTTGACATTCCCCAGTCATATGTTAAGTGAATAAGGTTAGACCCTACTCCAGGTTTTTCACCTTGATAGACTGATAATCCTTAATACCAGTTCCGGCAGGAATAAGCTGGCCTATAACCAGATTTTCCTTCAGCCCCTCAAGTTTGTCTTTAGCGCTTTTAAGAGCTGCACTGGACAGCACCCTCGGGGTTTCCTGGAACGAAGCTGCGGAAAGGAAACTTTCAGTGAATAAAGATGCCTTTGTAAGGCCCATAAGAATAGGTCGTGCTTTCGCCGCCTGTCCTCCCTGGCTTTTTATCTTCTCATTCTCCCTGTAAAACTTGCTTTTATCAATATTCTGCCCTGTTATAAACTCTGTATCGCCGGGGTTTACTACCTCGACCTTTTTCAGCATCTGCCTGATTATTACACTTATATGTTTCTCATTTATATCCACACCCTGCAGACGGTAAACGGATTGTATCTCGTTCAGAAGGAACTCGTTAACTTTCGTGTACCCAAGAACCTTAAGAATATCATGGGAACTCACAACACCGTCGCATAAAGGTTCGCCGGCCTGTACCTTGTCACCGATCCTGACAAATATATTTTTCCCTGTAGGTACAATATGTGAAAAAGATAGACCGTTATTGCCTTTAATCCAGATAATGAATTTTCCTTTCTTCTGCTCAATATTTTCAACCGAACCGTTTACCTTTGCAATAACAGCAATATTCTTGGGTTTTCTGGATTCAAAAAGTTCGGTAACCCTCGGCAGACCACCGATTATATCCCTTGTTCTTCTCTTGGCCACAGGTCTTCTGGCCACGATATCGCCGCGCTGGATTTTTCCTCCCTCAGGTACTGAGAGAGCGGTCCCATGCACAAGTACAAACCTTTCAAGCTCTTTGTTCTTATCATTGTAGATAACAAGGATATTTTTATTCTTCTGTTCCTCTCCCTCGCTTTTTTCAATCGCAAAGCCGACAATACCATCATGCTCGCTTATGAACACCTCGTTATAGGGATCGAAATCAGCTATTTTCTCTCCCTTTTTCACAATCTGGCCCTTCTTTACATAGACAAAAGATCCTATCTTGACTGGGTATTCAACGATACTGCTCTCAAGGATTAAAACATCTTTTTCGACAATCAGGACATATATTTTCTTGCCGAATTTTACCTCCGTACCGTCCAGTAACGTGAACACTGTTTTTTCACTGAGGAACTCTTTGCCGTTCAGCGAGGAGATTTCCTTTTTTTCAACTATATCGGTCTTTTTATAAACATTGAGGATTTTCCTGACTTTTATATAAGATTTCCTCGGTACTATTACCTTCCCCTTGCCGTCGATTTCCTTTGAAATTAGATTTTCAGGAAGTTCAACTATGTA
>Ga0187770_10001364_pt1 | contig 12910 bp, 12 predicted proteins | sample 0116_SJ02_MP02_2_FD_133154 | JGI IMG/M metagenome (GOLD analysis project Ga0187770, IMG submission 133154) | Tropical peat soil microbial communities from peatlands in Department of Meta, Colombia - 0116_SJ02_MP02_20_MG | ecosystem: Environmental > Terrestrial > Soil > Wetlands > Peat | place...
CTTCAGCTCTGGTGGGTCAGCGCGGCCGAGCCGAAACGTTTCGCCGACAAGGCAAAGGAGATGGCGGCGCTAATCTCGAAACTCCCGGCCGAGGAACTCCAGTCGACGGCATCAAAGGTTCAGGTGAAGGCGACCTGACAGCGGTGAGCCAGCTGGCAACGGACGAGTTCAGGCAGGTGGCCTCGAGCGCGGCCGGCAGCAAGCTCCTAGCCTGCTATCAGTGCGGGACATGTACCGCAATCTGTCCGCTCAACGTCCCCGTTAGGAGCGTAATCCGCGGAGCCCAGCTCGGGATAAGAGACCTGGCCATGAGCGAAGCGCTCTGGCTGTGTGCTACTTGCAAACAGTGCGAAGTAGCTTGTCCCAGAGGGGTGGACATAACCGGCGTAATCCACGCTCTCAGAGAGCTCAGCTACAAAGAGAGGAAAGCCCCTCCGAAACTGGAGAGCGCGCTGTGGCGGGTCTTCGAGGACGGGACGGCTTGGGAAGGGAAGAAAGGAGAACGGGGTAAGTGGGCCGAGGGCCTCGGCGTAAAGACCGCTAACCATGCGCAGCACCTGCTCTTCTTGGACGACGCGGTTTCGTTCGACCCGCGGCTGCAGCGCATCGCGCAATCCGTGGTCAAGATTCTCAGCGGTGCTGGGATTGATTTCGCTGTCCTTGGGGATAAAGAAAGGAGTGCGGGGGACGAAGTGTACCAAATCGGGGAGGTAGGATTCCTTGAAGAGCTGGCGCAGTCAAACATCGAGGCGTTCAAGGGGACGGGCGCGCAGGACGTCATCACAATTTCGCCGCACAGCAACTCCGTGTTCAAGGACATTTACCCGAAATACGGCGATGTCCCACCCGTCTTACACTACACCGAATTCATCTCAGAACTGCTCGACCATGACCTTGTCAAACCCAGACATACCCCAGACGCTCAGGAGCTGAACATCACGTACCACGACCCCTGCTATCTAGGGAGATATGCAGGAGTGTACGAAGAGCCGAGGAAGCTGCTGGAGAGTATTCCGGGGGTCAGGCTTGCCGAAATGGAAGACAACAGGAGCAACGCCCTCTGCTGCGGAGGTGGAGGAGGAGGGATGTATGTTGAGCCAACGGGTGAGAGGCCAAGCCACAGGAGGGTCGCCCAGGCGAACGACACTGGGGCTGCGGTCATGGCTACGGCCTGCCCGTTCTGCGTGTTGAACTTTGAAGACGGAGTCAAGACGGTCGGTTCTGGAATCAGGGTCATGGACGTGGCTGAGATTCTAGCAGCTTGCGTGGGAAAAGGAGGGGGCTGATTCCATGAACAGTTCGGGAGGAGTATCCGTCTTCATCGAACAGACTGATGGTGCAGTGGAAGACGCTTCTCTCGAGGTTCTGGGGAAGGGGAGGGAAATAGCCGACAAGCTGGGTGTCCGCGTGACCGGCGCCATACTGGGGGAGGGCCTTCAGGACATGGCAGAGTTGTGTTCTCACATGGGCGCGCATACGGTCCTCGCCGCCGACTCGCCTCTTCTCAAGAACTTCACTGCCGAAGCGTACACCGAGGTAATCGTGGAAATGGTGAAGACAAGAGACCCGGACATGCTCCTCATCGGCGCTACCCACAACGGAACAGCCCTCGCTGGAATGCTGGCGGTCAGGCTGGGGGCTGGGCTGATGGCCCACGTGGTGGACCTCGAGATAGAGGAAGGAACAGGTGCGCTGCTAGGTTCTGTCCCCGGATTCGGGGGGAGTATCGTGGCCGTGTGCAGGTGCAAGAAAGGGAGGCCACAGATGGCGACGGTGAGACCTGGGGTGTTCAAGCTCCCTGAGCCGACAGAGAAAGGAGGCTCGGTAGAGCCATTCCCTGTGGGGCTTAAGCCCGAGGACATCAGATGTGAGGTCGTCGAAAGGAAGGTCGAGCGCGGAACAAGCGTGAGCAAGGCCGAGAGGGTCGTGATCGCGGGATTGGGATGCAAGGAGAATCTGGCACTACCAAAAGAACTCGCCGCAGTCACGGGCTCTGCCTTCGGCGTTTCAAGGCCCTTGGCCGATAAGGGTTTGGCGTCGAAGAACCTAGTTGTGGGATCGACAGGGTCCAGCCTGAATGCGAAGCTCGCCCTGGTCGTCGGCGTCAGCGGCGCAGCCCACTTCACATCGGGCCTGAGGAGCGTCGAGACTGTGGTGGCCGTGAACTCCGACCCGAGCGCCGAGATCTTCAAGCACGCCGACTACTGTGTGGTCGGGGACGCGTCCAAAGTCGTCCCCAGGCTCATCGCAGAAGTGGCAAAGATAGGAGGAAGTGGTGCATGAAACAGATTGTCTGCCTGAAGGTCACCCCAAAGCTTGAGCAGATCAGGTTCGACGAGCAGAAGAAGACAATCGTCAGGGAAGGGGTCGAAAACGAAATCAACGACGCAGACAAAAACGCCCTTGAGGCCGCACTGAAGCTCAAGGATGTGGCTGGAGGATCGGTGGTGGTCCTTTCGATGGGTCCCCCGTCCTTCGAGCCCTTCCTGAAGCTCGCCGTGGCAATGGGGGCGGACGACGCAGTCCTCTTGAGCGACAGGGCCTTCGCCGGGGCTGACACCTATGCCACTTCGAGGGTCCTGGCTGCAGGGATACAGAAGCTCGCACCTTTTGATATCGTGTACTGCGGCGAAGCGTCCGCGGACGGCAGCACCGAACAGGTCCCCCCTAGCGTGGCGGGCTGGCTGGGCACCTCCCATGTAAGCTATGTCAGCCAGCTGAGCGTCGTCGGGGAGAAGGTCAGGGCAAGGCGCGAAATAACAGACGGGCATGAAGTGGTCGATGCGAAGACCCCGGTCTTGGTGAGCGTCCAGCTGGGTTGCAACTCACCCCGCTTCCTTGATTTCAGGAGGAAGAGGTGGGCCGAGAAGGAGTTCAAGCTGACTGTCTTTAGCATGCAGGATTTGGGGTTCGCGCCGGCCGATGTGGGTCTGGAGGGCTCGCGCACGGAGGTCACCGGTCTGAGCCAGATGCGTTCTCCTGAGAGAAGGAGGGAGTTCATTGTAGGAACAGAGGCAGAAGTCGTGAAGCGCCTTGGCCAGATTGTCAACGGGGCGAGGGTGGGTGAACTAATCAAACATTGACGAAACAGCGGGTCCATCCTCGGGCACACAGTGCTCACATGGAGGCCAGATCACTGCGCGCGTCCGCGCGCAGAGGAGGCGTAGGAGAACGCAGGGAATGGGGCACACAGAAGAGGTTCCTGCCAAGTGGCACTACCTGCGTCGACTGCCACTATTGGTTGCCTTTCGCCCTCCTGCCACGAATCGGTGAGTGCGACAACCGGTTGGGCGCCCATTACAGGAGACCCATCTTCTCAGACAAGGCCGTAGAAGAGTGCTTCCTCAGACGCTCTCTTGAGGGGCTGGAGTTCATGTGGTGCCTAAGCCATCGCGAAACAATCCATTACAGCGATATACCTCACCATGGGGACTGCCGAATCTTCGTGGACTCTGTGAACCTTCCTGTCGAAGATCAAGCGGAAATGACGCTACCTGGCGACTGATGGTAGCGACGCTCCTCGCGAATGGTTCTTCAGAAACAATTTAGCCCCCGCAAGGGAGTCATTGCCCGAATGACTAGACCGGTCCATAGGTGGCTCGCACCCCGATGAGTTCCCAGGTAGAGAAGGCAGAGGTGTTCCGTAAGCTTCACAACGGAAAGGACATCCTAGTCTTGCCGAATGCGTGGGACGTTCCCAGTGCCAGGGTGTTCGAGAATGAAGGATTCCCGGCTGTAGCTACGTCGAGCGCCGGTATGCTGGTGTCCCTCGGCTACCCCGATGGTGAGGAAATCCCGCCCAAGGAGTTCGACGCGGCGATCAGGAGAATTGCCCGAGTGCTCTCCGTTCCTCTAAGCGCAGACGTCGTCGGTGGGTTCGGGGACACCCCCGAGGGCGTGGCTAGGAGCGTCAGGGCCGTCGTCAGAGCAGGCGCGGTGGGAATCAATATCGAGGACTTCGTGCACAGCACGAAGAAGCTCCTCCCAGTTGGGAAGCAGAAAGCGAAACTCATGGAACTAGTCCGCCTCCGTGAGGAGCTGAAGGTCCCGTTCGTCATCAACGCCCGTACGGACGCGCTGCGGTACGCCCCTGGGAACGACGATGAGAAGATGGAGGAGGCCATTAGAAGAGCCGAGGCCTACAGGGACCTCGGGGCGGACTGCGTCTACCCCATGGGCCTGATCGACGCTACGTCCATTTCGAGATTCGTGCTCGCACTCGATTTTCCCACGAATGTAATGGTCAGGAAGGGCCTTCCGACCGTGCCGGAGCTGAAGCGCCTCGGAGTGGCCAGAGTAAGCTTCGGGCCCACCGCGTCGTACGCTGCCATGGGGCTTCTCAGGCGAGCGTCAAGGGAAGTTCGGGAAGAGGGCACTTTTGACTCGCTGATTGAAGGCGCCATCACGTTCGACGAGCTCAACTCCCTTGCTCTCCCGAGGAAACCAGCCAATCGACAATAGCGGTGGGGACAGTATCGGGCAGATTCAAAGTGAGAGCGGGCCGACTATACTTTGATTCCAAGCAGGCGCTCGAGGATGTCTGAAAGCGTAATCATGCCGACCATCTTGTCCCCGTCGTAGACGAAGGCAATGGTGGTGCCCGCATCCTGCATCTTGTCGATGACCGATGGGAGGCTGTCGGCCTCTGTGACTCGCGCGGGCTGAATCATGTAGTCCAGGATGGGAGATTCCGTGTGGTCTCTGGAGATCGCCCTCGAAACGGTCCTTGAAGTTACCGCGCCGATGTACATCTTCTTCTTCGTGTCGTAGACGGGCATTCGCGGATGGTTGGTCTGTCCCATGGTCCGGAGGGCTTCGAAAACTGTGGAGCCGCTGTCGATAGACACTATCTCCTCTAGGGGAGTAAGGACGCTGCCAGCGTTGTTCTTCGAAGAGGCTAGTTGGGTCCTGAGGAGCCGCCCTGCGTCGGGCTCGATGTGCCCTGCCTTCTCTAGCATCGTGACCACGTCCTCGAACTCTGCGGCCAGGTCCACTTCCTTGTACCCCGGCTTCCCAACCAGCCTCTCGGAGAGAGCCCGGGCGAAGTTTGTCAGAGGGACTGCCATGGGCGCAAGGCCGGACATAATCGTCTTGGTCGAAGGAGCCAGGATCATTGACATCCTCAGGGCATTCTCGATGCCTATGGCCTTCGGGAGAAGGTAAAGCAGGGTCATGATCACAAACGAGCCACCAATCGCGCTGTATACCCAACCAATGGGGCCGAAAATGTCGGACAGCACGAGCCCGATGGTGGTGGCGAGGACTACGTTGGAGATGGTATCGACGAAGGTCGTTACGCTCACCAGCCTAGTCTTCTCGCTCACGATTTCGAGGGCGGTGGCGGCCTTCGGCGAGCCACCGGCGATGGAGGAACTGAGGGAGAATGGGCGGAGGGTCAGGTAGGTCGCTTCGACAAGAGAGGACCAGAAGGAAACGAAAATCGCTGTGACGAGTGCGATATAGACTATGACGGAGACCAATCCCTGTTGCTCTTGACTCCTGTCGCTCCGCTCAGCTTACGACCGTGCCTATCTTCTCGCCGTGGATTGCCCTGATCACGCCCTTGGGGTCTGCACCGTTAAGCACGACCAGCTTCACCCTTGACTCGACGAGCTGGTCGACCGCCACGGGGTCGATGATGCTATGAATCCCAGGCCTGTGCGAGCCGCCCAGAATCTGCTTCATCCTCTCGTAAGTCAGTCTATCGAGTTTCTTCGCCTTCTTGTTGACCCTAGGATCCTCGGTGTAGATGCCATTCTGGTCTGAGGCCTTCACCAGGATGTCCGCTCTCCACTTCGCCGCCACTATGGCCGCAACGGTGTCGGTTGTAATGCCTGGCTTCAGACCCCCCATCACGGCCACCCTGTTCCTCGCGAGACGCTGGAGCATGCCATCGATTGATGTGGGCACACTACTCACGCCTCCAAGCTTCATAGCCACAAGCCGGGCATTCAGCCTAGACGCGTGGATTGCCACGGTGTCCTGCTGGTACGTCGAGAGACCCATGGCCGCAGCGGACCTGATGTATTCGCGGGAGATCTCGCCGCCCCCGACGACGACCGCGACAGAGTGCCCCTCGAAATTAAGGTCTGCAATGACCTGAGCGTAGGCGTTGACGACCTTGGCCGAAGGGGGAGAGCCAAGCACCGAACCGCCTATCCGTAGCACAGCCTTCATAGTTGCAAGTCCTCGCTTGGGCACTCTTATGGAGTGATAGGTTTTATAAATGGGTCAGGAAGATTTTGTGCGTCCGAATGTCCGCTGCCTCCTTCGAAGCGACAGTTTCTTCGGCCTGACGTCGAGGTAGCACTGCATTGTCAAAGACCGACTCAGTTAGGCTATACAAGGTGAGGAAGCTCATCTCCGAGCTTAGCAATAAGGAAGGGAGAGGGACAGAACTCGTCTCTCTCTACATACCCCCCAAGAAGCCCATTCACGAGGCAATCGCGAATCTGAGGGAAGAGTGGGGGACCGCGGGGAACATCAAATCTGACACCACTAGGAACCACGTCCAGGACGCCCTCACCAAGGCGATGCAGAGGCTCAAGCTCTACAGGACTGCGCCGGACACGGGCCTGGTGATTTTCTCCGGGGCCCTTCCGACCAACGGCCCAGGGAGCGAGGTCGTCAATGTGTGGGAAATTGTCCCGCCGAAGCCGGTCACCCAGTACCTCTACCAGTGCGACGACCACTTCCATGTCGAATGGCTCAGGGACATGCTGAAAGAGGAGAAGGTCTACGGAATCCTCGCCATAGATTCGAGCGACGTCGGTATGGGGATTCTCAGCGGGGACAGGCTGGAGATAGCAGATGTGCTGACGTCGGGCATCTCCGGGAAGACAAGGAAAGGAGGCCAGTCCGCCAGGAGGTATGAGCGTGGGAGGGAGATGGAGTTGACCTACTACTTCAACAGGGTGGGAGAGCATGCGACACGGGTCTTCATCGACAACAACAAGGTCACCGGCCTGCTTGTTGGTGGCCCAGGGCCCACCAAGGACGAGTTCATGAAAGGAGGGTACCTGCACTATGAGTTGCAGAAGCGGATACTCGCTGTCATCGATTTGGGGTATTCCGGGCGAGAGGGGGTGAGGGAGCTTGTGGAGAAAGGGTCTGACGTACTGAAAGATGTCCGCCTAATCGAGGAGAAACACCTTGTCCAGAAGTTCCTCGCAGAAGTGAACAAGCAGGGGGGGCTGGCCGTCTACGGTCTCCCAAGGGTGATGGATGCGCTCCAGAAAGCGAGCGCCGAAGTGGTCCTTGTCTCCGATGACCTCGACATGGTGAGGATTGACGCGGCGTGCAAGAAGTGCGGCACTGTCAAGACGGAGACAGTCGCGGCGGCGAAGAAAATCCAGCAGCGCCAGGAGATGACGTCCACCCCTTGTGCGAAGTGCGGGGCGACTGACTACGACGTGGTGGAGAAGGATTTGGTGGACGTGTTAGAAGAGCTCGCGTTCCAAGTGGGGTCGAAGGTCGAGGTGATTTCATCAGGGACGGAAGAGGGGAGCATGTTCAAGAGCTTCGGTGGCGTCGGCGCCATCCTGAGATACAGAAGCTAGGTCGCGGCCTCGTCCTGAGCCTCGAACATAGGTCGCCCATCTGTTCGTATGAAACGCAGCCCCTCCCACTTGCTACCAAACCAATGTTTTTGAACGTCGAACTGAAAAGCGGGTGAGAAGGGCAATTCGTGACCGAATCAGCCAAACAGCAGCCGCAGCAGCCTTCTGCTCCCATCGAGAAGCGGACAAAGGGGATGGTCGACGCGGAGCTGAAGGGAAACACGCTCCGGGTGTATGTCTATGCCATCAAGAAACGCAAAGTGGGAGTGAGGGAGGTCCAGAGGGCACTCCTGATGTCCAATCCCTCCCTGGCCCAGTATCACCTGAACAAGCTGAAGGACCTTGGACTTGTTTCAGAGAACAATGGAGAATATGAGGTTGTAGGGGAGGTGAAGGTGGACGTGATGAGGGACTTCCTTCGGCTTGGAACACTGATCGTGCCCAGGTTCGTTTTCTATGCGGTGGTTTTCACTGTGTTCGCAATTTACCTTGCCTATGTAGGGTACCCCTACTTCGGAATAGTGCCTGTGGTAGAATGGTTGTCAGTCGTCTTGGCGGTGGCGGCAGCCGCCTTCTGGTACGAGGCCGTGAGGGCATGGCGTTCGGCCCCCTCCCCCTGACGGCGCAGGTGCGTGCAACTGTTTTTATCCGGTAAAGGGTGCTCAGGAGTAGGCTAAAGCTATGGTCATCCGAATAGGGATTATCGGGAAGACAAACGCAGGGAAGACGACTCTGTTCAACTCCATGACTCTCCTCTCGGGGGAAGTGTCGAACTATCCGTTCACCACGAAGTCGCCGGAGACTGGAGTCGCGGATGCCGTCACGCTCTGCGTTCACAAGGAGTTCGGGGTCACTGACAATCCTGCAAACTCAAAGTGTGAGGACGGCTGGAGGTTCATACCTGTCGAGGTCACGGACCTTCCCGGTCTGATTAAGGGAGCGTGGATGGGAAAGGGGTTGGGGAACCAGTTCCTGAGTGTTGCTGCACAGTCCGATGCGCTGCTGCACGTGGTGGACGCTTCGGGGAGCGTTGACAAGGACGGGAAGATATCCGAGCCGGGGACTGGAGACCCCATTGCAGATTTCGCGGACGTGGAGCTGGAACTGGTTCTCTGGTACACGAAGCTCTTCAATACGAACCTGCCGAAGATATCGAAGCTTTCGAAGACACCCGGCTCCGGCATCCCCGCGGCCGTGGAGGAGGTAATGCATGGTATTGGGGTAAGGAAGGAGCACGTCATAGCGGCCATGAAGGAAGTGATGCTTGAGGAGAAGCAGTTCGACTCATGGAACGAGAAGGACGTCCAGAGCTTCTGCTGGTCTTTGCGTGAGTACTCGAAGCCGACGCTACTGATCGCGAATAAGATGGATCTCCCGTTCGCTGCCGAGAACTTCCAGAAGCTCCGGGAGAAGTTCAAGGGGCTCATCGTGGTCCCGACGAGCGGGGAGGCGGAGCTCACTCTCAGAAGGGCTGAGGCCAAGAGGCTCATCAAGTACGTCCCCGGTGAGGAGCGGTTCGAGATACTCAAGCCCCAGGACCTGAACGACGCCCAGAAGAGCGCCCTGGCATACATCAGGAGGAAGGTCTTTGGAGAATACCTGAGGACGGGCGTGCAATTCGCGCTAAACTCCGTGACCTTCAAACTGCTCAAGGAGAACGCTGTCTACCCGGTACACGACCCACAGAAGCTTTGCGACAAGAACGGGCGGATACTCCCTGATGTGTACCTCCTTCCCAGCGGTTCCACCGTTGAGGACTTGGCCAGGGACATACACACGGATCTGGTCAAGGGTCTCCTCTATGCCATCGACGTCAGGACCGGGCTCCATCTCCCGACAAACTATGTGCTCCGAGACAGGGACGTGCTTTCGATAGTCTCCACGGCGAAAGAAGGCTAAGAAGGGCCTTGGAAGGCCGGAACATCCGGTGGGGATAGATGCCGTATGGTGGGCCGCTGCTGTCTGACCTAGAGCTGAGATACCCCTTCTCGCCCCGGTCGAGGAAATTCTTCGAGTCCATCCCTGTCGAGGAGGGACTGGCCAGTAGGGAGGTGGTCGGGCAGACCGAAAGTAGGCTCCTAAGCTCCCTGGGGAGAGCGAAATACGAGCCCCATATGTCTGAGCTGGTCGAGTTTTCCAGCTTCTTCGCAGCCGCCCTGGTCGCCAGTCAGGACCCGGTACTGACGTCGAGGTTCTCCAAGAAGGAAGCGGAGAGGGCGAAGGAGTTCTTCGTCACAGAGGAGCCGAAGGCAAAGGCGGAGATCATGGCGGAGTGCTTCGGCGCGGCTCCACCTCTGGTCAACGTTGCTGACGGGCGAGCCAGCTACTCGATGCCCTTCGAGAGGTATCTCGCGCTGGTCTCGAGGTACGAGCTCACCAAGAACCCAAAGTGGATGCTGGCGAGGCAGGAGCTGGATGGTGGGATTGTCTACGTGAGCGACAACATGCTCAATGATCTTTTCGGGGACTCGGCGCTCGCCGCGATTGCCGAAGGTGTGAGGAACCTGCGAAGGGGAACGTTCCCAAAGCAACTGCTGGGGGTGAGGGCAGATGTGATGCAGTACGTGCCCTCTCCGAAGCCCAAGACCAACAAGGGGTACTTCTATGTGGAAGACCTCCTGGCGCACCCAGTTTCAGATGGGAGGCATAGATTGGTGTGGCTGGTACTAGCGCCCTATTTGGTGAACGTCAAAAAGCTCGACGATGAGACGGCCATAGAGAAGATCAGGGCGTTCGTCGCTGTGGCTGGTGAGACGAGCGCGATGAGGCGGTTCGTCGAATATAATGTGCGGAGGGCCAGGAGGAACGGACTCCTCCCTCCGACGTTCTCGACCCTCAAGACGGAACACCCAGATATCTACTGGCTTCTGCCCAAAGAGGTCGTCGCGGGAGAATCTGCGAAGAGGGGCGCTTCGCAGTAACCCATACTTCCCTTCGAATCTGATGGATTGTCCGGCCAAAGGCTCACGAGCTTCCGAGATGATGTTCTCGACGGTCATAGCGTTGGCAGACAAGCTGGGCGTCCTTCCCATCCCCGACTTAATCCCTAAGAACTTCGGGGATGACATGGGAGCTGGCGACTGGGAACTCTACGAGAGCGATGGACTGGCGTTGGACCTGCAGTTCCATTGATGGCTTAAATCGCTCAGCGTGGGGGCTCTGAATCGGCGGGTGAGTGACTTCCACCCGATCCGCCTTACAAATCCCGGTGTGGGAGGAATTGAGCAACAAGAGAACCTGGACTACGCGTAACGTGGCGCTTGCAGCGCTGCTGGCCGCCTTGTACGGCGCCTACGTTCTCTACTTCGGCTTCATCAGCTTCGGTCCGGTGCAGTTCAGGCTGGTAGATGCCCTGCTCCCGCTCTCAATCCTGTTCGGCCCTCCCGCAATAGCTGGGGTGACGGTCGGATGCTTCATTGGTAATGCGCTTGGCCCCAATCTTGGGGTGGTGGACATAGTAGGTGGTCCTACGGCTAATCTCCTTGCCGCAACCCTCGCCTGGGCCATTACGAGGAAGAAGTTCCGAGGAGGCTGGATGCTGGCAATTGCCCTTGAGATAGGAGTGGTCGCCGTCATCGTGGGGACCTACGTAGTCATACTCGCCGGAGCGCCAGGCGTCCCCTTCTGGGTCGGGTGGGTCGAATTCCTTGGGAGTGAGATCGTGCCCATTGGCATTGTTGGTTACCCCCTCCTCAAGGCAGTCGACAAGGCTACGTCAAGAAACCCCCTTTTGCGGACTCAAAACCCGTCTTAACTTCATATACTCTCTCATAGGACAGCCTGTAGCGTTTGCAGCCACAGTTCTCATCGAAGCTTGAAGCGACCTCCTGGGACCCTAAACTAGAGGCTGAGATGAGACAGGTCTGGGACACAGAGAGAAGAATTTTTGATTTCAAGCTTTCAAGCAGCAAGAATCGCAATTTCGTGATTGACACCCCTCACCCCTATCCGTCGGGGAAGCCCTGGCATCCGGGAGCACTGACTCAGTATACCCAGATTGATATGACGGCCAGGGCGGCGAGAATGAGAGGGCTAAATGTCCTCTATCCAGTGGGAATCGACAGGAACGGCCTCCCTGTAGAAATCTTCGCTGAGAGGAAGTACAGGGTGCAGATGAGGAAGACGCCCCGGGAGGAGTTCATCAACCTCTGCAAGCATGCGCTGGACGATCTGGAGGCGTACATGATTGGCCTCATGAAGACCTTGGGGATTTCGGGGGACTATTACAACAAGTACAGGACAGACTCGGAGGAGTACAGGAAACTCACTCAGTGGTCCTTCATTGAGCTCTGGAAGAAGGGGCTCGTCTACCTGGCGAACAGGCCCAACAACTACTGCGTAGATTGTAACACCACCATCGCAGACGCCGAAATCGAGTATGAGGAGCTACCCACCTTCCTTGTGACGAACACCTTCAAGGTGAAGGAGAGCAGGGCCGAGCTGCAAGTAGCGACCACGCGCCCAGAGTTGCTCGTCGCATGCCAGATGCTGGTTGTGAACCCGGCGGACGGGAGGTACAAGAAGTACATCGGCAAGACTGCGATTGTCCCGATCTACAACAGAGAGGTGCCAATTAGAGGGCACAAGAGCGTGGACCCCAAGTTCGGGAGCGGCGTGGTGATGGTGTGCAGCTATGGGGACTACAACGACGTAATGCTGTTCCGGGAGTTCAAGCTGAAGGAGATTGTAGCTGTAGACATGGACGGGAAGATGACCGGAGTGGCAGGCAAGTACGCAGGGATTGCGATAAAGGACGCCAGGTCCCAGATCATACAGGACCTGCAGGAGACGGGGGTCGCCACGAAGGTGGAGCAGATTCAGCACAGGACCCCACTGTGCGAGAGGAGTCACACCCCAATCGAAATCATCCCCATGGAGGAGTACTACCTCAAACAGCTCGAGTTCAAGCCTGCGCTCAAGAAGATCGTCAAGAAAATCGAGTTCCATCCGGAGATGCACCGTCAGATACTGCTCGACTGGATTGACGTGCTCACCACGGACTATCCAATATCTAGGCGCAGGTACTATTCCACGGAAATCCCTGTCTGGTACTGTAGTAAGTGCAACACGCCCCACCTCCCCAAGCCTGGGGTCTACTACAGGCCCTGGAGGGACGAGGCGCCCTTCAAGAAGTGCAAGAAGTGCGGGAACACGAGATTCATCGGCGAGACAAGGACATTCGACACCTGGATGGACTCGAGCCTCTCTCCGCTGTACATCTCGAAGTATCTCAAAGGGGGCAAATTCAGCAGCCTGACTTACCCGGCTACCATCAGGATGCAAGGGAAGGACATCGTGAGGACGTGGCTCTACTACACGCTTCTGAAGTGCTATCAGCTCACGGGGAAGGA
>Ga0187770_10001367_pt1 | contig 12896 bp, 16 predicted proteins | sample 0116_SJ02_MP02_2_FD_133154 | JGI IMG/M metagenome (GOLD analysis project Ga0187770, IMG submission 133154) | Tropical peat soil microbial communities from peatlands in Department of Meta, Colombia - 0116_SJ02_MP02_20_MG | ecosystem: Environmental > Terrestrial > Soil > Wetlands > Peat | place...
ATTCTCGCTGTTGTTGCGGAGGTCTTAGGCGGGTTCAGCGCCTTGGTTATTTCCGCGATCGCCCTCGCAGGACTCACTTCTGTCGTTTCGATCTTTGTGGACATCAAAGCACGTAAAGTTACTGCCCCACGCTTCCTTGCTCGCCTAGGCCAGTTTCCAGTGTTCTTGGGCTTCATTGCACTCGGGCGGTTTGCAGATTATGGCATTGGCGATGACAGGATAATCATAATTCGCTCGTTGATGGCCGCGATTGTGGTTGCAGTGTGCTTCGCGCGGTCATTCACTGGTCTAGTGTTTCTGGCCGACCTTCAAGGGCTGGACGAGCTAAAGGACAGTATAGTCGATGCCTTCTGGGAGTGGGTTCACCAGCGGCGGGAACGGCGGCGAAACGAAGTGGAGTAGGCTCCGGCGATTTAGCAACACAGCGTTAGGACACCAGCCCAGCGCGCCCGCGGCGGGCCCAAAATTTCCTCTCACGCGAGGCACGATTGCGTCGAGACGCTTAAGCAGCCGCTGGTCTGCACCACGAAAATCCCCGCCTTTCGAAGTATGGTCCGTCACGGGAAGTGGAGGGCTACGACGGGCGCAAAGACGTCGAGGCCGCGGCGGCGCATCGGTGGGCAATGCAAGCCCTCTCCCTCTGGCAGGGAGAGGGTGTGGGTGAGGGACAGATTCGCGGCGCGGATGTCTGATGCGCCGCGAATCTGTGACCGGACAACTGCGCAGGTGTAGTACTCTAATCGCGCGCTCGAAATGATGAGCGCGCTGCGCAAGGTCCCTCTCCTCTATCCTCTCCCCGCGAGAGAGGGGAAAAAAACCGGGCACGCGCTGCGGCGGCGGTGATATCGCCTGGCAGGATGCCGAGAAATCAACACCCTGCTAACGCGCCGGCCTCCGATTCAAAACCTGATCGGGTTTCGAGAGCGCTCAGGTCATGAAAGACGGCCGGAAAAATTCTGGAATTGAAAAGTGAATCGAAACGCCGGCCGACACTAAGTTTCGAATGGGAAACCAAAGGGGTAAGGCAAAGGGGGCTCAGAGATTCATGTTGAAAAATGTGTATCAAAAATGGTACTATAGGCCGTGAATCCCGGACTGAAGCGTCTGCCGGCGCGCTTCTATCGCTCGGATATTGGCCGCGAGCCGGTGCGTGAATGGCTCAAGGGGCTTGAGGCGGAGGACCGCAGGGTGATCGGCGAAGACATCAAGGATGTTGAGTTCTCATGGCCGATCGGAATGCCGTTGGTTCGTCCGCTCGGTCGCGAGTTGTGGGAGGTCCGCAGCAGCTTGCGGGGCGGACGTATTGCGCGAGTTCTTTTCTGCGTGGAGCAGGGGTGGATGGTGCTGCTGCATGGCTTCATCAAGAAGAGCCAAAAGACCCCGCAGCGGGAGATCGAGCTTGCGCTTAAACGGAAAGGAAGCACATGAAAAAGAAAAACATCGGATCGTCTTTCGATAGCTGGTTGCGCGAGGAGGGGATTTACGAGAAGGTCGCCGCGACCGCCATTAAGCGGGTCCTGGCCCGGCAGGTCGAGGTCGCAATGAAGGAGAAGCAATTCACCAAGGCGCAAATGGCGCGCAGGATGCACACCAGCCGCGCGGCCCTCGACCGCCTGCTCGATCCCGACTATGACGCGGTGACATTGAACACGCTGCGAAAAGCCGCGGCAGCGGTTGGCCGTGAGCTGCGGGTGGAACTTGTGTAACGTGCTCTTCGTGTGAGCAGCATCCGGCGCTTTGTGGTCACGCAATTTCACCCGTCCGCCACGATCGGGGAAGCCTGTTCCTGAGGTCTGTCGGATCCGCGAAGCCGCCCGTGGACTGGCTGAAGATGCTGTTCGAGGAACAGCCCTTTGCACCGCGCTGCGGCTTGTACTTTCACAGCGAGGTTACCGGCAAACCTTATATCGAACGGGGATTTAAGTTTATCTCTTTCTCGAACACGATTGCTGGCGTGTATGGAGCGAGAATATCGCTCAATGACGAGCGGTTTGTTCTAGCCATGTCCGCACCGCCTGAAGACCTTAGCGAAACGTTCATTAGAGACCACGCATATCGACCACAGGGTTTGAGATTCATGATCGAGTCCTGCGAAAAGGCGATCCACTTCGGCTGGGACGATGCATTGTCTCATCGCGGCGCGACCGTTGTGTACCAAACGACCGAGATAGGAAGCCAACTATGATGACCAAACGATCAATCAAAGATGGCATGGAGCGGCGCCCGACCCATCCTGGCGCGCTCCTGCGCGAGGATATCCTTCCGGCGCTCGGCCTCTCTGTCAGCGAGGCGGCTCGGCAGCTTGGCATCACGCGCCAGACGCTTCATCGCATTATGGCCGAAAAGGTCTCAATCACGCCGGAGCTGGCGGTGCGGCTGGGCCGCTTCTGCGGCAACGGGCCTGGGCTATGGCTGCGGATGCAGCAAGTCTACGACCTGTGGCATGCCAAGCGCGAGCTGCGAGCCGAGCTTCAGCAAATTCCGGTTCACCGCACGTCCTCTGCAGCCTGACGGAAAGGGCCATCGGAGGGGGCGGTCAAAGCGGACGGCACGTACGGGACGTGGCGGTACGCATGCGTGAGCAAGCCGACGGATGTCCCGAAGTGCATCAGCGATGCGGCTGGGGCTTCCCTTTCTTGAATCAGGTCCTTGGGACCTCGAACCAACCTGCCGCCATGCGTGGCCGTACTCGCGCTGGTATCCTGAAGTGCGGGGCGGCAAGCACGTTGTGGTCGTGGTTGTGAGCGGCCCGCCGGACCGCCACTGGATTATCACGGCGTATCTCGCCCGCCGGCTGGCCGAAGGAGAAGCCGAATGGAAGCGAAGCTGAGTTTCAAATACGACCGCGAAGCGGACATTCTGCATATCGACAAGCGCCCGCCGTATGCCGATCAGGAATCGGAGGAGCTTGGCGACGGCGTAATCGCGCGGCTTAATCCCGGCACCGGCGAGATTGAAAACCTCGAGGTCCTGTTTTTCTCGACCCGGCTCCTTCGCGAAGATCTCTTCGAGCTTCCCGTCACTGCCGACCTCCGGCACGTGATCGGAAGCTGAGCGGCACGGCCGCCCCAGATCGCCCCATCGGCGGATCCGCCCTGCCAGGAGGCAGAACTTCAACCGACTCTACTTATGAATGCGGGTAAGTCGGGGCGCACGCCACTGGTTATCGCCATGCGTGGCGCTCGAAATACTTAGCCGGCCGCAATACCATGACGCCCTCGATGCGCCTGCCGTAGAGATGCCCGAAGTGGCGGCCATCGCCGGTCAGCAGAAAGCCCGCCTTGCCGTGAATCGCCGCGAGCAGGATCGGCCGGTCCTTTGAATCGAGCCGAATACCGGCGGGCAGCCTGACGTTCCTCGGCGGATTTACGAGGGTCAGCTTGGGCATCAGCCGCTCAAGCCGCGCCACCGCCTGCGGACTGTTCAAAGCCAGGTTTCGCCGCGCCTCCTCTGCCGCATAGGCCGAGCTCAGCAGCTCGGCGCCGTCGAGCTGCCAGAGCCGGAGGAGCCCGGAATTCTCCAGCCATGCGGCCGAGAACAGGACATTGGCGTCGAGAAAGATCCGATCCAAAGGGAAACCAAGCGTGAGTGTCCTGCCCTTACTGTCGCCGCCTGGCTGATTTGCGCGGCCTGGCCGGCCGGGGCTTGTGGTGCTTGATGCTGTCCGGGTCGAGGCCCATCCGCTTCACTTCTTCGCGGGCACGCTGATAGTCCTCGATATCCACCGCGTTGTTCAGCAGGAACTCGGCTCTGCGCTCTGGCGTATAGACCTCGACGGGTAACACCGTCGCAGGGCGGATCAGGATGCCGTCCTGGCGTTCTTCGGCGACCACAAAGGACCCCTCTTCGATGCCGAGGCGCCGGCGGAGTTTCGCCGGCAGCACCACGGCGCCGCGCCGGCCCACCTTGCTCGCCAATACTTCCATCCTATTGCAGAATAGCGGAAAGTCGGAATGTCAGGCAACGCGCCGATAGTCCTGACCGATGAGGCCGCACCGCGGGCGATACGGACGCGTCATCGGCCCAATGCGCCGCCCCGACGGCGGCATCGATTAGTAATCGCCGGCCGGCTCGCGCCTCGGAATCAGCCATCGCTGTTCGGGTCCTTTCGCGCCTTTGCCGCACCAGCCGAGGGCGCGTACAATCCCCGCGCCGAAGCTCAGAAAGCGTTCAAAGTGATCGACGATCGCGGTAATGAATTGATGGTGATGAAGAGGTTGAAGGAGGCGAAATAGCCCGCTCCACCTCTATTCCCCTCTCCTGGAGGGAGAGGGGCGAGGGGTGAGGTAAGAGGGAGAGGGGGTCAGGGGGTGAGGTTAAAGCGAGACGGGTCAGGGCTGAGCTAAACGCGATGCGCATCACCCGCAATCAACCGGTTACCCGTGAAAAACGGGAACTCGCGCGCCAATTGCGCAAGACTATGACCACCCAGGAAGAAATCCTGTGGCGCGCGCTTCGGAACAAAGGTCTTGGCAATGTCCGCTTCCGGCGACAACAGGTAATCGCCGGGTTCGTGGTTGATTTCTATTGCCCATCGGCACGTCTGGCTATCGAAGTGGACGGAACTTCACATACTGCACGGAAGCAATACGACGCCGACCGCGACCGTGTGCTCTCCGAATTGGGAATACGAACGCTTCGCATCGGCAATGAATCCGTCGAAAGGGACTTGGCTGGGGTATTGCGGAGGATTGAGGAAGACCTCACCCCTTCCCCTTGAGGAGAGGGACCTCACCCCCGGCCCCTCTCCCTGTAGGAGAGGGGAGTAGAGGAAAGCCTCACCCCGGGCCCCGTCGCGCGTGAGCTGTTGAATCCCGGATTTCCTGCGTCTTGCGTTTCCCATACAACCGAGGTCAGTGCGAGACTCCTTCAGGATGATAAATGGAAAATCCGGTGAACGCTCCGATTGAAGCCGCGCCGAGCGCCGGCGAGCCGCTGCCTCAAGAGTCCGCGCAGGCCAGCGCGACTCTGCGCGCGATCATGATGCTGCTCTTCTACCAGGGGTACACGGTCTCGATTAACAGTTTCGCATCGCCCTGGATCGCGAAGAGTTTCGGACTCGATCAGGCCGGCATCGCGCGCATCTTCGCCTGGATCGGTTTTTCCGCGCTGGGCTCGTTTGCTCTGTCGCGGTTGGTCGATCGTTCGGGACGCCGCCGCGTCGTGCTGTGGTGTCTTGCCGCGACGCCCGTATGCACCATGGGCGCGGCGCTTTCCACCGACCTCATCGCTTTTACCGCGTTCGAAATTGCGCTCTACGCGTTCCTCAACGCGACTTTTGCGGCATGCATCGTGATGCTGGCGGAGCAGATGCCGCTCGAGCGGCGCGCTGAGGGGCAAAGCCGCGGCGGACTGGCGGCTGGACTCGGAGGTGGAGCCTGCGCCCTTCTCACTCCGATTGTGATCTCACACGGACTGTCGTGGCGATGGCTGCTTTGGATCGCAACCGCGGGAGCGGCGTTGCTGCCGATCATGCGAAACGCCATCACCGAGAGCGCGAGATGGCAGGACGTGGCGGCGACGGGGATGCAGGCGCGCACGCACTTCTACGACGTTTTCGTTCCGCTGTATCGCAAACGCTCCACGACTCTAATAGTCACTTCACTACTCAGCACCGTCGCGATGGTTGCGATCCAGAGCTGGAGCTATTTCCACATGGTGACGGTCGTGAAGCTTTCACCGGGTCTGGCCAGCGCCGTGACGCTTATCGGCGGCGGCGGCGCGATGCTGGGGTTTCGTGCGGGCGCGCGCGCATCGGAGCGCTTCGGGCGCGTGCGGACGGTAGCGACGCTGGGAGCTGTGATCTCGGCCGGGTCCCTCTTCTTCTACTGGGGTCCTCCGGCGCATTTCCCGATGCCGGCGCTGTGGGTGGGCATCGGGTTCTGCTGGATGCTGGGGTCATCCAACGCCGGCATGGTCGCAACCAACACCGCGGTGACCGAACTTTTCCCGACCGCATTGCGCGCCACGATGATGGGTTGGTTCGCAATCACCGGAGCTATCGCTTCGATCGCCTCGCAGGCGACGATTTCGATTCTCGCGCCCCGCATGGGCGGGCTGTCGATCGTCGCGGGCGCCCTCTCGATACTCCTGCTGCCGAGCGCGTTGCTCTTCGGACTGATGATCGACGAGACGCGCGGTCTTTCGCTCGAAGCCGCGGCCAACGAAGACGCGTTCCGCACCTCCGGATCATGACCGGGCGCAATAAAGACAGCAGCGAACCAAGGCCCGCGGCGTGTGTTCATGCACTTGACCTTATATGCTGTTAAGAGCATAGTGAGAGTGTTGGGGGGCGATGGCCGAGGTTGAGGGAACGAAGGAATTCGAGGCCTGGTTTCTCGCACTGGCCGGCAAAGACGCGGAGGCGGTTGCTCGCGTGGTTGGGCTTCTTGAAGAAAAGGGCGTGACGCTCGGGTTTCCGTACAGCAGTGAGATTAAGGGGTCGCAGGCGCTTCGCGAACTTCGGGTTCAATCCGGTGGCCATCCTCTGCGCGTGTTTTATGCGTTTGACCCATTGCGGCGGGCCGTCCTGCTTCTCGGCGCAGACAAGACCGGCGATGACCGGTTCTACGAAACATTCGTGCCGCGCGCAAAGCAGATATGGGCGGGTTACCTGGCCGATCTGAAGAGAGAGGCGAAAAGAAAATGAAGACCAAGCCGTGGCGTGACATTCGCGCGCGCAAGTTCTCGCCGCGAAAGCTGAAGGAAATTGACCGCGCCGTGGAGAGCGAGCTGCTCGAAATGGACCTGAGGGAACTCCGTGAGGCCGCCGGCAAAACCCAGGAAGAACTGGCGGAAGCTCTCAAGAAGGCACAGTCGGAGATATCGCGGCTTGAGGGCCGTTCGGACTACCGCCTCTCCACCTTGCAGAAGTACGTGGCTGCTCTCGGCGGTGAGCTGGAGGTCGTCGCCAGCTTCGGCAATCAGCGGGTCCGGCTGCGCGCGGCGTGATCTCCATTGCCCTGCGCCCCAAAATTATCCGCATTCGAAAATAGGGTCGCTTGAAGTCTTGCTCGTGGTGGAGCAAGGGAGCGGGCCGCTGGGCGCCAAAAATGCTCGAGCAGAACATCCTGTTGTGATGGAACTGTCTTGAGCGTGGAATTCGCTCTTTAATGACGAAATCGCGCCGGGCTTCGTCAATGTTAATCTGATTTCATCAAGACGCGCGAGAATTTTTGGCATTAGTCATTTCCCGAGAAGATTCCGCTCTCTGTAGCATTTTGATCCACTGTTGCACCCAGGTGTGAGATCGTTGCATCGAGGTGCGCGGCTGTTGCAGCAAAGTATTCCGCACCGGTGATGCGATCGGGCACAAACCAACGCATCGGATATTCGGCGATCGGCATCGACGTCTGACATTTCGCAAATTCGTGAGTCATTCTCGAATCGCATCGGCCTGTTTTTCGGATGTACCTATGTGAGCCCCGGCTGCGATTTGGCACAGATGCGCGTTTGGAGTTGAGAACGCTGCCACTGTTCGCCGAAGCGGGCGCGTTTTGAACCAACAGGCAGGCTGGCATCGCACTTGCCTGCACATCTGACTGCGTACGCAAGCCAGAGCGATTGAAAGGGGCTGAGATGGAACCTGCCAAGGGGGTGGAGCGATCCCTGAATCGAGAGTTCGCGTTTTCGTCTTTCCCGCTCACCGGCGCTGCGCACGATCCTGACATTCCGGCCGCTCGACGCGCGAAGGCGCCGGGTCTCGTCCTCCACGCGGACGAACGAGGCGAGTCAGTTCGTGAAAGATGTGAAGCAAAATGACCGCGACAACGTCTATGAGGTACCGTGTTCGGCTCCCCGCCCGGGGTCGCGTGGCTGATGACCGCCGGCGCCATCGCAGCGCTGCGAAGCGCGGGAATGCGAGCTTAGCGCGTCTACGGTTGCAGCCGCTTCCTTCTCTGTCCCAGGGAGGCGGGCAGGCAGAGCGCACATCAAGCGCTCGCGATTTTTCAATCAGGCTCCGACATGGCGGCCGCACTGCCCCGATTGTTTTGCGGCGCATCGCGGCCGGGATGTAACCAACACTTGCTCGGAGGAAGCACCATGATTGCAGCGGACGATTCCGGACAGCGGGCGCGGACTGCGGTGATTCTGGCCGGCGGCGAAGGAATGCGCCTGAGGGACTTCACTCGCGCCACGTTGGGAATCGAATGCCCCAAGCAGTTTTGTCCGCTTTTGGTGGACGGACGAACGCTGCTTGAAACAACCATCAGCCGGATTACGCCAAGCTTTCAGCCGGGACGAATCATCACCGTTCTAAGCCAGCCGCACGAATGCTTTTATTCGCCCTTGTTCTCGGATGCATCGCCCGAGGACATCGTCGTTCAGCCGCAGAATCGCGGAACCGGCGCCGCGATCGTGTACGCATTGTTGCGCGTCGCGAGGATGTCCCCCGACGCATCGATCGCGATCTTTCCCTGCGATCACTACGTGCGCGATGAGCGCAAGTTCATGAGCTACGTTTCACTCGCCTTCGATGCGGTCGCGGCTCGCCCCGAACTCGTGGTCCTGCTCGGCATCAAGCCAACCGCGCCGGATACGGGTTACGGCTGGATCGAACCGGCCTCGCGAGTTGAGGCCGACGACGTGCCGCTCTACAGAATCCGCCGGTTTTGGGAGAAACCGTCGATCGACTTGGCGCAACGGCTGTTCGTTTCGGACTCGCTGTGGAACAGCTTCGTGATGGTCGGGCAGGTCTCGGCCCTGATGGAGTTGGTCATGCGGACGATTCCGCACGTGTACGAGCCGTTTCTCCAGGTCGCCGATACCTTTGGCACCGGACGCGAACGCGGCGTCATGGAGAAGGTCTACCGGAGGCTGGATGCGACCGATTTTTCCGCCGATGTGCTGGCGAAGGCCCCGGAGCATCTGGCCGTCCTGCGGGCCGCGGACGTGAAGTGGAGCGACCTCGGGACTCGCGAGCGGGTCACGGAGGTGCTCGCCGACCTCCGGCAGGCGGCCGCATCTTACGGTTCGTTGGGCCAGGCCAAGTAGCAGCCGATTCAGTCATTGATAACTCGACCGCGAGCGCGATCGGGCCATCGATAAGATTTTCCCTTGAACCTCCCGGCCCCGCGCTTATTTTCGCAGCGGGCCGTCTTCTTCAATCGCGGGACGGATTGTCGACGAGTCATCGCGCCAATCATCCGCGCGACCAGTGACCGCGGCACCCCGCGAGGGTCATCGCGCGCGCGATTGTAATTCGAGAGCCTCCGAGTTAGACCATTGTCTCTGCGGCCCCGGACGCCGCGTTGCGGGATAGGAGCGCCGGTGCGACTGAGGGCTTGAGGCCAAAAACCAATCTGGGAGGAAATGACTGACATGAGCGATGGCCGTGACGACATTGGCAAGGTTTCCGATCTCGAACAGGTCGGCGATGCATGGAACTTTTCTCTGTTCGACGCAATCATGCAGCGCCGTTCGCGCCGGTTCGGTCTCGGAATGGAGATCGACGAGGGACCCAACAAGTTCAAGTCCACGAATGATCCGGTGCCGCTGGATGAAGTGGAGGAGGCATTGCTGATCGCCGCGGGCACGGGCATGTCGGGCCTCAACCTGGGCGACCTGCCGTGGAAGGCGCGGCCCGAGAAGCAGGAGGACCTCGCCACCTTCTGCGGCGAGGGCAACACGCTGGTCGAGTACGTGGGCCGGACCTGGCCGAGCGCCTGCGCTGCTCACGGCACCGAGCTGTTCTACACCAACGACGAGGGCGTCTACCTGCTGCAATTGCGCGAAGCGCAGCCGGAAAAGATGCAGGAGTATGTGGGCAAGGACGACCGCGACAAGCTCGTCCAGTTCGTCCGCGACCATCGGATCAAGATTTTCGATGGCCGCCTGGACATCCCGCGCAACACCGGCGCCATCTCCGCCTTCAACCTCTGGAACATGAACAAGCCCGGCACCACGCTCTTCATGCCGGTCTCCGACCTGACCGAGGAATATATCAACCTCGTGATGCTGCAAGCCGATTTCGGCCACTACATGGTCGATGATCGCAACGGCAATCGGCCATGCTGCGACGAGAAATGGATTCGCGAGGGCTGGGTGGACACGCCCGTGCCGCTCAGCATGGCCGAGATGGGCATGATGTGCACGATCGCCGGCGCCGAGGGCGCGTTCATCGGGCACAACATCACGCTGGCGATGCAGGCGATGGGGCTGGGCGGATGGCTGTTCGGCGGCGCGACCTCGTTCGTGGTGATGGGCGGGACGCCTACGGGCAACGGCCTGGGCTTCCGGTTCGAGGCGAGTCCCAAGAATCCGCGGGCGTTCTCGGTGCCGGTCGGAGTCGATGGCGGCTTCCAGAGCTATCGTCCGCCATACTTCAAGGACATGGACGCGGCGGTGGATGCGATCGTGGAACGGAAGTTCGGCAAGGGCGGCACCTTCAACCCGTTCTCGGAAAAGCCCGCTCCTTTCAAGAACCGTCCCGATTTCCTGCGCCAGATTCCGCGCACCCCTGAGAAGACGATCCAGATCTGCAAGGAGACCTGCCGCTACATCTGGAACACATACGGCACCTTCCCTGCGTGGGTGCCTCCGATGGCGCTGCATTATTACATTCAGGCCCAGCACATAGAGCTTGAGTTCTACGACAAGTACTATCCGGCCGGTGCGTACCTGAGCACGCACAAGAATCACATGGACAAGTGGCACAAGAAGGGGGCCACCGCCCGCAAGGCCGCCTGACCAGCTCAGGAAACGGGTGACCCTTCGCACAGGTGTTGAGAGCGCCGCGCCGCTCGAAGGGTCGCCGGATGTCGCAGACAACTGAGAGGCGAGGCCGCCGCGCAGTGCGACGCGCGGCGGCCTCGCACGCGGGCCCCCGCCGATGAGTTTCAGGAATTTTCCCGGACCAGGTGCGACGCCCTCTTCTGTTTCGACTCGGTCACTTCCTTCACGAATATGAGGAGCGTGGCGCGTGGCTGACGGCGGCAAAGGTTTGCGAGAGCTCGCAACCGGCGTCGGCAGGGGCGTCGCGACCGCGGCAGGCGCTATCGCCGCGATCGTCGGCGTTCTTCACCAATTTGGGTATTTGAGCGGGCCTGCGCCGCGCCCGGCCGCGATCGTATCCGCGATCGCACCGCAAGCGCCTGCGGTGCTCGCAGCGCCGCAGCCGGTGAGCGTAGCCGCAGCGCCCGCCGCATCCTCGACCGCCGGCCGGACTCGCCCCGAGCGCGCCGCCATCGCGAAGCCCGGGACGCACGAGCGTGCCCATGCGGAGCATGTCGCGCCGGGCGAGCCGGCGGCTGCGGAATCCGAACCTCCCCCGCAAGCCCTGGCGATGGCGCCGCAGGCGAAGCCGCAGCCGATGCCGCGCCCGGCTGACCTCCCCGAGCGCGCGCCAACCGCGCCCGTGCAGACTGCCGCGCTGAGCGGAGCGTGGCGCGATCACGGTGCGGGGTACTGTCACGTAATCAAGCAAACCGGCGCCGCGATCGAAATCGTGAACCTCGCGCCGGTCACTAGTACATTCATCAGCGTCGGGCACGGACGGATCGACGGGCGCGAGGTCCGTCTTCATCTCAACGATCTCCACCCTCACGCGGCCCAGGCGGAGCTTTATCTGTCCGAGGACGCGCAAATTCTGATGGGAACCATCAAGCGTCCCGATGGCGACTATCCGGTCAGATGGTATCGGTCCGGCACTTCCTGCACGTCCGATTGACTAAGGCTGCGCCGCGGTGCGCAGCGGGATCTTTCCTGTGAGAGCGGATTCCGCGCCCGCTTAAGCGCGAAAAAAATGCGAAACCCAAACTGGGTTTCGCGCTTCCTGTCCGCATCAATCGCCCCCCGCCCACCCGAGTTGGTATTCGCGTCATTCGACGCGCGCGCCAGACAGGCGCGCGGGAATGACAGCAAAAAGAGCCTAGATCCTGTGCCAGGCGCGCTATCGCGACTCGCTGCGCTACGCCTGACGCGTGCTCGCTGCGGAACTTTTTCGCCGACGCGCGCATTGATCGTCCGCCGGGGGGATTTTGCTTATGAGAGCGCCCGCAGGGGGCGGAGTCAGGATTCAGCCCCGGAGCTGCTCGGGAGGAACCAGTGCTGAAAAAATTCGGGATAGCAGTCGTAGGGTCCTCGCTGATTTCTTTGCTCATGTTGGGGATTCAGGGACGCCTGGGTTGCGCGACTGTCTGGGCCGATTCCTGGGTGGACGATGGCGATAACGCCGAGCAAATAGAGCCGGCAAAAACGACGCCACCGAGTATCGCGGGAAGTTGGTCCGGCTCGGTCGTCGACAAGTATTTCGGAACTGGCGATATCTCGATGGACCTCACTCAGAGCGGAGGCAAATTCAAGGGAACGATGGTTTCCAGCTTTGGAAGCGGCAACATCTCGGGATCGGTCAGCACTTCCGGGGCCATCAAATTCACCGTCAAGTTCGGACGCGTCTGCCACCTGAGCGGGAGTGCTTCTCTCGTGAGTTCCACGGAGATGTCAGCGAGTTACAAGGTGCTGTCGTGCGGCAAGTCCGACAAGGGCGACGACGGAACGTTCCTCGAAACGCTCCTGTGATTAAGCACGAACTCTCCCGGAGTGTGCGTCCACCGCTTAAGCGATCCGCGACCGTCTGACTCGCTCCCGAAGCGATCGCGCCGTGTGACCGCGTCGAGCGCTAGAACCTGCGCCGGGGCGTCTGAGTTGCCCGGCGGGTTCTCTGAATTTGTCATTCCCGCGCGCGTGTCTGGCGCGCGCGAGGAATCCCGGATCCTCGTTCGGTCTTTTCAGAATCTTATGTCGAGCGCTCGCGGACGAGCGCGCGACGCTGGAGACCCCCTTCCTAACCTTGTATCTTGATTCGTCCGCGGGTGATGGATGAAGGAAAGCTTGGGCGGGACAGGCCGGTTAACCTTGGGCCCACGATGGGTGAGGCCGCGGGGAAGCGAGGGTCG
>Ga0187770_10001368_pt1 | contig 12893 bp, 10 predicted proteins | sample 0116_SJ02_MP02_2_FD_133154 | JGI IMG/M metagenome (GOLD analysis project Ga0187770, IMG submission 133154) | Tropical peat soil microbial communities from peatlands in Department of Meta, Colombia - 0116_SJ02_MP02_20_MG | ecosystem: Environmental > Terrestrial > Soil > Wetlands > Peat | place...
TCGTAGCCAGAGCCGGCGATGAAGGCCGGAGTTCCGGCGCGGAGAACGGGAGGAGTGACAAGAAGGAGCAGCGCAACAGCCGAGATGTGGGCTCGCATGACTCACCTCTCCCGCGCCGAGCGGATCGCCCGTTCGAGTTGATCAATGGTTACGGGTGACCGCGTCTGCTCGGCGCTGCCGGCCGCTTTGCCTGCTACTGGTGCGTTTGAGGGCACGGCGATTGCGTTACGCAACCCTATGGCGGTTGGCAGACGCGGATCGGCGACGGCGCGGCCTGTGGTATCCAGGCGAATCAGCCCCTGCGCTCCGCCGACGGGGCTGGTTAAAGACAGGCGGCTGGGTGGATATAAGAAGAGGAGGAAGCGCTCGCCGGCGCGCATCGGCGGGTGGAGCGAGGTTGCGCCGGTCCACTCGTGGATGGTCAAGGTCGTGCCGGGCTCGACCCCCGCAATGGCACGGTCCACGCGGAATTGCAGTGCGACGGACGGAACAGCGCGATCCGTCGTGCTGCTTTGCATGCGGCCACTGAGGACTGTGCCGGCGAACACCATGCCAGCGCGGCGCGACAGTTGCCTCCATTGCGGCCCCAGGACGCGCTCGGCAGCGGCTTGGTCGGATTCGACGGGAGCGGCGGCGGCGATCCAGCAGAAGGCGGCGAGAACGAAGGCGGCAAAGAACACTTCGCGCAAGGCGCGCATGCAGGTCTCTTTCCGGAGAGAAACGGGCGTGGAACCCCTGGGAGTGAAGTCAGGCTAGCGCATCGGCGCCGCGGCCGATATGAGAGGGATCACTGTGGAAATGTGACGAATCGGGGCCTCGGACAACCCCTCTTCCGAAGCCCGTCCCCCTCGGGAAAACAGCGTTCTCGGCGGGAATTGCCGCGTCGCAAAAAACTGGCGTATGTCCTTGACTGTTTGCCCAGCAAATACTATAGTATGTGTGATGCTGCAATGCAGCATTGGAGGCTTTCCATGCGAACCAACCACCCCAAGACCCGCGACGAGCGCTCGCCGATGGCCCTGCTGACCGAGCTGGCGGTCGAGGGAACCTCGAGCCTCGTGGAAGCGCAACGCACACTTCTCAACCTGGCACAACAAGAAAACGACATTATCTTCAACGGCGTCAAGGAGCGGACTGGCGGCTTCGCGCCCGCGGTCGCGATGACGGATCTTGTGCGCCGCAGCCTCGACACGCTGATCGGGCTGCAGCAGGATCTGCTGACCACCACCAACAAGCAGGCAATGCAGCTGCTGGAATCGGACAAGCGCGGTCGCGCCGAGCGCACGAAACAGCTGGTCGAGTTTGCCCGCGAGGGCGTGGAGACGTTCACGCGCGCGCAAAAGAAGTTCCTCGATGTGGTAGCGCAGGAAACCGTCCGGGCGACCGGAGGCAAGGGCGAACACGACGGCAGGACGGGAAAAAAGACCGAACTGACACAACTGGCACGCGAGGCCGGCAACGCTTTTATCGAAGCGCAGAAAAGGCTGCTCGACGTGATGGGGCAGCAGATGAACGTCAACCTGGATGTGGCGGGCCGCACGTTGGAGGTCATTTCGCCTTCCCGCCTGCTCCCGATGGCGACGCACACCACCGAAGGCGTAAAGCACTTCGTTGAGAAGGAAACGGCGCTGATCGGGTCGCTGGTCAAGGAAGCGAAGAAAGCGGCCGAGCCCAAGCATGCGCGGAAGCGCGCAGCCGCCCACTAATCCTGGACGGCACAGGTTGGTCGCAGGCGTATGCCGGGCCTTTGTGCCGGGCGTTCACGCCGGAGCAGGCGGTGTTTTCGAACGGGTCAGAAGCCGGTTCAGCATCGCCTGCTCCCACTCTATCCATACGCGGCTGGTGTAGAGCAAGGCGCTACACTGCAGGGAAAGCCAGTCGCGCGTCCGCAGCGGCAGGCGGAATGCGGAGCGGTCGGCGAGCCATCGCCGCGCCACGCGCCGCGCGATGGCGAATCCCATCCGCGTGTCCTTCCCCACGATGTCGCCCAAGATCCCTTCCAGCGTGAACATCACTTTGGCCAGCATGATCAGCGAGGCGGGGAAGCGGATGCCCTTCATGGCGACCCGCTCCAGAAGGCGCATTGCGTCGGGCGCGCTGGGCAGTTGCGAGGGCGGCATCTGACCGAGGAAATCTCTCACCGTCTGGCGAATCGTTTGCCCGCGCGGGGAATTCATGAGGATGCGGTTCTGGCTGAGCGCGGCAATCGCGGCGCTGGCGCCGACCGGATCGCGCAGGCTGACCATGAGGAACAGCAGCGCGAGGTGCCGGCGCTGCTCGCTATCCAACCGCTCGCGCAGCGCCCAATCGAGGATGGTCAACTCGCCGGTGCGATTGTCGTAGAGCAAGTTGCCCGCGTGCGGGTCGCCGTGGAACACAGCCTCTTCGGTCGCGGCAAACAGGGGCACCGCAACCAGCGATTCAATCAGTTGTTCAGCCACTTTTTGGCGCCGCGCTGCGGGCAGGCGCGCCGCCGCGCTCGTGACTTTGATCCCGCGTTCCTCGGTAAGCGCCGTGATCGAAGGTGTGCACAGTGGCTGCATCAGCCGCGGCACGCGGACGCCCGCCATCCCTTTATATAAGGCTGCGGCTTCCGCCAGCGTCTTTTACTCGCGCGCGAAGTTGACCTCATGCCGCAGCAAGCGCCGGACTTTGCGAAAGGTATCCGGGATTTGCCGCACCGGAAATCCGTAGGTATGGTGCCGGTCGCCGAAATGCTGCGCCAGACCCTGGAGATATTCCATGTCCTCGGCGAAGTAATCGGGGATATGCGGCTTGAGCACCTTGAAAACGCCGCGCTGGCGCCGGCGCGTCTCGGGATTTCGCCAGGAAAAACGCACGACCGCGCTGACACTGGCCTCGGAGAGGATCGCAGGCGCGATCTTGACCTTGTATGTTTCAATCTTGTCGCCCAGCTGGCGCTGAATGAGGGCTCGCATATCCTCGGGCCTGACGTCGCGGATCCCATTCTCCAGCCGCGAAAGCGCCTTGCGCAGCGCCGGATGCAAATGCTGATTGCGCGCGATGACCTGACCCAGTTTCTGCAAGCCGGGCACTTTTGCGATCAGGCGCAGCAGGCGAGTCTCCGCCGGAGTGTTGGCCGGAAGTACGATCTGCTCCAGAAGCTTTGGGGCAAGCCGCGCCGGCGAGAGCCGCGTCACCACGAACATCATGGCGTCGCGCACGGGCGGCCGCCAGCGGGCGTAAGATTCCGGAACCAGCTTTTCGACCGGAACGATTTCGTCGACGATCCATCGCGCCATCGTTTCGCGTAAAGCCTCGCCGACCGGGCTACGAAGGCCAGCTTCGATGGCGCTGACCTTGTCGGAGTCGGTTGCGCCCTGGGGCACAAAATTCGCGAGGGTCGAGCGCAAGTCGCCGGGCGCGAATTGGCCTGGAGCGAGTTGGCCCAACCCGGCGGCGACAGCAGAGGCATCCAGCATAGAGTCGAATCTCAGCCCTCCACACTATAGTCCCCGGCGCCCGCAATGGACAGTAACCGAAATCACCGCGCGAGCACCGGCGCTGTGAGACAGTTCTTGATGGAGAGTAATGACTTTGGCCACTCTAAATGAGGTGTTCTCTTCGTTGTCGGTCCGGCGCCGCTACGAAGTGTGGTTTCTTCGAATGGGACTGGCAGATGGCAGCGGGGCGTGGTGGTTTCGCTATTTGCTGATGAACCCCGGGCGCGGCGGGTGTTCTGGAAATCCACAAGGGATGCCGGTTCAGGTGTGGGCGACGTGGTTTCCGGCGAGCGGGAAGCCGCAAAGCTTCATTCAGGGATTTCCCCTGGCCGGACTGGAACTGAGCGGCCGAGGACAGGCGCCATTTCACTTTCGCGCCGGCGAGAATCAGATCGAAGAGGACCGGTGCCGTGGCGCGTTGCAGGTCGATGGGCATTCGATCTCGTGGAATCTCCGGTACCGATCTACTTTTCAGGTGACCTTGAGCAACAAAGGATGGATCGGTTTCTCGCGCACGCCGCACTCGGATGCGGTTTTTTCCGGCGAGATCGCGCTCGACGGCCGCCGATTTGCGGGCGAGGCGCTTGCCTTCGGAGTGCAGGGACATAATTGCGGCTACCGGCATCGCAATTTCTGGAACTGGACGCACGCATATTTTCCACGCGCCGGCAAGCCCGCCACGACGCTCGAAGCACTCGTCTATGAAATGCCGCTTGGGCTGGTATTTCGCAAGGCGATTCTGTGGCACGACGGTCAGAAGCATGTTTTTCGCGACCTGCGGGAAGACGGGGATCTGCGATCGAGCATGCGGTGGAATCTCCGTTGCGCCGCACGCAACGGTTTAAACATGACAGCCACGATCGATGGCAGTGGACCTAGTATTCATCGCCTGCCATATCTCAAGACGGATTGCTCGGGCAGCTTTGAGGTGATGAACAACAGCCTGGCCTCGGCGTCCCTGGTGATCGGGAGCGCAGGCAAGCCATCCGAGACAGTGGAAACATCGACGGGAGCGGTGCTGGAGGTCGTGGGCTGAGCCTAGTCGCTCGATTGCGCCCGCGCCAGCCGTTCGGCCACGATGGAATACACGGCGGGATTGAACGCCAAGCCGAGGTGCGTACCCGGAACCTCCACATCCACTGTGGGGTCCATGGTCAAACACTGGCGCCAATCGACGACTCCGTCCTGGCGCGTATAAATCGCGGTCTCCGGTATCTTGCCGGAAACGTTTTTCCGGAACGAATTGACAAAATTGCAAGTGCAGTTGCCGGTGTAGCAATCGGGCAGCACGTGGGGTCCATGTTCCTTGAGGATGCGAAGGCGGACGGCCTCGACGGCGTTGAACACGGTGCGATTGTGGAGTGAGCCGCGGATCGGCGTGCCGAGTGTAATTATGCTCGCCACATCGCCAAGACGTTGCCCCGCGAGCGAGCGCGCGATCACTCCTCCCAGGCTGTGGCCGATCAGATGGACCTTGCGCTCGGTATCCAACAGGGCTTTTTCGATGGTCTGGTTCAAGCGGCGCTGGATGAGCAGGTTGGGGCATTCCGCATTCAGACCGATACCGGAGAAATAAGGCTTGTAGCCGATGCGCCGAAGCCAGGCGTGCATCTCGGTGAGGTAGGTATCGGTGGCCAGAAAGCCTGGAATGAGTATGACGGCCGAGCCGTCTCCGCGCGGCACGCCAAAACCGTAGAAGACCGGCGCCGCATGAAGGATGAGGATCTCGGCTCCGAAGAGCGCTTCTGTCCAAATCGAGGTGTTGGACTGCGGCTGAGCCAGAGGAAGCAAAGCCTCAGGCAATGCCGCCGTTCGAGAGCGTTTGGGTGCTTTGCTCGATCTGCGCTGCAAGTTGATCCCGTGTCAGCCCAATTTCCCCGCGCTGCCACGCGCGAGGACGAGAGTCGCCGGGGGGATTATACAGTTTTGCCCCAGCGCGGAAGAATGGTAATTTCTGGCTAGCCTGAATGAAGCAGTTGGCGAACGAGAATGTACGACGCTGTCCTCAGCGCTTTTTTCTCGCGCTAGGCTTGCGTTTGCGCGGCGCCGATGCTTTCAGCTGTGTCTCGAGTTCCGCAATCTGCCGCCGCAGGACAATCACTTCCTCCTCCGCTGCCTTTGGCGGAGACGGTTGCGAGGCTGTGCTCAGAAAACGCTTCATCGTGCCCACCGGAGAAAGGATGGCGGACTGAACTTCGCTGAAGCGGTTCTGCACCGCGTCCTGCACCTTGTGGTAGGCCTCAAAAGCGGACTTCAGGTACCACATCAGAAATTCCTGCCGCACTTCGTCGGAGGCGATAATCAACTGGCGCAGCAGCTCCAGCGGCAGGCCGGTGGGTTTGCCTTTGGCGTCTTCGGTGATGATCTGCGTGAGGGTGACGCGGGTCAGGTCCTGGCCGGTTTTGGCGTCGACCACACGCACTTCCTTGCCTTCGCGCACCATCGCGGCCAGATCGTCCAGGTTCACGTAGCGGCTGCCAGCCGTATCGTAGAGGCGGCGATTCCCGTATTTTTTGATGACGGCCTCGGAAGGGGGCTTCATAGGGTGCCCATGTTGCTGTGCACAAGCAAACAAGAATATCTTGACACAAGTTCCTGCATCTCGTATAGTTTAGTTGATGCTGCAATGCAGCAAAGCGGAGGAACTTATATGGTAGCGGCAACACAGCACGAATCCACTCATAGGGAAGAACCGTCAATGCTTTCCCTCCTTTCCGGATGGGCCCAGCAGGGAGCGCAGACGTTCTTTGCGACGCAGCGCATCCTGCTCGATGTGGCCATGCGGCAGAATGCCAACGTGATGCAAGTTTTGCGGGAACAGCTGTCCGACCCTTTGCACTCTCCCACCAACCTGCTGAGCGACGCGGCTGGGGAAGGCATGGAGAATTTCCTGGAAGGGCAGAAAGTTCTGCTGCAACTGGGCAAGCAGCAAAATGAAATCCTGCTGGGCGGGCTGAAAGAGCGGGTTGGCGACTGCCCGCGGCGCCATGCGGCGGTCGACCTGCTGCGGCGCAGCATAGACACGTTCATCGGGATGCAGGAAGAATTCCTGAAGCTCGCCGCCAAACAGAACCGCATCTGGGTGGAGGCGGCCAAAGCGCGCAAGCCTTATCAGCCCGAGCACCTGGTCGACCTAGCCCGGGAGGGCATGGAGAACTTCGTCAAGGCGCAGAAACGGTTTCTCGACGTGATTGCCGAAGAGACCCACAAGGCCACCAGCGGCAAGATCAGCGAAACCAGGAAGACAAAGAAGACCGAGCTCGCGGAGATTGCGCGGAAGGCGACTGAGTCGTTCATCGATGCGCAGAAGAAGCTCGTCGACGTGGCTGGCGAGCAGGTAAGCGCCAACCTGAAGAACGCGGGCAAGGCCCTCGAACTGGTGCCACCGATGCCGTTTCTGCCCCTCGGCGACCTGGCGCGGGAAGCAGTGAAGAGCTACGTCGAGGCGCAGCGGGCGCTGATGGACGCGATCATGCGGCCGACAAATGGCCACGAGCACGCAGTCAGGGCTGAGCATCATGTGAAGCGTCCGGTGCGCGGCAAGAAAGCGCCTGTGGCCGTGGCGACTGCCTGAACGCGGCCGCGCCCACCGCTTGCGGCAAAGCAGCTGGCTCGCTGCGTGTGAAAGCATGCTGAGGGATCCTTCAGCTTAGGGTCTTCCGCGAAGAGACTCGCCGCGGAAGGACTGTCGGATCCGACAAGGCGGCTTCGAGCGATAACCTTCGCTCGGAGCCGCCTCTTTCATTCGGCGGTTTCTTGGCGAATCGGCGACCCCCAGTGGCTAAGGCCGGCGTTGGAAACAAGCCGCTTATCGCAGCGTTGGAAGCGCCCCGTCACCACAAACCAGAGTTCTTCCCCAGCCTCTGAACTTCTCCACCCAGCAAGCGAAAACCGCGCTTGCTCGGGGTCCCGGTCGTACGCTCACCGTTCGTATTGAGTTCCGGTTTTTCAACAAACTGCTAGGGCGGAGAGCCGCGCCGCCAAGGGCAACCAAAACGCTTCTCTTGTATACTTCAAGGCGCTCCGCAGGCCTTTGTCCACGAGAGGCTATCTCACACCGGAGGAATAAATTCAAATGTTGTCCAAACCAATGCTCGCCGCTGCCGTGATTTTGCTGGTTACGTCCTGCCCCTCGCTGGCACAGACGCTCACGCCTCTTGTCAACCAGCCGCCCGACGGAATCGACACGGCTTTGTTGTTGACCGACGGCACCGTCATCGCCCAGGACGCCCTCATTCCCACATATTGGTGGAAGCTCACGCCCGACATCAACGGGAGCTACGTGAATGGAACCTGGAAGCGGCTCGCCAATCTTGAATATGGACCCTATGCTTCTGCTTCCGCGGTCTTGGCCGATGGCCGCCTGCTCATCGAAGGCGGCGAATACACCGGCATCAACTCCAATTTCACCCTCACCAATCAAGGTGCTGTCTACGATCCCACTACCAATAAGTGGACTGCAGTCGAACCCCCGGAAAATGTCGACCACATCGGCGATTCGCCCTCGACGGTGCTTCCCAACGGCAAGTTCCTGCTCGGCCCCAAGCTCACCGAACAAGTCGTTGAACTCGATCCAAAGACTATGAAGTGGATCAAAATCAATGCGACCGGCAAGAGCGATTTCAACGCCGAGGAGGGCTGGACGCTGTTACCGAACGGCACGGTGATTACTGCGGATGTGAAGAATGCTCCCAACTCTGAGATCTATACGCCCTCGACAAAAACCTGGGCCTCCGCCGGCAGCACCATCGTCGATTTGCATTCGCCCTCGCCCTTCGGCTGCATCCCCTATCCTCCCGACGGAGACTGCTACTACCCGCCCGGAGAAATTGGCCCATCCATCCTGCGTCCCGATGGCACCGTCTTCTTTACCGGATCCTATACAAACAACACGTTCGGCGACCCCGGCAACAACGCCATCTACGACACGCTCACCGGCAACTGGACCGTAGGTCCTGCCTTCCCCATCATCGACGGTTTCGGCGACAACGCTGGCGACTCCTGGGCCGTCCTCCTCACCGATGGCAACGTTTTGGTTGAAGGCGATTCCGGTTGGGGTTATGAGTTTGATGGGACGAACTTCACTCTTACCACCAGTACGAATACCTACCTGGGAAGTCTCCTGGTACTCCCTACGGGGGAAGTGTTAGCGGGTGGTCTTCCGCCCCAGGAGGTGGTGGGCTACCCAACACAAATTTACTCCGCGTCCGGAACCTACCAGAGTTCCTGGGCGCCGGCTATATCGCATATTCAAAGTCACAATCTAAGTCGTGGCTCCACGTACCGCATCGCCGGCACGCAGTTTAATGGTTTGTCGCAGGCTTGCGCGTTTGGAGACGAACTTCAGTGCTCGGAGAATTATCCTCTGGTCCGAATCACGAACGACAAGACCAATCACGTTTTCTACGCCAGAACTCACGATCACAGTACGATGGGCGTGGCTACCGGCGCGCAACAGGTGTGGACATACTTCGACGTGCCAATGCGGATGGAAACAGGGGCGAGCACGCTAGTTGTCGTGGCGAACGGCATACCGTCTGCCCCAGTGAGCGTCATGGTTTACTAGACGAAGCGGTCGGCGTTGCGCGCGGCGTTGCCAGGGTCAGAGGGAGGCTTAATCCCGTTTTTCGATCCATTGGCGTTCGCGCGCTCGCGTTCCCAGTTCTTGGATGAGTAAAGAAAATCCTCGATTTCATCGATGCGCGCATCGGCGTCGTGGTAGCCGATGTCGATCAGCTCGCGCGTGTACTTGGAAGTGAACAGCAGGTAACTCATCAAGTCCGCGCAGGAAGCCGAATCGCGCCCCAAGGCGCTGACAAAATAACGGATCAGAGCTGGCATATCCTTCGCATGTTCTCGCGCCACTTGGGACAAACTGACGGAAGGCGTGATGATGAACGTCTTGATCGGCCGAATCCTGTCGCTTTCGTGCAAGTCGGGCTGGGTGATATGCCCGCTTTCGAGCAGATGATTCAGGCGCTCCAGGTGCTCGAGATCGGTGGCGAGATGGTCGAGGAACATGGCGTCAAAGAGAACTCCCATGACTTGCGCGAGCGAAGGCTGCGTGCCGTTGGTATTTACTTCCGCTCCCTCTTTCCTTTCGCCGCGAACACCGATGGCGAAAACTCTGTCAGCGCCCAGGCGGATGACCGGGCTGAGCGGCTGTTGCAGGCGAGCGCAACCATCGCCGAAAAAGGCCGAGCCGCGCGGAATTTTCAGGAGCACGGGCTCGAAGATCAAGGGAATAGCGGCCGAGGCGCAAACGTGATCGACCGTGATTTTTGCGGCCATCGTGATCAGGCGCACGCGCTGCCAAAGCCGATGACCCTTGGCGCCTTGAATGAAGAGATAGCTTTTCCCCGAGGCGTAGTTGGTGGCGGAGATGGCCAGCGCGTAAAGAGCGCCGCTCTTGATGCTGGCCTGGATGCGCTCGCAGTCCAGGTAGCGGCCGAGAAAACTCCGCAAGGGCCTTGCGTCCAGCAAAGAACGGGCGTGGCCGCCGCCGGCGATCCCACCAAAGGAAAGATCCAGAATCCAGGTGATGGAGTTGCTGGCTTGCGACACAAAATCACAATGAAAGATATCGGAAGGCGCGAGGTTGGCCCACATGGCTGCGAGGGCATGGGTGACGCCGGGAAAATCGTCGCAGCCAGTTGCCAGCGCCGTGCCATTGACGGCGCCGGCGGACGAGCCGCCGATCAAAGGGAAAGGATTGCCGTTAGCCTGAACTGCTTTTGATTCGCCGACCCGTTTCAGAACACCTGCCTGGTAGGCGCCTCGGGCGCCACCGCCGGTCATCACCAAACCGATCGCGTTCTCCATCTGCTTCTCTCTTTCAGGTTCGCCGTCTCGGCGGGAGGGAAGAGCGATTGTATCTCCGCTCCCCACTTCAATGGTTCTCCACCGAGACTTTTTCGGCTAACCGGACCGGAGCATCTTGCGTTCGTTCGGTTCTCGTCTCCTTATAGTTTCCGTTCGGACTTCCTTATCAAACTTCCTTATCAAACTATGGAAACAATTCTACGAGGAGTACAAAGGAAGTGGGAGTTCAAGGGGACGTAGTTGCCCATTAGTAACGCACTCCCCCCTCTCCCCTCCCCCGGTCTAATAAATTCAAAGACTTAGAGGCAAAGTATTCCGGAATAAGGACTTATACGTAAAGTATTCCAGAATCAACAACTTAGATCAGATCTGGGAAGCTCATCCCTGCGGAAACTCTGATTCGGCGCCGACCAGACTCATCGGCCGCGGCCCCTCTAACTTCATGCACAGCGACGCACTGGCCCGAGCGCCTGAGGGACCCAATCAGATCCTTTCTTCAAGCAGAGCTTCATTACAGAGAGAGAAGGAAGCTGAGTTAAGGCTCCGGTTCTGTTGTCAAAGAGCGAATCGAGCTGAGCGGAATGTGTACGCTCGAATTTATTTTAGCAGGGGAGTCAAGTTGGCCCCTTGCGAAAGATGGTAGTGGGCTACTTTGAAGTAGCCCACGACCCGAAAGATGCCGACACGCGAGACGGAGGCACAATTTGGTTGCACAGTAGCCTGAGTTGCACCCATGGAGTCGAATGAGGTTGCTATTGCCAGACAGAACCGTCGGGTTTTGAGCGCAAACGCCTGTGAACAACACTTAACCTCAGGTTTAGCCAACCAGTCGTTAAACGTGACCTCCAACCATAAGCAATCCCTGGCTGAATCAGCTGGTGCGAGACATTGCGCACACCTGTCAAACCTGGCTCTGGATGACTGTTTTCGGCTACTGCAATTTGTTGCACATCTTTTATGGATTTTTCGTAAAACTGCGTGAAAGCCAATTGACTCGCCGATGCTTGCTCTGATATACATTCGCCGACTCTTAAGTTTTCTCCTCTGGGTCCGATCCAAATTGTCGACGTTCAGTCCAAATTTTCAGCGCCCGTGTCTGTAGGCGGGCCAAGACCCCGCGCTGAAACCGAAATGCTTGGCAAGAGTGTACTGACAGTGCCCGCTGATGGTGCGAGAGCAGTAATCGTAATTCTGGTTTCACCATGTCGCGAGCAGGTGACGTAGGTGGGGGACCGAAGCTATTTCCGAAGTCAGGACATAGAGCTTCGACGTAACACCTGCTCGATAACAGCGAATTTAGATTCCCGATAAGCACGAGAGAAGAAATCGCGATTGGGGTATCAAAAAATGTCTCTTTACTGCCAGTTCGTCTCGCCTGTAGTGGACTCGACTGGCACAGACGTTCAATGACGTTAAAATCAAGGAGGATCAAATAGCATGACGAAGAAAACAGTTTGTTCACTGGCGCTGGTTGCAGTGCTAGTTCTCTGCGTTCAGTCTGCGCTGGCCCAGAACTACCTGAGCACGCCGGCCAAGCAGTCGATCCAACAATACGGACCGTTCCAGGGCACCAAGAACGGCAGCATCGCCAAGCCTGCGGTAAAAAAGGGGCAGTGTGGCAATCCGGCCGGGCCATGTCTGTTCTATGGCGGCGACTTTCTGGACAACCCACTCGGCCCCCCCAGCTTGCCCGACGGTCTGTCAAACGAAACCACCACTTTCATATACGGAGTTCCCTATGGAGGTGCAACCTATGCTCCTTTCACCGTTCCAGCGGGCCAGACGTGGGCGGTGACAGGACTCTTCAGCAACGACCAGTCAAACTTTGGCGTGCTTGACCAGGCGCCGAACACGCCGATGCAAGCGGCCTACTGGGAAATCCAGGAAGGCATTCTGCCCGGCTTTGCCGGAACCATCCTTGCGTCCGGCACCGCCGCGGCCACTGCCACCCCGACGGGTCGCAGCGCCTTTGGCATGCAGGAGTACACGGTGCAGGTGGAAGGACTGAGTGTCACCCTTCCGTCGGGTACCTACTGGATGATCGTGGTACCCATGTGCACGAACACGGGCGACCCCTACTGCTTCGAACGGTTCTTTCTGAGTGACGTGGAATACGTCAATGGCCTGCCCAAGAATGCTGTCGGCGCACTTGAGCCGCAGGACGCCTCGTTCTTCACCTCTCCTGTCTTCTTCTACAGTTTCGACTACACTAATGGATCGCTGGGCGCGTGCTTCGGCGCGGGCTGCGACGCGTTCTCGGTGGGCGTACTTGGTTGGAAGGAATAGCGAGTTGCAGGCGAACGAAGGGTTCGTTTGCCGATAGCCCATAACCCCGGCGAAGCCCGGTCTGAAACAGCAGTTGGCTGTTCAGACCGGGCTCGTCGACCTTGGGGTGCGACATCACGGATCACATAAATTGAGTTGCAGAACTTCTAGCGGCATCATGCAAACAAAGGCTGCCGGCTAACTTTGGTACACCAAGGGACATCCTAATGAAACGTACGTTTGCAACTGCCACGATAAGCGTTCTTTCTTTCTTCTTTTTTCTGTCAGCGCAGCTGGCGGTTTCCGCGCCGTCCCAGCAGGCCCTGCCCAAGCCCATTGTCA
>Ga0187770_10001369_pt1 | contig 12880 bp, 11 predicted proteins | sample 0116_SJ02_MP02_2_FD_133154 | JGI IMG/M metagenome (GOLD analysis project Ga0187770, IMG submission 133154) | Tropical peat soil microbial communities from peatlands in Department of Meta, Colombia - 0116_SJ02_MP02_20_MG | ecosystem: Environmental > Terrestrial > Soil > Wetlands > Peat | place...
ACGCCATCGCATACATTGTAGGTGAAGAGCTGACTGCCTGCCTGAAGGGCACGGCGCCCAAAGCGGCGGCGGATCGCGCCGCCAAGCGGATCGACGAGGCGCTTGCAGGGTTCTAGCTCACACCGGGTCGCCCAGGCGGAACGAAGCGTCCGACTGAGCGGCCGCACCAGGGTCGATCCCTGGAGAGAGACGTCTTGAACCACGATCGGTACGCGAAATATGGCTTCTTCTTCGTCTTGCCGTCCGTGCTCTACTTTGGCTTGGTGTTTTTCTATCCGTTGGCCCTCGCCTTCTGGAATGCCTTTCACAGCGTCAATATTCTCCAGGCAACGAGTGAGTGGGTGGGATGGGAGAAATTCGTCAAAGTCCTCGGCCACTCCGGGTTCCAGCGCAGCGTGCTGGTCACCTGCGGCTATGTGCTGATGGTCGTCCCCGCCCTGTTGCTCTTCTCGTTGGCGTTATCCGCGATCATCGTCAGTTTCCGCAAGAAGTTCTTCGGGGATGTGGCCACCACAATCTTCTTCCTACCGGTCGTCACCTCGCTTGTGAGCGCGGGGATTATCTGGCAATGGATCTTCGATCCCACGCTAGGCGTAGTCAATAATGTCCTGAATACGCTTGGCATCCAGCATTCCCTGACCTGGCTGCAGAGCCCCAATACCGCCTTGCCCACGGTCGCGGTAATCGGGTTCTGGGTGCGACTCGGATTTGATCTCGTCATCTTCGTGACGGCGATGAACAGCATCCCGGAGTCGTACTACGAAGCCGCCGAGATGGACGGCGCCTCCGGGTTCCAACAGTTTCTGCGGATCACCCTGCCGCTCTTGAACCCGCAGATCGTGATGGTCTCGACGATTGAGTTCATCTTCGCCTTCAAAGCCTTCGATCAGATCTTCGTGACCACGCGCGGAGGCCCGTCGGGAGCGACGAAGACGGTCATGGTCTTTCTGCTGAAGGACGTCTTCAATAACGACTATGGGGTGGCGTGTGCCATCACTGTCCTTCTGCTCTGCTTCTTGTTCACGATCAGTTTCGTGCAGTGGAAGTTCTTCAGCACGAAAGTGGAGCACTGATCGGTGGAAGGGTTTGGGAGATAAACTGATGGGTCGGGTACTCGTACGGTGGTTTCCATGGCTAGGAAGCCGGGCGTTCCTTCTTGTGATGCTCTTGTTCATGCTGCTGCCATTCTTCATCATGTTCGTCACGGCATTCAAGAGCGCACCGGAAATCAATGATGTGGCCAGCCGGGGATTAATTCGGCGGACGCTGCCCGACCATTGGTTGAACCTCGAGAATTTTCGCGACGTCATCCTGGGAACGTCCCCCATGTTGCATGGGGTGTCTTTCCTCGTCTTCATCCGGAACTCGTTGATCATCACCCTCGGCAGCCTCGTTCCGGCTGTCATTCTGGCAATCACCGCCGGATACGGATTTGCAAAATTTAGGTTCCCGGGAAAGCACGTCTTCTTTTTTTTGCTGCTTGGGCTGCTTATGGTACCCATCGAATCGATCAGCATCCCGCTCTATCTCGTCGTCGCGCGGCTTGGGCTCGTGGATACCTATCTTGGCGTCATGCTCCCCTTCATGATCTCTGCCTTCGGCATGTTCATGATCAAACAGGCCATTGAGGGCATCCCCCAAGATTACATTGAAGCCGCTCGGGTGGATGGATGCGGCGAGTTTTGGATACTGTTGAACGTCATTCTGCCCATGATCCGGCCGACGGTCGTCACGTTCATCGTGATCAAATTCTTGTGGACTTGGAACGAGTATTTCTGGCCGTACCTGGTCACGAATCAGGATCAGATGAAACCCATCACAGTCGGGCTGGCCAAATTCTCAAACGAGCTGTTCCAGGATTACGGGCCGTTGACGGCTAGCGTGATCTTAACCATCATCCCTACGCTGCTCATTTTCATCTTCTCCCGGCGCTTCATTGTTCGGAGCATCACGATTTCCGGGCTGAAGGGGTAAGTGAACGAGCCCGAAAGACTTCATAAATAAAGATGGGTCTCGAAAAAGCGGCTAAGGAGGCAATTATTTCGGAGAGGAAGTGAGGAAGTAATATCCGATGAGCCAAACCAGCGATATGATAAGCAGCAACATGATTAAAAAGAGGATCTCTTGCCGTACTTATAGGAATGCCCATTTAACCGAGAGGGACCAACAAAAGCTGAAAGATTTTCTCGGCCAGAATATCCAGGGGCCATTTGGAAATAGGGTTAGATTTGAGCTGATTGACTTTGCGGGAAAAGAACACGAGGAAATCAAAACTCTGGGTACCTATGGTTTCATAAGGGGTGCCAGGACCTTCATTGTGGGCGCCGTGATTAAGGGCAGCTTGGCCATGGAGGATTACGGTTACTGCATGGAAAAGAACATCCTGGCTGCTACGTATTGGGGATTGGGGACATGCTGGCTGGGAGGTACATTTGACCGAAGTGCCTCAGCTGCAAAGATTAATAAAAAGGAAGATGAGGTTGTCCCTGCTATCACTCCGGTGGGTTATGCAAAGGATAAGAAATCAATAATGGACAGTACGATCAGATTCTTTGCAAAATCCAACAGCAGGAAAGCTTGGGAGGAGCTTTTTTTTGAGGGAGACACGAGCAGTCCCCTCAAACCAAATGTTTCGGAAAAATTTGAGCTGCCCTTTGAATGTGTCCGCCTTGGTCCTTCCGCGAGCAATCGACAGCCTTGGCGTATCATAAAGGAAAAGGATAAAGAGATCTTTCATTTTTACCTAAGCAGAACCCCGGGATACGGCAAAATATTTGCGGATGTCAGCCTGCAGGATATCGATATGGGGATCGCCATGTGCCACTTTGAAATTGGTGCTCAGGAGTTGAATCTTAAAGGAAGTTGGAAGACCATCCCAGCTCCTCAGCAGAAGGTTTTTGAATATGTCGTGAGCTGGGTCGGAGAATTCACGGGATGAAGATGGCTGAGAGAATCCAATTATTAAGATCATCTCGGGCGGCCCGACGGGAGTTGATCGAGCTACCTTGGACGTTGCCTTAGACCTAGAGATCTCATCTGGGAAAAATCTAGGATGGAGTTGGTTTGCCGCAGGTGGCCATTTCTGAAACCAAGAAGACCGGTTTCCTTTTCTCTACCCTTCCTGGTACCTGAAAATTCTTCCGTCGAAACCCAACTTGCATCTCGACCGCAATCCATCTCCCGAGGGCGGGGATCGAGATGCCGGCTAATAGGGTAGGAGAGATGCAGGGGTGAGGATGGGTGGGGGAGAGGAAGAATGTTGGCTCGCTGATTCGAGTGGGATTGTATTAAAAGCGGCAAGACAAGTCAAAACGCAAATCTTTCCTGTTGAATCTCCTCTCCCTTTCCAATATACTCCAGCTATCCACCCTTAAATATCATTCCAAATGACAAGAGAATTTCGATCTTACTTGGATCCACGTAATAGGTCAAGGCGGCAAACCGGAAGGAAAATGATCACGGATATCGAAAAAAAAATACGGGATCTGCAGAAAGAGCTGGCTGAGGTGCAGAGGGAACAGGCCGCCCTCCGCTTGCAACCCTGCAAGGGGGATGCAGAAATCAGGAAGAAGGATGAAAAGTTCGATGAGCTGGATGGCCGGGCAAAGGTTTTAAGAGAAACTATCCGGCATCTGACCAGAAAACCCCAGCTGTCGATTTCCGAATCCACTTTAAAAGGAAGCTAGGATTCTCCAAGTTCCGATTCCTGATGAATAACCTATTTTCCTCTCCCCCTTGGCCCGGATTGCCAACTCGGTCCTTCAGGCCAAGATCAATGGCCTCAGATTCATCAGCTCGTATACGAGCGCGGTAGTGATCATCCACTGTTTGTCGGCGGGGCTTTCCACGGTGAACCCCAAGAATTCGATCCGGACTCTGAAAGAGACCGAGTCCGAATCCAAGAAGTGGAATACCTGAGAAACCCATAAGTTGGGAGACAAACCAATCCTTAACCCGCGGCCGGGCTGGCGCCCTTTTTATTTTTACATTACGGGATTGCCGCCATTGAATTTTCGGAAAGCCTGAGGTACTGAAGGGAAGTCATGATCGAAGATTTTTCCATAGAGGTTGCGGAAGTCAGCGGATTTCCCATTCAGACTTTCAAACATCGCTTCAAAAATGTGGGGGAAATGTTCTGCCGGGCGGCGTCGGTCTACCGGGAAAAGGTATTTCTCGTCGAGGGTTCCAACCGGTTGACGTACGGGGAGACGGAAAATAAAGCCGCCGTCATGGCTGCGACACTCAGGGAAAGGGCGGGAGTGGGCAGGGGCGACCACGTCGGCCTGTTGATGGAGAATTCCATTTTCTTCGTGATCACTTTTTGGGCAATTCAGAAATTGGGAGCTGTTGCGGTAATTTTTAACACTCGTTTAGCTTCCGCTGAGCTGGCACGGCAGTTCCAGTTTTCTGATCTGAAAGTACTGCTCACTTCTCTGAAGTTATCTTTGAAAGTCCAGGAAATCCCGCCCGGTTCCTTTTCGGTTCCCCAAATTGCGATAGGTCCTTCCTGGGAAGCCGAGTTCACCGGCCAATTGCCCGAAATCACGCCAGAAGAAATTCAAGAAGATGAGGTGGCCCTAATCCTTTTCACCTCCGGGACCCTGGGGCTTCCCAAAGGAGTGATGATCACCCACCGTAACTTGATCACCAGCGCCCTCAAACAAGGGTATATTTTTTCGCAGATCCAAGGTTTGCCGACTCAGGAAGCGAGCAAGACGGTTATTGCCGCCCCACTTTTCCATGTTCTGGCGCTCCAGGAGCAGCTGATGGCCAGCGTTTTCATGGGTAGAGGTTGCGTTCTGGTTTCCTCCTACCAGCCGCAGGAAATCGTGAATCTGTTTATGCGGGAAAGAGTCAACATCCTGGCAATGACCCCCACAATGTACTGGATGCTTCTCCACAAGACCCCTATTCGGGATGCTGGCCTGGACTGCGTCAAGTTAATGGTTTATGGGGGGGCTCCCATGCCCCCTGATCTCTTGAGGGAATTACGCCAGACCTTTCCCGGGGTAAAGTGCATCAACGGCTACGGATTGACCGAGGCCTCGGTCATCAGCGTATTGAACGACGAATTCTGCGAGCTCCGGCCCACTTCCGTCGGGCAACCGGCCTTATGCTCGGAGGTCAAAATCGTCGGACCCTCTGGGAAGGAACTAGGGGCGAACGCCGTTGGGGAACTGGCCGTACGAGGCGCCCTGGTCACCAAGGGGTATTACCGAATGCCGGAGGAGACGGCAGGCGTTTACCGGGAAGGCTGGTTTTATACCGGGGACATGGCTTACCGGGATGCCGACGGCTTCCTTTATCTGGTCGGGAGAACCCGGGAAATGATCAACCGGGGAGGAGAGAATGTTTACCCCGTGGAAGTGGAGAATATATTGCACCTGCATCCCAGGATTTTGGATGTAGCTGTTTTTGGCATCCCGGATCCGGTTTTAGGGGAAGCGGTGGGGTGCGCCATCATTCTCCGTCCCGGGATGCAAGCGTTGGGCAGAGAGGAAATTCAGGAGTTTTGTGAAACCCAATTGGCCGATTATAAAATTCCCCAAAAAATCTTCCTGGTTACGGACCTACCCCGAAACCCGGGCGGAAAGGTAATAAAGAAAAAACTTCTGGAGCAGGCTTTAGGCACGGGTGGGGGCGAAGGTCGAGAAAGGAGATGAGCGGATGGACTTCCAATTGAGCGAAGAACAGCGGATCTTCAAGAAAATGGTCCACGACTTTGCCGATCAACGCCTGGCTCCTCTGGTAAAGGAATGGGAAGAGGGTAGGTCGATCCTGGACCGGAAGCTTATCTCCGAATACCGGGAACTGGGACTCCTGGGGATTCCCCTTCCGGAAACCTACGGGGGCGGGGGGCTCTCCACCTTTGAATCCGTTCTGGCCATTGAAGAGCTAGCCCGGGTGACCCCGATCGCCGCCGCACCGGTTTTTGAAACCAGCGTGGGCCCCATCCGGGTGGTGGAACTGTTTGGAACGGAAGAGCAGAAGAGACGCTTTCTCCCCCCTTCCTGCACGGGCGAAAAGCTCATGGCCGTTGCCATGACCGAGCCAGGCGCCGGGTCAGCCCTCACCGACCTGACCACCCGGGCGGTACGCAAAGGGGATCATTATGTTCTCAACGGGCAGAAGCGCTTCATCTCCGGGGGAGGGCATTCCGAATTATACCTGGTCTACGTGCGCATGAGTGAGGTGAAAGGGTGGAAGGGCATTGGCGGCATCGTGGTAGAGAAAGATGCTCCTGGGCTGTCATTTGGCAAGCAGGAGGTCTTCATGGGCCTTCATGGAATGCCCAGCTCTGACCTGATTTTCGAGGACTGCCTGGTTCCCCAGGAGAACCTGGTTATCCCCGAAGGGGGGTTTGCGAGATTAATGCAGGCTTTTGACATTGAGCGCTGTGGAAACGCCACCATGTCCCTGGGAATCGCCTGGGGAGCTCTGGAAGCGGCCAAAAGGTATTCCCAGGAAAGGACGGCTTTTGGGAGGCCCATCTGCGAATTTCAAGCCATTCAGCTGTTACTTGCTGACATGGCCATGAGGGTTGAGGCCGCCCGTCTCCTCATCTACCGGGCGGCCATCAATGCCGGCCAGGGCGTTCCTTCCATTTTTGAATCCTCCGTGGCCAAATGTTTCTCGAATGAAATGGCCAAAGAGGTTACAGATATGGCCATGCAGGTCTTCGGCGGCTACGGCTATTCGAAAGAATATCCGATCGAGCGCATGCTGCGAGACAGCCGCGGCTGGCCCCTGGCCGGAGGGACGGTGCAGATGCAACGCATCAACATCGCCGGGGCCATGCTGGGGAGGAGGTTTACCCAGCGGTAGCCACGCGTAGCGAATTTCATCGGTCCAGAAATATCTCTCATTTAACCGATTACAAAGGGAATTAATTTCCTCAAGTTTTAGGAAAGGAGATGGAAGTATGAGGTTTACCTTCACCAACGAGCAAAACAGGTTTTGTCAGGAGGTTCGGGATTTTCTGCGGACCGAGCTAAGAGCTAGCACCTTTGTAACCAAAAGCGGGGGGTTGGCAGAAGGAAACAGCCAGGTATTCTCCAGGAAAATAGCCCAACGAGGCTGGATCGGGCTGATGATCCTCATCCTACTGGTCGGTACCTTTTCTCCTGCTCGAGCGGCAGAATCGGTTCAAAAGGTTCTGAAGATTGGTGATATCAATCCGCTTACCGGGCCGGCAGCGGTTTGGGGGATAAACACTTTGAAATATCTGCAGCTCTCTGCCCAATTAACGAACTCCAAAGGAGGAATCACGGTTGCCGGGCAAAAATATGACTTAGAGATTGTTGGGGTGGACGACAAAGATACAGTGGAGGGGGGCCGAGCGGCGGCCGAAAAGCTGATTTATAGGGATAAGGCGAAATTTTTGGTGGGGTCTTTCAGGCCTGCCCCGGTTAGCGGCTGGGAACCTCTAGCCACGAAAGAAAAAATACTCGCCGTCATAGGTGGACCTTCTATTTCTCCGGGTCCCAAGATACCTTACCTGTTTCAATGCGCAGCCAGCCTTGCGGAGAGAGCGGAAGCCCTGGTAAAGCTTATGAGCAAAACCCTGAGGGCCAAGAGAGCGCTATTCTTGTGCTCTGATGACCTGGATGGAAGATTAGATTATGAGTATGCGTTTAAAAACAAAGAAAGGTGGGGGTTGGAAATCACCGATCTAAAAATGGTCCCTAAAGGAGCCACCGATCTCTACCCATTTCTCACTGAGCCGCTGAAGAAAAATCCGGATTGGATTTACTGCAAGTTGGCCATCGGCACGACTGCCCTGGTCGTGAAACAGGCGCGGGAGCTAGGTTACAAAGGCTACATCACCACCCCTACCTCCATGCCGGGTAAAATCTCCGATTGGCAGAAGATTGCCGGGGTTGAAGCATCCCAGGGATTTATTGCCATATGTGATCCTTTGAGCGATGAAGGGTTGAGCCCATTAGGCAAGGAAGCTTTGGCGATAGCCCAGAAGACCCTCTGGCCTGAAGGCTGGGTTGGGACCGACCGGAATTACAATACTCAGTTTTGGATCTTGAAAGAGGCATTAGAAGTAGCCAACACATTTGATCCGGATAAGCTCGTAGAGGTTCTTCATAAACATACTTTTACTCGTCATGAGGCCTCCTTTCCCCTGAAGTTTGGCGGGGAGAAGACCTACGGGGTTCCCAACCACACTGCTCTTCCCGTTTCCTTCTCCAAAATGGCTGGGAGTAGCGTGAAATTTTTAGGTTCAGAGTATGTGACCTCACCATAAAAATGCGAGACCCAAGGAACCATGGTTGGCCTTGCCAGGAATGGCCGATAGAGGAAATAGAAGGAGGCCGCGCGGCGGAGCGGGGGGAGGGAATAACCTGCCCCCTTGAGATCATGGATTGACCCTTCGCGGGAATAAGTTGTCCAGGATCATTGAAAGAGTTTCCCGAGAGGAAAGAGTTCTTCAATGCTGGAACAGGTTCTTATCAATAGCCTGGTGCTCTCAGGTACCTACATTCTGATTGCCTCGGGATTGACCCTAATCTTTGGGATTCTGCGGGTCATTAATTTTGCTCACGGGGCCCTGTACATGGTGGGAGCATTCATCGTTTATACTTTCCTTTCCTTAATGGGCGCTAACTATTTCCTATCCACGCTGATTGCCATTACCGCCACGGCCGTGATTGGAATGGGCATCGAAGCCGGGATTCTACATCCTCTGGTAGACAAACCTCTGCTGGCGGGATTGGGGGCGATCTTAGGGGTAGCTTTTATTATTGAGGGCGGCGCCACGATGATCTGGGGCGAAGAGAATGTGGCAATTAAGTCCCCGTTCTCAGGAGTTTTTCATTTTTTGGGCGCCACGGTATCTTGGGAAAGGGTTGCCGCTGTAGTCTTGAGCGCCATCATCGTGGTCGGGCTCTATTATTGGATTTGGAATACGAAGCAGGGCTATATAATCCGGGCGGTCGCCGAAAATAGGCAGGTCGCGAGTCTGCAGGGGGTGAATGAAAGACGCATCCGCCTTTTGGTTATGGCCGTGGCCTCGGGAGTGGCGGCAGCAGCCGGAGCCATCATGGGGCCTCTTTTCTATGTAAACCCGTATATGGGAGGGCCGGCCGTTTTCAAAGGTCTGCTGATTATCGCCATCGGAGGCATGGGGAGTATCAATGGATCTGTTCTGGCGGGGCTTATCGTGGGAATTGTCGAGGGGGTAGGGTACAGCTACTGGGGGCCGCTTACGGAAATCGCCAGTTTTATCCTGGTTATATTGATTTTTGTCCTTAGACCTCACGGGTTACTTGGAGTGCCGTATGAGTTCCATTAGCGCAGGAATTTGGCGAAAAACATGCACTCTGGCCATGCTGGCTTTCTTATTGATCATCTTTCCCGTGGTCATTCCAGACCCATCCTACGTAGGTATGCTTGTCACCTGCGGCATTGCCAGCATCCTGGCGATGAGCTGGATTATGATTTTACGGGTAGGGCACCTCAGTTTAGGACAAGTCGCCTTTTTAGCAATTGGGGCCTATACTTCAGCTATCGCGGCCACAAAATTTGGTCTCTCACCCTGGCTTGGCTTGCTTCTGGGAGGGTTCATCACTGCGGGTTTCGCCTTAGCCATTGGCTATGTAGTTCTGAGGATCCGGGGGCTCTATTTCGCCATCATGACCTTTGCTTTTGCAGAAGTCATCCGCCTGGGAATCTCTAACTCGAAATTCATGGGGGGAGTTGAGGGAATTAGCGGAATTCCTGAGCTCACCCCTATCGCTCTACCGGGGCTCTCCATCATAAAGTTCGACTCTACTGCAGCCTGCTACTACCTTATATTACTTTTAGTGAGCGGGACGGGCCTGGCATTATGGCGAATCGATCATTCGGGGTTAGGCCGAACCTGCCGGGCAGTCGCGATGAATGAAGACCTTTCCCAGAGTCTGGGGATTCCTGTCTTTAGGTATAAGTTGATGTCTTTTGTCGTCGCTTGTTTTTTTGCCGGGGTCGTTGGCGCCTTTTCCGCCCACTATTATCGCTGCTTAGATCCGACCAGTTTCACCGTGACGGCATCGATAATCGTGCAGATCCAAGCAACTGTTGGGGGTGCCGGGGCCATCGTCGCCGGCGGGATTTTGGGGGCTACGCTGATAACCGTCGTGGACCATTTTCTGATCAGTATCGATCCTCGCCTTATTATCCTCTTCATGGGAGCTATCATATTGGGGGTCACGTTTTTCCTTCCTGAGGGGATCGTAAGCTTACCGAGGATTCTCAAGGGGTGCGGGCTCAAGGTGGGAAGTTGGTTTCACAGCTAGAGTGGGAATCGTTCCGAAAAAATAGCAAAACCGATGGATAGATAGGCGGGGCCAAAGGGGTTTTCAGTGGCTTTATTGCAGGCGAGAAAGGTCACTCGATATTTTAAGGGCCTAGCGGCGCTACACCAGGTTGATTTGGAAGTTTTTTCTGGGGAGATTCTGGGGATCATTGGGCCCAACGGCGCCGGAAAAACGACTTTGTTCAACGTGGTCACGGGATTTCTGCGACCTAACTCGGGCAAGATCCTATTCAAGGGGGAAGACATCACCGGATTAAGACCGGAGATCATAGCCGCGAAGGGGTTGCTGCGAACCTTCCAAATTACCAGCCTCTATGGCCACCTCAGCGCTTTGGAGAACCTGATGGTAGCTCATCACCTCCAGGAAAAGATGGGGTTCTGGACAACGTTGTTCAATACGGCCTCTTACAGAAACCGGGAGAAGCATTTTTGGGAAAAGAGTCAAGAGATGCTCCGGACCTTTGCACCGGAAATCAAGATGGAAGCCCCGGCGGATAGTCTGCCGCATGGGCATCAGCAAAGCCTGGGACTGCTGATGCCGTTGGCGGCCGGCCCAGAACTCCTCATGCTCGATGAGCCTGTGACCGGTATGAACCTCGATGAAACCACGACCATGATGGCCAGAATCAAGCGGGTCCGTGATTCCGGGGTGACTATCGTATTGGTTGAGCATAATATGAAGACGGTTATGGAGATTTGCGATCGAATTGCTGTACTAAGCTACGGGACAAAAATCGCAGAGGGATCTCCCTCAGAGATTAAAAGAAATGAACAGGTGATTGAAGCCTACCTGGGGAGTGAAGCATAGGACTGAAATGTTGCTGCAGATTAATGATATAAATGTGGGGTATGGGGGCGTGGAAGCGCTGAAAGGGGTTTCCCTCGAGATTCACGAGGGGCAAACGGTCACCCTGATCGGAGCCAATGGGGCGGGAAAAACAACTTTAATCAATACGGTATCGGGATTGAATGCGCCCCGGTCAGGGGAAATATGGTTTGGTGGCCAACGCATTGATGGGTTGCAGCCTCATGAAATTGCCCATTTGGGGGTACGCCAAGTTCCTGAAGGAAGGAAAATCTTCCAAACCTTGACCGTAATGGAGAATCTTCTCATCGGGAGTTATACTCACGGAAATCCGGCTAAGATTGAACCCAATCTAAAAAGAATCTTTCAACTTTTTCCTGTTTTACGGGAAAGGCGGAATCTGCGAGGAGGAAGTTTGAGCGGGGGAGAGCAGCAGATGTTAGCCGTAGGACGCGCGTTGATGGCCAGCCCCAAACTTCTGATGATGGATGAGCCGACACTGGGACTAAGCCCCTTGATGTGCCGACGGGTTGGGGAAATCGTTGAAGAGATTCACCAGACGGGAATAGGCATACTCTTGGTAGAACAAAATGCCCGGATGGCCTTGAAACTTGCATCGCAGGGTTTTGTGCTTCAAACCGGGGAGATCATCCGGAAGGGAGAAGCCAAAGACCTAGCCCAAGATGAATATTTGAAGCAAACTTATTTAACATAGCACCTGTTCATTCTTGAAATGGTTTCCAACTTGAACCCTAGAAGGTCTTCCGCCTAAACCCCGCGAGGAGGTCGAGGTCATTGTCCCTCCCAAGAAGTAGGGTGAGGAGATAAGTGGCGGAGGTGTTATGGAAGAAAAAATATCGGAGTATGAATTTGTTGTTAGAGCGATCAAAAAGTTGAAAAAACCACCTTACAAAGGTATTCATTCTGTCTCCAGCGGTTTTAATCAAGCATTCCGGGAATACTTCAATAGGGATCCGGTGGAAGCCACTACAAGGCTTGCTCAAAAAGGGAAGATCGTAACTCGGCCGGTAAAGGGAAGGGCTACGCTTTATCTACCTGATGATGCTCCCAGTCAATCAAAAAGTGTTCTTAATAAAGTCTGAGGAGGGGGCCGAGAAGGAGGGTGAGGATGACGGAATACCAATTAAGATCGCTTTTCTATGAAGTTGACCAGGGAGAGGCGGTCGAGTTTTATTATGACCGGGGATGGTCGGACGGGTTGCCGGTCGTGCCGCCAACAGAGGAGAAAGTGAGGGCGATGCTGTCGGGTGCAGGCCTTGAACCGGATGCGCAGATCGCCTTCATCAAGACGCGGCAGGCGGCGATTACGGCGGAGAAGGCGGCGATCAACGCGGTCATGGCTGGCTGTTGGCCCGAATACATGCCGGTCATTGTGGCCGCTCTCGAGGGGCTGGCCGACCCTGTTTACGAATACCACGGCCCTGCAACCAGCACGGGAGGCTCGGCCGTCTTCATGCTGGTCAACGGGCCGATTGCCCGCGAGCTGGACATCAATTCGGGCGACAACCTGTTCGGTCCGGGCTGGCGGGCAAACGCAGCTATTGGCCGGGCCGTCCGCCTCATCATGCGCAATGTTATTGGCACGCTTCCCGGAACCCTCGACCGCAGCACGTTCGGTCACGCGGGAAAGTATACCTTCTGCTTCGCCGAGGACGAGCAAAACAACCCCTGGCCTCCTTTGCATGTGGAGCGGGGATTCCGACCGGAGCAGAGCACTGTCACCATCTTCGCAGCCCTGGCGCCCCACC
>Ga0187770_10001370_pt1 | contig 12880 bp, 10 predicted proteins | sample 0116_SJ02_MP02_2_FD_133154 | JGI IMG/M metagenome (GOLD analysis project Ga0187770, IMG submission 133154) | Tropical peat soil microbial communities from peatlands in Department of Meta, Colombia - 0116_SJ02_MP02_20_MG | ecosystem: Environmental > Terrestrial > Soil > Wetlands > Peat | place...
ACAATATCAAGTTCGCGGAGCATGTCAACCTTTTTTCGCATGTAAGGCCCAAGATATAGGGCTGGGCAGGAGGCCCCCCTCAATATGCTGGGCTCTGGGACTGGAGTTGTCTGGCAACGGCTGGACTCGTTGCTGAGAACCCGGCTCCGGCCTGCGGTCCCGTTTCGGCAAACATTCTCCCGGAGGAAATGCCGCCAACTTCGCGGCTTGACGGCGATTCTCGTGAGAAGTATTCTCCGCCACGTGATTCGGGTGGGGAGAAGGTGCAGAGTCCGCAATAGACAGGGATCTGATGCACGCATACACAGCCGTGATCTTCGATATGTTTGACACGTTGGTGAACTTCAGGAACGTTCACCTGCCGTTGGTCAGAGTGAACGGCCGCGAGGTCCGATCCACCACCCCCTTCGTGTACGACGCGCTGAAGCCGTTGTGCGCCGCTGTGCCCTTCGAGGATTTCTTTCACGCTTTCGTGGGAAGCTACCGCGCCGGAGAGGAGATCCGGAACAGAGAGCACCGCGAGGTCACAGCCCGCGAGCGGTTTCAGGTGTTGTTCGCGCGACTCCGGATTCCCGAGGGGCCGAATGTTGCCGAGGTCATGGAGGCCGGCATGGCCGAGCACATGCGGCAACTCATCCGGGCCATGGAGTTTCCCGATTCTCATCGCGTCCTCCTGGATCGCCTGAAGCCGCGGTACCGCATGGCCGTCATCTCCAACTTCGACCATGGCCCCACGGTGGTGGCGGCCCTGACGGCGCATGGCATCCGGGACCGGTTCGAGGCCGTTGTGGTCTCGGCCGACATCGGCTGGCGGAAGCCCAAGCCCGAGATCTTCCTGGAGGCATTCCGGCGGATGGGGATCCGCCCGGCGGACGCGATCTTCGTCGGGGACACGCCCGAGGTGGACGTGCTGGGCGCGCAGGCGGTCGGCATGGACGTCATCTGGGTCGACGACGGCACCAAGGCCCTGCCACCCGGGTGCCCGCCGCCCACGCACACCGTGAGGAGCTTTGTGGAGGTCGGGCGACTGCTGTAGCCGCACCGGGAGGGAGCTTTGCCCGAGGTCAACGTCGGCGATCCGGCGCCGGATTTCCGGCTGCCGGCGCCCGGGAACACGCACTTCGGCCTGTCGGACTTCCGTGGCAAGCGTCACGTCGTCCTGGCTTTTTACCCCTTCGACTGGTCGCCCGGCTGAACCAATGAGATGCCGGCGCTGGAGGCGCGGCTCAAGGAGTTCGAGGCGGCGGGAGCGGTAATCCTGGGGATCAGCGTTGACAGCGTCTACTCCCATGCTGCTTGGGCGCTGCACCATAGTCTATCCTACCCGCTCCTCAGCGACATCCACCGGACGGCTTGCCAGGCGTACGGGGTCCACAATGTTGAGCGGAACTGCGCCAGGCGTTCGGTCTTCATCATCGACAAGCAAGGCGTCCTGCGGTTCAAGGAGGCGTACGGCCCGGGTCAACTTCCCGATCCGGAGCAACTGCTCCAGGTGGTCCAGGGACTTTCGAGCGAATGAGGTCTGGGGCGGACGAGGCTTCAGGCCGGCTTTCCATGTTGCCGAAGGTCCTGATCCACGGCGGTCACGTTTCCCGGTGTGTAATCGCAGCCGGTTCAACGAGGCAGCATAAGCCGGCGGGGTGACCCGCAGATCGAGGAGGCACCTCAGTGAGTTTGGAAGACCAGACCTTCCGGACACTGCTGAAGGTAACAAGATCCCTCACGCTTTTGTTCCAGCCCTTTGAGCAGGAACCGGTGAGACCATCAATTCCATATCCGGGTCCTCCGGTCCCTCTTAACGCCTGTTCTTGTTTTCGTCGATCCCCAATTATCTTCTGTGGGCGATCCTCTGCGCACGTTGGCAGCGCTTCACCCGCGATCCCGATCACGGCCATCCAGGTTTCCCTGTTGCAGGTATACCGCCGTGTCCTGGGAGAGCGCGTAGCGCTCGACATGTGAGGAGGGGATATGGCAGACGGGTTTCGGAAGACGCTGGTTCGGCTGTTGGGACGGACCCCGGCCCGCTCCTCGCTCCAACCCAAGGTCCTGGAGCGCGTGGCCCTGACCGGGTGCACCCGCGAGAAAGTGAGCTACATGGCCGAGCCCGGCCAACGCGTGAGCGCGTACCTCTTCCTGCCGGCCGCCGAAGGCCGGCAGCCCGCGGTCCTCTGCATCCACCAGCACAACCGCGAGTACCACCTGGGCAAGAGCGAACCGGCGGGCCTCAGCGGGAACCCGGAGCAGTTCTATGCGCTGGAGCTGGCCAAGCGCGGGTACGTGACGCTCACCCCGGATGCGATTTGCTTCGAGGAGCGACAGCACGCGAGCCTGCGAGGGATGGAGTACGAACGCTTCGAGGCAACCCGGCGCCTCGCCGGGGGCTCGTGCCTGCAGGCCAAGATGCTCTGGGACCTCACGCGGGCGCTGGATTACCTGCTCACGCGGCGCGAAGTTGACGGGCGCCGGATCGGATGCCTGGGCCACTCCCTGGGGGGGCAGGAGGCCCTGTTCCTCAGCGCCGTGGAGCGGCGGATCGCGGTGGGCGTGAGCAGTTGCGGTTTCAGCAGCTACCGCGCCGTCTTCGATGCGGCCATCGTCCACAACTTTGCCCTCTACGTGCCCGGCATCCTGCGGTACGGCGATCTGGACAAAGTGCTGGGCCTGGTGGCCCCCCGACCGTTTCTCGTGCTGGCCGGGAGCGGGGATCCGCTTTTCCCCCTGGAGGGCGTCCAGGCCACCGTACGAGAGGCGCGGCGCGCCTATGGCAAGGCCAAAGACCGCCTGCGGCAGGAGGTCTTCCCGAGCGGTCACGCCTTCGCCGCCCCCATGCGGGAGGCAGCCTATGCCTGGTTCGATCGATGGCTGAAGCCCGTCCGATGACGGCCGGAGAGGACCCGTCGGGGATTCGCCTGATCATCAGTGACTTCGGCGGCGTCATCTGCACCTTCGATTACCAGATCTTCTGCGAGCGGCTGGCCCACCGGATTCATCGGAGGGCCGATCAGGTTTTTGCCGCGGTCTTCGGAGACCACCTCCAGACGGATTTCGAGACCGGAAGGCTCTCGGGCCGAGCGTACCACCAGACAGTGATGACCCGCCTCGACGCGGAAGTCCCCTACGATGAGTTCTATCCCATGTACGGGGACATCTTCACCGAGGTCCCGGGCACGGGTGATCTCCTCCGCCGGCTGCACACCCGGTATCCCCTCTATCTTCTCTCGGACACCAATGAAATTCACTTCGGCTACGTGCGAAAGACGGTGGCCACGCTCTCCGTATTCGACGAGTGCATCGTCTCCTACCGCATCGGGGTGATGAAGCCGGACCCGCGCATCTACCAGGAGGCGCTCCGGCGGTCGGGCCTGCCCGCATCGTCGTGCGTCTTCGTGGATGACCGGCCAGGCAACGTCGTCGGCGCCTTGCGCGTGGGGATCCGCGCCGTGCAGTTCGAGTCCCCGGCCCAGTGTGCGGACGGGCTGGCACGCCTGGGGGTCGTCATTCCATGACGGCCCCAGGGTGAGGAGGTGAACCGCCGGTACCAACGGCACCGGCGTTGGTGCGCCAAGCACGCCTAGGAATCCGCCGATTGCACGGCCGGGAGAGGCGACATGTCCGACAGCAGGAGTGAAACATTCCGGGCGGGGAGGTGGGAACACCGGCTCGGGCGCGTCTGACCTCCGCCGCCTTGACGGTAGAAGCTTTGGCTTGAACGCATGAGTAACCTCGACGTCGTCGCCGTGGGCGAGCTGAACCCGGACCTGATCCTGGGTGGTCTTCCGGGCCTGCCGCGGTTTGGACGAGAGATCCTGGCGGCCCGGTGTATGTTCACGCTGGGAGGCTCGACGGCGCTCTGCGCGGCGAAGCTGGCCGCCTTGGGGCTCCGGGTCGGGTTCGTAGGGAAAGTCGGCGACGACCTCTTCGGCGAATTCATCCTGCGATTGCTTCACGAACGGCGCATTGATGCCAGTCGGGTGATCCGCGATCCCACGGTCCGGACGGGAGTCACGGCCTCGCTGGCCTGTCCGCAGGACCGGGCGATGGTGACATTTCCGGGCGCCATGGCTAGCCTGCGGGCAGAGGGGGTGGACTGGGAATATGTCCGCCAGGCGCGGCATCTACACCTGTCATCCCTGTTCCTTCAGGAGGGCTGCGACCCGGCTGCGCGACCCTTCTCCGCGAGGCGAAAGAGCGGGGCCTGACCGTCTCCCTGAATCCCGGCTGGGATCCGAAAGAGCAATGGGACGCCGGGATCGAGAGGCTGTACCCGCGGCTGGATGTCCTGTTTGTCAACGAGGGGGAGGCCCTGGCGCTGGGACGACAAGCGGAGTGGCGGGACGCGGCCGCGGATCTGGCGGGCCGCGTTTCCGCGGTGGTCGTCAAACGCGGGCGAGAAGGGGCGAGCGCGATCCAGCAGGGGGTTGGTTCGATCGCGCCGGGTTCTTCGTCGAGGCCGTGGACCCGACGGGGGCAGGGGATGCCTTCAATGCGGGGTTCCTGTTCGGATGGCTTTCCGGCTGGCCGATGCATGGCTGCCTGACGTGGGGAAACGCCTGCGGGGCGCTGACGGCCGCCCATCCGGGCGGGAGCGGCGCCTTCTGTCATCGTGAAGATGTCGAGGCGTTTATCCGGTCTCGCCAGGGGCCCTGAAACCTCAGAGGCCCATGCGCCGAATGCGCTTCCTTGAGAAAGGAACAGGCGAATGCTGGAAGCGAGGACGCTGCATGAAATCGTGGAGCAGCCAGAGGCATGGGCTGCGGCTATCCGGAGCTTTGATGCCGCCGCCCCGGAGGTCGCTCGTCTCTTCCGCGAGGGTTCCCCGGACGAAGTGATCTTCACCGGCTGCGGCTCGTCCTATTATCTCTCCATGACGGCGGCATTGGCCCTCCAGAGGGTGGCCGGTCTCCGGTCGAGGGCGGTGCCCGCCTCGGAGATCCTCCAGTTCCCCCGGGGCGTCTTCGTCCCCGGAAGCCGTCCCCTCCTCGTCGCCTCGTCGCGTTCCGGCACGACCACCGAGACGCTGCGCGCGCTGGAGGTGGCACGCCGCCGAGGGAGCGCGACGCTGAGCCTCACCTGCGCGCCCCGGAGCCCCCTGGCGCGAGGCGCAGACTTCTGCATCATTTCGCCCAAGGGCCACGAGGAGAGCGTGGTGATGACCAAGTCCTTCAGCAGCCTGCTCCTCCTTGCGCTGCTCCTGGCGGCGAATCACGCCCAGAGCATGGCGCTGCGGCGGGACCTCCGCCGCCTCCCGGCCCTAGGCAGGCGCATCGTCAAGGTGGCCCTGAGCCTCACTGGGGATCTGGGGGCCGATTCAGCCCGTTTCGTCTTCCTGGGGGGAGGCCCGTCTCATGGGATTGCCTGGGAGGCCATGCTGAAGATGACGGAGATGGCGCAGCGGCCCGCCGTCGCGTATCACCCGCTGGAATTCCGCCACGGGCCGATCGCCATGGTCGGGCCGAGCACGGTGGTGGTTTTTTTCGGGACGAGGGCCGGCGCCCGGCTGGAGGCGCATCTCGCCACGGACCTCCGGCGGCAGGGCGGCACTGTGGTCAGCTTGCGCGACGAGTGGCGGGGCGCCGAAGAATTGGACGTGGACGTGGCGCTGGGCGTCCGCCTGGAGGATGAGGCGCGCTGCCTGCTCTATCTCCCGTTTGCGCAGGCACTCGCCTATCACCGGGCGATCGGCGCTGGCCTCGACCCCGACCGCCCGCGCCATCTCACATCCGTCGTGCGGCCGTGAACTTCTTGAGAACTACGGTGCGCGGCCTTTGCGACATCCGGACACTACTGGCAGCACTTTAAATGGGCGAGGGGCGGCACGATTGAAGCGGAAGCGGCGAATATGAAGGGGAAGTGGTGCCCGATCACAGCGGAGATCGATTGACGGCTCATCGAGACACGGCTGCCGGAGCTGCCGCGGGTCGCGCGCCGGCGACCATCTTGCGGCGGCTGGCAACTGACTCTCGGAAGACAGCTTGAGGAGGATATGCCATGGCAGCCTTCGCAAAGCTCATGGGTAAACGCGTTGCCCCCTCCGACCTTCAGCGGTTCTGTGCCGACGCGATGGTCCGCTACGGCCTCTCGCCGGAGGAGGCCGCCGTGTCAGCGGAGGTTCTGACGACCACCGACACCTGGGGCACGCACAGCCACGGGACGCGGCAGATCCGGCCGCTGATGCGCGCCGTCAGGAGCGGCGGCATCCGCCCCGGCGCGCGGCCTGCCCTCCTGCGGGAGGGGCCGGGCTGGGCGCTGGTGGACGCCTGCAGGGCGATGCCCATGGTGGTCGCGATCCACGCCATGGAGACCGCGATCGCCAAGGCGGCCTCGGCGGGGATCGGGTATGCCGGCGTGGCCCACAGCAGCCACTTCGGGGCGGCCGGCTACTACGCCACCCTCGCCCTCCGGCGCGACATGATCGGGCTCTCCATGACGAACTGTGATCCCTGCATGGCCGCCACCGGGGGTCGCACGCCTACCATCGGCACGAACCCGATCGCCTTCGCCATCCCCGCCGGTGAGGAGCGCCCGGTCTTCCTCGACATCGCCACAAGCGTCGGCGCCGTGACGAAGGTCATGATCGCGAAGGCCATGGGCCGGCCGATGCCCGAGGGCTGGCTGCGCGACTTGGAGGGCCGGGCCACGACCGATGCGAGCGGCTATCCCGACCGGAGCGTGCTCCAGCCCATAGGCGGCTACAAGGGCTATGGCCTCGCTGTGCTGGTCGAGGTCCTGTGCGGCGTCCTGACGGGCGCGTCCTTCCTGAGCGGCGTCAAGGGGTGGATCAACGAGAGCGGGATCGCGGCCGACCAGGGCCACGCCTTCCTGGCCATCGACGTGAGCGCGATCATGCCGATCGACACCTTCAAGGCACGGATGGACGTGATGATCCGCGAGATCAAGGGCGCGCCCAAAGTGGCCGAGGTGGAGCGGATCTATCTGCCTGGCGAGATGGAATGGGAGCGGCGGGACCTGGCCCTCCGGGACGGCCTGCAGCTCCCGGACTACGTCCTCACCAATCTCCTGGACCTCGCCGAGGACGTTGGGATGGTGAACGAGCTCGTGGGGCTCTTCCGGTAGGAGCGCCGCCGGCAGCCGCTCATCCGACCCTTCGCCGCCAATTCGCACACCGGCCAGCATTGAGCCCAGATCACCGGCGCGGATGCACTCTCTCCATGAACTACACGGCTGCGGTTAAGCTGATTCTCCAACGTCGGCCGGTGGGAGAAGTGATCCACTGTTCCATTAGGAGACCGGCCCCCCGAGATCAGTCGAAGACTTGGGATAGGGAATTTTACTCAATTGGCGATCCGCTCCTCCGGCACGCCCATTGCGCAAGAGGCCCCCTCCGCATGGGCGAAGAACTCCTTGCCGACCTCTCCCTCAGCCATCGGATAAAGGTGTTGACTCCGACCCTGGGGCAAGCGGACAATCGCCCTGGAATGATCTCCAGGGGAGAGGCGGAGATCCTGCCATCCGACCGGGGAAGTCCACTCAAGAGGAAAAGGGGAGCCGTGATGAGGAAGCCTTGGCTGTCCCAGCTCTGTCTCGCCCTCCTGGCGATTCTTCTCTTTCCGCCTACGCTGGGCCTCCCCCAGTCGCCGGTGAAGCTGTGCACGGGAAGCTCGCCGCCGCCCTGGTGCCAGGTGGTCCCGGGGGACCGGCCCAGTGGGTGGCTCGCGCAAGGCCGCTCGGAGGTGATGGCCCGCCACGGCCTCGTCGCCACCAGTCAGCCCCTGGCTGCCCAGGCCGGGTTGCGGATCCTCATGGCGGGTGGGAACGCCATCGATGCCGCGGTGGCGACGGCGGCCGTCCTCAACCTGGTCGAGCCCATGATGGTCGGCGTGGGCGGCGACCTCTTCGCGATCTTCTACATCGCGAAAGAGAAGAAGCTGTACCAGCTCAATGCCGGCGGCATGATGCCCACCGGGGCGACGGTCCAGCGGTATAACAGCCTCGGCTATGCCTACGATCCCCAGAACTGGGGATACGGGTCCGGCATGCCGGTCTACGGGATCCTGTCGGCGCCCGTCCCCAGCGCGGCCTGGGGCTGGGATGAGGCGCTCGGGAAATTCGGCACCATGACCTTCAAGGAGGTCCTGCAGCCGGCCATCGACTACGCCGAGAATGGCTTCCCGATTTCGGAGGTGATTGGGACCAGTTGGCGCCTCCCCAACGCGGTGAATTGTAGTCCCCAGACCGGCTGCACCCAGCCGGATCCAGATTCCGTCAAGACCTGGTACCCCAATGGCCAGCCCCCCAAGCCCGGGGATCTCTTCCGAAACCCCGACCTGGCCCGCACGTTCCACCTCCTCCAGCAAGGGGGCCGCGACGCGTTCTACAAGGGGGAGATCGCCCGGAGCATTGTGGCCAAGTCCACGGCGCTTGGCGGGACGATGACCCTGGAGGACCTCGCCAGCTACTACGGGGAGTGGGTCACCCCGCCCTCGACCACCTACCACGGCTACGACGTTTACGAAACGATGGCCCCCTCGCAGGCGTGGAACACCCTGGAGATCCTGAACATCCTCGAGGTGTGTGTGCCCACGTGGATCCCGGGCAAGACCCTGGCTGACCTCGGGCCGACGCATCCCCAGTACTGGCACCTGCTCGTGGAGGCGAAGAAGCTGGCCTTCGTCGACCTCTACAACCACAACTCCGATCCGAGGACCTGGGATGCGAAGCAGCGGCAACTGTTCCAGAAGCTGATCTCGAAGGAGTATGCCGCCACACTGTGCAAGAAGGTCCAGCCGAATGGGCCCGCCTTCACCCCGGCCCCCACATTCAACCTGAGCCGCGACGGGGACACGATCTACCTCACGACGGCCGACCGCTGGGGGAACATGGTGTCGTGGGTCAACAGCAACTTCACGCTCTTCGGGACCGGCGTCACAATCCCCGGCTACGGCTTCGTCCTCAATAGCCGCGGGGCGCAGTTCACCCTGGATCCGTATCATCCGAACGTCATCGCGCCGCACAAGCGCCCCTACGACACCATCTCGGCGGGCTTCGTGATGAAGGACGGCACGCCCCTGATGACGGTGGGCGTGATGGGCGGCGACATGCAGCCGCAGGGACACGCGCAAGTGCTGATGAATGTCCTCGACCTCGGCGCGAACCTCCAGGCCGCGACCGATATGGCCCGCTTCTACCACAACGAGGTCTCGAACAAGCTGTACCTGGAGTCGCAGCTGTACAACCTGCCCGTTCAGGGCGGAACCACCATGGGGGCGGCCTTGCAGGCCATGGGCCACGACGTGTCGTCGACCAACGGCGGCGCGGTGGGTGGCTACCAGGCGATCATGTTTACGCCCGACCCGAATGAGCCGGCACCAGAAATGGATAAGAACGGCGGGACGCCCATCAATGGTTTCTATCGGGCCGGATCCGACCACCGAAAGGACGGTGGAGCCGTCGGGTGGTAAGCCAGCTGGCTTCCGGCCCGAGCAAGGATAACCCGCGCCCGGTAGGGTTGAGACTGGCGCGATGAGCCCTGCGGGCAGGCTATCTGGCTGTAGGTCTGCTTGACAGGCCAAGGGGACCGGGCGTACCCTCCGATCCGTTGTCCCTCCCGGGGACGACCGACGGAGGAGGCCCCATGGGGTCGGCCAGGGATCGCGCTCCGGAGCTGGGCCGGGCGAGTAGCATGCCGCGCCCACCCCTCCTCACCCGTCCGCTCCCCCAGCGCCCCTCTATTGGTCGCGCCTATCCCTTCCGACAGTGCCTGGCATTTCTTCGCACTGCATCTGCCCGACAACGGAGACGAGATCCGGTCCACACAGGACTGTCGTGCTCATCCATCCATCAAGATGAGGAGGCGCTCTACGCGCCTCATGATCCGAGGCAGGAGGGGTGTTCGCGGTCCCGTGGGCGCTTTATGACCACGACAACAGGTGGGGGATGAGGGCCTACCAGGCACGGTGTCCATGAGCGGCGTGTGAGGTGATAACGCTTGAGGCAGCGAAGGAGGCACTCCTCCGCTCCGGCTATTTGCTCGAAAGCCGGATTGTTCCTGCTTCCGACCTTTGGAACCACCACATCCGGTGCCCTACAGGATATGAGCGTTCAGATGATTGTGGAGAAGGGCGTGTCCAACGAATGCCACGGTATCAAGGATGGCATGAGCCATAATCAAGGGATTCACCCGCTTGAAACGAAGGAAGAATAGGGCGAAGACAATTCCCATGACGACATTCCCGATAAAGCCGCCGAAACCTTGGTAGAGATGGTAGGAACCACGAAGCAGCGCACTCGCTGCCACCGCCGCCCCTACCCCCCATGACATCTCGCGAAGACGGGGAATCAGGTATCCAACGACGACCACCTCTTCCAGAAAGGCATTCTGAACGGCAGACAGCATGAGAACAGGAACGGTCCACCAGACCCAAGGCAATGCCTCCGGGATCACCGTTGTGTTCAAGCCGATTGCGCGCATGGCAACGTAGAAGGCCAGCCCGGGAATCCCAATCAATGCCGCGAGCGTAGTGCCTGCCCCGATGTCGAAGCTGAGACGGGGCGTTCGGAACCCCATGTAGTTGTGCCGACCGTTGCGTTCCAGGAAATGTAGAGCGAGCAAGGCTGGAACGAAGCCAAACAGAATTCTGGCGAGTTGAAACGACAGATCGAGCAATGGGCGACCGGTTGCTCGCGAGGGATTCAGGGTCGTCGTCTGCGCGGAGAGCGCCACGTGTGAGGTCAACTTTCCAATGAGGTCGATTACCGAGTAGACAGTACTATATCCGAGAGATACCCCCAGCACGAGGAGTATCTCGATACGGGTTGTCCGCCGTTCCTGGGAGGACGCCGATTCTTCTTGAGTTGGCATATCGTGCATTTTTTCTTCCGCTTTGCGCCTGTCCCGAGTTCGATTTAAGGCGTCTGTGTTGCTGGACAGCCTGACGTTCGCAGGCTTCAGCCCCGATCTGGAGAATACGAGCGCGCCCTACCAACTTCTGGACTCGCGACGCTGGCCTGCCCCCACTGATTGGTCCACCCTGAGGTTAGTTTCGGATCCCTGCCAACTCTAACTCCGATCGCGGAGGCAATGCAAGCCTGGGCCCGGATCGCGTCTCGGGGGCCGGGGGTCGATAGCCCAGCGCGCTGTGCGGCCGAATCCCGTTGTAGTGCTGCCGCCACCGTTCAATCAGGACGTGGGCCTCCTGCAGCGTGAAGAAGATCTTCCGGTCCAAGAGCTCCTCCCACAGCCTCCCGCAGGTGGCGAGTGCGTCCTTGCCGACTCCAAGCCAGGTAGGCGATCGCCAGGATCGGAGGGGAACAGGGCACCCCAGGAGAAGCTTGCGCGGACTGGCACCGACGAAAACCTGACAGTTCGCGGCCCAAGCGGAGTCCCCAGTGACCGGAGATGACGACCTGTTCGTCCTGGGGTCTGCCTCGGCATCCGCATAGGTCGCCCTTGCGATCGCGCAGCGCTCTTTGTAGACTCTGCGGGAGCGCGTTCACTCCAGTGCCTTCTCTGCCATCGGATCCGCAAGGGCAGTGGGGGGCCATGGGGCCCCCAATGCCGGGGGTTCAGGAATGGTGACAGAAGTCTTCGCCGACATCTACCGGATGGAAATCCCGCTCCCCCGGAACCCGCTCCGGGCCATCAACTCCTATGTGGTCCGGGGCGGCGACCGGTGGCTCGTGATCGATACCGGCATGAACCGGTCCGAATGCCTCGAGGTCATGCGGGCGGCTCTGAACGCGCTGGCGATTGACCTCCACCGCACCGATTTCTTCATCACCCACTGCCATTCGGATCACATCGGGCTGGTGTCCGCGCTGAAGACTGAGGCGTCCCAGGTCTTCCTCCACCCGCGGGATGCGGCCCTCATCCTTAATCCGAACCTCTGGGGGGAGCTGGCGGGAGCGGCGCGCGCCCACGGCTTTCCGGATCCCGACACCGCCGTGGAGCAGCACCCAGGGCGGAGATATCTGTTCCGGGGACACCCCGCGTTCGCTGCTCGCCGGGAGGGGGACCCCCTTCCCATCGGGCAGTATGCCTTTCGGTGCGTCGAGACGCCGGGACATACCCCCGGCCACATGTGCCTCTATGAGCCCGAGGCCCGGATCCTCTTTGCGGGAGATCACATCCTCGACCCCATTACCCCCAACATCTCCGGATGGGACGGTCAAGCCGACCCGCTGGGAGCGTTTCTCAAGAGCCTGGACAAAATCGCCGCTTACGACGTCCGGACGATCCTGCCGGGACATCGGCATCTCATCCCGGATCCTCTGCGGAGGATCGGGGAGCTTAAGGAGCACCATCGGGTCCGGCTGCAGGAAGTCCTCACTCTCCTCGCCCGCGAAGACCAAACCGCGTATCAGGTCGCGTCGCGGATGACCTGGAACATCAACTATGCCCGCTGGGGGGAGTTCCCGGTTTCCCAGCAATGGTTTGCTACCGGGGAGGCCCTCTCGCATCTCCTGCATCTGGAGCAGACCGGAAGAATCAAAAGGCACTGGGAAGAGGGGAAGGCCCGTTTCTCGTTGTCGGGGTAGCCCCAACCCTCGTGTCGGGATGGGCAAAGGGGCGGGGCAGACTCCGGCTACCTCCATCCAAGGGATTCGTCGTCGAAGGTACCGCGTCACCGCACGGCCCCGGCACCGCAGGAGCCTCTCTACCCTGGGACATCCACCCACCACACACGCGGCGCCCCACCGTTGGGTGGATCACGCGTGAGGAGGGCGGAACCGAAGGCGCGGGGGAGGATCATCACCAAATGACCCTTGGCGGGCGGTCTTCCATATCGGTTCGAGTCCTCCCCGGCTCCCCAAGCAGGGCTCGGACCTACAGCCTAGCGGCTCACAGCCGCTTGGACATATCGGGCTCCGCTTCGAGGGGAGCATTCGGCGTCGGGGCGTCAACTCGAATGATCATCTCACG